>JAEEGL014076248.1_pt1 | contig 23555 bp, 20 predicted proteins | sample 9134231 | NCBI WGS metagenome assembly JAEEGL01 (sample SAMN16246548, study PRJNA631951) | gut metagenome | biome: gut microbiome; feature: rumen; material: fiber-attached | host: Bos | place: Iran: Karaj | collected 2018-10
AGTTGTAGGAGGAACAGGAACAGCAAGCTCAAGCTATGGACATGCAATAGTAGGAACTGGCGCAAGCGGATATACATTCCCAGGCACATGGGCAGCAACAAGTGGAAGCCCAACAATCGCAAATACAACAGCAGCATCAACCACAGTTAAGCTTGTTGCAGCAAGTACAGTAACAGCAACAGGAACACAAAATAAAGCAACAATCACAATAAGGAAGAAAGACGTTGGCGGAAGCTTAGGAAACTGGTCTGCAAGCGGAATGAAGATAAGCTTAAGTACAAGTAACACATCAGATAATGCAGCATTTACATCAACAGTAACAAGCGGATCGACAGCAACATTCAACGGAACAATAAGTGGAACAACATATTATATCTGGGCAGGAAAACATGAAGATGCAAAGACAACAACAGTATACACAGGCTTAACAATAGATGGAGGATTAAATAAGACAGCAAATGTAGATTACTACCAGATAAAGAGAACACAAGGAACAGGAACAGCGTTAACATCTAAGTGGGATAGTTCAAGTGGAACAGCATTCACAGCAAACAAGTATGCATTAGGTGGAAACAAAGTAACAGTATATGCGTCAGCAACATTAAATGATGGATATAACGCATTGACGTTGACACATGGTTCAACAGCAATAACAACAACTGGTGGAACATACACAGTAGGTGATGCAGAAGAGTTGAAATCAGGAGCAACGGCAAATAAAGTAACAATTACATTAAATAAAGATGGCGCAGCATCAACAGCATTAGATGGATATTCAATAGCTATTAGAACAAGTTCAACTGCAACATCAAATGTATCAGGAGCAACCGGAACAACAACAGCAGCAAGCACAATAGAAATAAGCGGACCAATGAAAGCAGGAACAACTTATTACATCTTTGCAGGAAAAGATGCAAACCATAAGAGCGATTTAGTATATACAGGAGTTACATTTAAAGGAGCAACAGCAGCTACAGCAACTCTAAATTACTTCACATTAACAATGGCATTAGTAAATTCGACAGCAACGGTAAATGGAACAAGCATAGCAAATAATGGAACTGTAGTCGTAGTTGGTGGTAACACAACTGTAACTAACAACTATACACATGCAATAGTGGCAACACCTGCTTCTGGATATGGATTTAGTAAATGGACAGCAACAAGTGGTGGTCCAACAATAGCAAATACAGCCGCTGCTAGTACAACAGCTAAATTGAAGGCTGCAAGCACAATTACAGCCACTTCAGTTGAAAAGAACTACTACAACACCACAACAGGTGCTTACTTCGCAACGTTAAAAGATGCATTAGCTGCAGTTGCTAATAATCAGACAATTAGAGTTGAGAAGGCTAACCTTACAGATTCTGTAGCAGCATCATTAGCATCATCAAAGACAGGTGTTAAACTTGACCTATATGGAAAGACTCTTACTATGGGAGCTACAATTACTAATAATGGTGGCTTAGACATCTACTCATCTAGTGGAAGCGCAGTATTACAAGGTTCATTATCTACCGCAGTAGTAACCAATAAGGGTACATTATCAATTAATGGAACTGCTGAAACAAATGCAATTACAGTCAAGAATTCATCTACAAATAAAAATGCAAGAGCTCTTATCAATAATGCTTCATCAGCTATAATTACACTTAACGATAATGTAACTGTATCTAATGTTGGAACATACACTACTTCAACATCAGATGTTAGATACGTAATTACAAACTCAAATGGAACAATCTACATTGATGGAGCAACAATTTCAAGTACAACAGGAAGTGCATCTGCAACATACGATAGAGGTATAAATAACTATGGAGCAGGATGCAGAGTAATTATGAATTCTGGAACTATCGAAACAGCAGGAAGGGCAATTAATAACTCTGGTGCAACTGGAACAGGTGCTAGTGCCGCTGTTGTAATAACTGGAGAAACTACATCAGGTACAACTATTACAACAACTTCAGAAACTGCAATCAACAATGATACAGCTGGAGAGATTCAAGTTTATGAAGGAACAATTTCGACAACGTCTGCAGCAGCTATTACAAATAATTCAACTGGAACAATAACAGTTTCTGGAGGAGAAATAACCTCAACTAATAGCCATGGTGTATACAATGTATCAAGTGGAACAATTGATGTTTTAGGAGGTACAATTACAGCAGGAACATTAACTCAAACAGAAGTAACTCAGTCACTAGGATTATTAACACCAGATGATAAATATGGCGGCAATGAAGGAGTAGGAAATGTTGGATGGGGCTGGAGATATATTAAACACTATTATCCAGTAAAGAATACAAAGTCTTCAAGCATTAGTGTTCAAATCAAACTAAGAGGACCTGGTAACTATTCTACTGGAGCAGCATCTAAGATTCTTTCTATAACAGATACTATACCAGCAAATAGAGTAAGAATTTACTTGTTAGATACAATTACATCTCGTAATATTAACGAAGAATTCAGTGCTCTTGGTTATATGGACTTCACAATTAGTAATGGAACAATTAACTTAAGCGCAGCACCAGTTGAAAAAGGTGTAATTGCCCACGTTGCAGGTAAACAAGCAAGTGATCCAACAGATACAATTATATCTTGGGGCTGGTCAGATAATAATTATAGTAAGAGAACATCATTCAATGGAATCAAGCTATTGTCAAATAATGTTAATACTTTGATAGCTGGAGGACCAAAGACATACTTTGCACAAAGAAACAATGGTCAGGGATTGTATGATAATAATGCAATGCCAAAAACTCCATACGGTGTTACTCCAATTAGTACAAGCAGTTTTACAACTATATCAGAAACCTTAAATGATTCATTAGTGGATGTAAATGGTTTGTACGGTAATGATGATACTTATGTATTAAAGAGCCAGACTGGAACTCACGCTACGAGACCTTGGTACCGTGTAACAAGTGGTTATACAACTGCAGAACTTAATGCCGAGGATACTTATGGATTCCCTTGGGGCCAGATGGAAGTAATAGCACCAGTATTAACAGAAGCATATACACCTACAGCTTATGGTATTTATAGCCCAGCTAATAGTAGTATAGTTAATGTAAGTGGTGGTGAAATTGTTGGTGCACATGGTATATTCATGGGAGATGGCACAGGCACAAGCAACATTACTGGTGGTACAATCAGAGGTCTAAGTGGTATGGGTATTAGAAGCAACTATGCAACAGTTAACATTTCTGGAGCAGAAACATACATCGAAGGTACAACTTATGGTGTATCATTCAACAGAGGAACAGGATTAATTACAGGAGGTACAATTGCAGGAGTTGGAGATAGTAGTGTTGGTGTATATATTGGACTAAATGGTACATTAACAATAGGTACAAATGAAAGTGGAACACCTTCAGTAAGTACAGTAGAACCATCTATCACAGGTGTAACTAAAGGTCTACAATGTAACCAAGGTTCATTCAACTTCTATGATGGTGAAATCATCGGTGCTACAGGACAGTCTATAGTAGGAACACCAAGTGCAACACCAACAGATTACTCTGTAAAAGTAGTAGCTCTATCAGCAGTAAAAGACAGGTCATTCCTATCTAAGGCATGTACAACACATACTTGGGGTGATTGGACTAACTACAATGTATATACTCACCATAGAACATGTACTACTTGTGGCGACGAAGAGTTCCAAGAACATAGAAGCTTAACATACGAGCAAAATAATGCTTCAACTCACTATAAGAAGTGTGGAGTATGTTATGCAAGAAATAGTGAAAGCCATAACTGGGAAGTTGTAGATGAGCATAATGGAATTTACTTATTAAGATGTAGACAATGTCAATATAGAAAGAGTTCAAATTCTTGGCAAGGTTAAAACGGCATAACACTATATCAGGCAAAACCATCATAGTACTCTAGCAAAAAAAACTCTGCTAATGAGCAAAAAGCTCATTAGCAGAGTTTTAAATTATAAAGTTAAATTACATCATCCAATTGCCTGCAATATGTTTTCGGTTAAAAGACTAAGAACTAGTAATAATATAATAGAAAAATCAAATATATAATCACAGAATAAGTACTTGGCTGAGCCAGGACTTAAGATACCTTTTTGAGCTACAGGCAATCTGTTCCATTTACGTTCTTTAGATAGTTTTATCATAAATCTTATGCCGAGTATTATACCAATTAGAATTAAGAAAGACAGTGCTAGAGAAATGATATATTCAACTCCTAAATCCATATCAAGGCCGGGTATTTTAAATTTGACATCACTAAAAATAATAGCAAGGGAAGCAATCCCATTGTTAATAAAGTGGACAAGCATCGTGATTTTTATATCATTTGTGTAAATGTATATTGATCCAAATATAATTCCCATAATAAAAGCAAATACGCACTGTGATAAATTCATATGAAGTAAGCCAAATAGAATTGCAGAGAATATAACGGCAAACTTAGCTCCATAAGGTCTAAATAAGTCAACAAATGCCTTCCTAAATAACAATTCTTCTAATATAGCTGGTACAATTGCAAGGGCAAGTATTACTAAGAATTTACTTAAAGGATTGCCTATATTTGTAAGATCAAGTGTATTCAAGACATCATAATCAATTCCAAATAATGGATAAATAACTAAAGAAAGAACAATCTGCAATAAATATATTATGGCTACAGTAATCAATATCATTTGTGGTTTTGAAACGTATAGTAAAGCTTTTTTAATTGAATAGTCTTTCTTTTCGGTATATATCCTAATAAACAAATATGCCGGCAAAATAGATAGAAGCTGAGCCAATATTTGAGATATCATTTCTTTATCCGTAGAATTAAATGCAGAAAGTAGAGCATCCTTACTAATAGTTAATATTGCCGAAATAATAACCTGCATTCCTACATATATTATTATTGAAGTGCCGACTATAAACCCTAACCTTTTGACATCTTCCTTTTCGTATTTGGAATTTGGACTTGCTTTTTTTACTTCATTATTAGCCGAAGGTTTTGTGTTTTTATAGTCTAAAATTCCCTCTTTAAATAGCTTTGCACAGTACTTAAATGCAAGCGGAATCAAAATAACTAGTAGAATAATTGATATTAAAAATGCAATAATGTTGATCTGATTCATTATAATAAACGAAGGTATTAAAAAGCCGTGACAAAATAGGTAGTGTAGACAAAATGTGAAGAACAGGCGATATCTTTTGGTATGGGCTTAGAGTAGTGCAAAAGATAAATAACATACTTGCTATAAAGGTAGTAATAGATACTGAATTTCCTGCCTCGGTGCTAGATGAGGTCCTAGCGGCCATTGTGGCTTGTATAATAGATAGTAAAATTAGGTTTAATACATCATAAAATATCAATATTAATATGTAGAAAAGTATTTCACTAGATATTCCCGAAGAAGTTAGGGCAGCCTTAAGATTTATATCCGTTGTAGCCATCTTTGTAAGACTTAGAATACTAGTAGAAAATACATAGTAGCAGGCAATTAAAACTCCTTGTATAAACATGATAAAAGCATGACTTAGTACCTTTGAAAGCAAATAGTCCTTTTCTGATACAGCGGTTAATACATATTCTGAAGATTTTGACTGCTTTTCTTGAGAAACTTCAGATGAAATTCTACTAAATACCATTACATATAGAAAATATGAAGCGGCGGCTGAAAATAGTATTAGCATAGACTTTGTAGTAGCATTGTCGCTATCTACAGCAATCATTTTTCTATCTATCTTTAACTCTGACTGAAATAGAGTTATTTTTTCTTTTTCTACTCCATATTTTTCACTAAAAAGGTCATTTCTAATGTCATAAAGTGCAGACGTTATTTTATTCATTATTGGTGCGCTGATGCCTTCTTTAGAGATAATTTCCGTTTTAAATATCTGCTCATTATCGCCAGAAATATTAAATATAATATCGTTCTTTTTAATTGTTTCTGCTGTATAAGAATATGCTTTGTTTATGTTTATATTAAAGACTTCATCGGTCAAAAGTGATTCTGGCAATTTTGAAACAACCAAATCGGAAGAATCATTAAAATAAATATCGTATTTTTGATCTTCTTTTGGTGAAATCAATTTAGTAATGCTAGAAAAGTTTATTCCAATTAACATAGACACAAGAAGCAGCACATTTATAATTGCAAACCATTTATTTGTAAAATATTTCGAAACAGAAAACTTAAAAAGAGCTTTAAATTTTTGTTTATTCATCTGTTCCACCTACCTTGTCTAGGAAAATATCATTTAAGCTTTGTGGTTTTGTTCCGTCAGATAATGTATAGCTGTTGGCAATTTCGTTAAGATTGCCATATAGTAGACATTTTCCTTTGTTTATTATAAGAATATCGTCGCATAATGTTTCTACATGATTCATTATATGAGATGAAAAAATAATTGTTTTTCCTTGCTCTTTTAGCTTAAGAATTTGCTTTTCTAATAATTCAACGCTAAGGGGATCTAGACCAGAAAAAGGCTCATCTAGAATAATAAAATCAGGGTCATGTAGAATTGACACTATAAATTGGATTTTTTGCCTTGTCCCTTTAGATAGATTGTGAGCCTTTGTAAAAAGCTGCTCTTCTAGGTCAAATTCTTGCAAAAGTGCTTGCAGGCGCTCTCGGATGAGTTCTTTTGGCATTAGTTTTAAAGAGCCATAGTACTCGCATATGGCCTCTACGCTACTTTGAGGAAGCAAACTTCCTTCTTCTGGAAGATACCCAAAAGTGTCTAAAACCTGCTCATTTATTTTTGTACCATTAAATAGTACTTCGCCAGCAGTAGGCTCTACAAGGCCTAAAATTGACCTAAAAATGGTCGATTTTCCAGCACCGTTCCTTCCTACTATTCCTAATACTTTTCCCTCATTTATCTTGAAACTAACGTCATCTACGGCGGTTATATCGCCAAAATTCTTAGTTAAATTCTTTACTTCAAGCATATATTTGCACTCTCCATTCTTGCGATAATTATATACTATGGAAAAGCCTTAAAAAACAATTTCTGTAACAAAATTGTTAAATTTTTATTAAAGCAAAATTCATTTAAAGAGATTATGGTATAATTTTAAGGAAACTAATGATAATTTTGGGGGAGTGGACATGAAAGAAATAGTTAAAACGGTCATTGTTTTTGTTCTAGTTGTATTTGTTGCCATATTTGTCTTCACAACTAGAGGAAAAGATGAGATGAACTGGAAATTCGACATGAACGTTAGTGCTGAAGAAAGTTTTTCATATCCTATTGATAGACAAGACTCTTTCAATGGTGAATACAAAAGACTAACTGGAGATTATAGATTTTTATTGGTTGGAAAAAACCCAGATGCTAATACATATAGAGTGTATTTCATTAGAGTTGGCTCTGCTGTTTTAGGTTCAACTGTTAAAGATATTGTATTAAGATTAGATGACTTGGCTTTAGATAGCAATGGAACTGGAAAATTCAAAAATAGCGAAGGACAAACAATGAAGATTACATTTAGAAATAAGTCTATTACTGTTGACTCTGATATGAGCTTAGGAGATGCAAGTCTTCAGGGTACATATCAATGGCAAAAGAGCATCGACAAATTTAGCATGACAGAATTCCAAATATTTAAATAAAATAGTATCGGCGCACTAGTAGTGACGTGTCCGCAGTGGCGCACTAGAGTGCGCCATTTTACTTCGTAGCGGCGAGCAACATCCGTAAATATTCGTAGCGGCGCGACTCACGTGCGCCATATACAAAAGGGGGGGCATCAAAATGGCTGAAACAAGCAGGGAAGAACTAAATAAAAAAATGGAAGGAGTAAACCTTTCAAGTTTAGACCAAACAAGCGATACTACATACCAAGTCCTTCTAAACAAAGTTGATGAATTAAAAAAATTTATTAACGAAACAAAAGTAATGTCTTTAAGCAAAAGACAAATGGGTTGCTTATTAAGGTTTTTGGAATCTCTTGATAAATGTCTATTTGTTGATGCGTATTGGGAATTGTATGACTTTATTCATAATTACGGGAGTAAAGAGAGCCCAACTTTAAATCGAGGAGAATTTACTCTTTTTAGGGAACAAATAAGCAGAATAGCGACAAGAATAAAAGAAAAACAAGAATACCCAGGAGTACCTCTTAATGCTAAAATGAGTGACCTTGTTTCAAAGAATACAAGTTCGGGTAAAACTACAAGCCAAGACTGCTATGGCGAAGTCGAAAAAATAATGAATGAAATAACTTTGCCTATTTCAAATAAGTCAAAAGAAGAAGTAGAAAAAATAATTTTTGAAAATGTATCGGCTGTATTGAATGTCTTAAATAACTTAGGAGAATTTACTCTTCCTAAACGCGCAGGAGGTGGGGATGTAACTAAGCAAACAATCGTGTTTACCGAAAAACAATTAAAAGATATAGACTTTTGCTTATTTTATATCGATACTGGAAAAATTGCAGATGCATACACAAGACTAAAAGAAGTGGCAATTGATTTTAAAAATAGTGACCCAGAACTTGATAAGCTAGAGCTTTTAGAATATTTGTGCTTCAAGCTTGTACATAGGGTAAAGGAAATAGAAACACGTGATAAAAAACCTGCAGAGCAACCAAAGCAACAACCTATGCAATCTCAAAACTTGCAAAATGATAACGGCACAGCTAAACTAACTCAAGATGTTAATAATGAAGAAAACAAATCAAATGAAACAAAATCAGTAAAACAAGACAAAGATAATATAGATTCTGAAAATGCTAAAAAGGCTTTGGAGCGTTTGTCTAAAATAGGTCATAAAGACGGAGAAATACTAACTGTCGCACAAAAGGTTGAAACTGTATTTTTAAATAGAATAATCAATAAAAAAATCTCTTTTGATATAATTCTTGAAGACAGCCATTATGACAAGTTTATAGAACTTTTGACACGCAAAGATCCAAACCCTAATACAGTTAGCAAGATGTTGGATACAAGTTATCTATTGGTGGCTTGGAATAATAGATTGTGCTATGAGCCGTTTAGTGATGAGGAACTTAAAAAATTATTGGTGGATACAGGATACAAATCTGCTAGCGAAATAGGCTATAGTTTTTCTGACCAAGTGGTCACGGTAGAAGAAAGAGAAAAGACTTTAAAAATGTTTATATTCGGAAGTATTAGTTGCCTAGATGACAACTATATGTTAGAAATGCTTAATGAAGGCAAAGACGAATGCTTAGAAGCAATCAGAAAAGGAGATAATAAGCCATATATAAACAAGTTAAAACAATTGCTAGACTTTATGGAAAGCTATAAATGCAATTTTGAAATTCCACAATATTGTGTTCGAAACATAGATCCTGAAGATAGTCCATATGAGGACTTTGAGTATGCGGAAGGTTATTTTGAAAGCATAATGATGATGTTTGCCGAAAAAGATGGTTGTGAGAAATCATATTTAGAACTAATTACTCTTTTTGAAAGGTGTTTAACAATAGATCAATATGTAGCTGATTACATATGCATGTCTATAGGAAGTGTTCTAGGTTGTTTGGGAGAAAAAGTATATTAGAATTTGATGTTGTGGCGAGATTCAGTCACTTGAAAACAAAAAGCCTCTAGCTTAAAAGCTAGAGGCTTAAATTATGGAGCGGGAAACGGGGCTCAAACCCGCGACCTTCGCCTTGGCAAGGCGACGCTCTATCAACTGAGCTATTCCCGCATGACACGTTTATTATATTAAACCAGAGCCGGACTTTTGTCAACAGCATTTTGAGAAATTTGGGGACACGACAGTGAGGTGCCGATTTGGGGAGTTCCGGGGACACGACAGTGAGGTGCCGATTTGGGGAGTTCCGGGGACACGACAACCAGCTGCCAAAATTGGAAGCTGGTTGTCGTGTCCCCGGAACTCCCCAAATCGGCACCTCGCTGTCGTGTCCCCAAATCTCCTCAAATTTCTTCTTCCATTTCTGACAATATGATATAATAAAATAGAAATTAATCAAAAAATAGGAGGTAAAAATGAGAAAAATACTAGCCCTAATTGCAGTTATATGTGTACTTGTAGGAATTACTACATATTTATTAATTAAACAAAATAATATGGAAAAAACCATAGCAAAATTAGAACAGCAGGTACAAACTAATAATTCTCAACCAAGCGAAAAGCCAGATGAAGAAAAGCCAGAAATTGAGAATACACAGGAGCCAGAAGCTGCAACAGAATCACCTGCTCCAAAGGCTTCACCAGTTGAAAATAGCGAGTTGTCAGATTTCGACCTTAGCTTCTTAAAAATGGAGCAAGATGGCAAGAACCTAGTATATAGTCCGGTTTCAATCAAATTTGCTTTAAAGATGCTTGAAGAAGGTACTGAGGGTGAATCAAAGACGCAAATTTCAAACGTTATAGGAAAGTATAATCCTACTATTTATAAAAATAGCAAGAATTTGTCTTTAGCTAATGGCTTGTGGATTAGAGATAATTTCAAAGACGACATTAAACAGTCTTATATGGATAACTTAAGAGCAAAATACAGTGCTGATGTACATTTTGATAGCTTTAAAGATGCTAGCATGATAAATGGATGGATTAAAAATAGTACTCTTGGAATTATTCCTCAAATGCTTACGGATTCAGATGTTTCAGATCTTCAATTTGCACTTGTGAATGCACTAGCGATTGATATGGAGTGGATTGAAAAATTTACCCAAGATAGAGGTGTAGGAACATATGCGTCAACAAAATTTGAACACGAAGATGAGGATATAAATGTGTATGATGTGCCTTTTTTACAGAAAGCCTCTTTTAATAAAACGGGAAATGAGTACTCTGTAATGAAAATTAAAAAAGTTGTTAATAACTATGACATTATTAATGAAATCGGTGAAGAGGAAATTAAAAAAATAGTTACAGATGATTATAAAAAATGGCTAAAGCTAATTCCGGGAACAGCAAAAGGTGGAGGGGATATTCCTCTAGGAGCCGAAGAACCTGAAAACTACACTATCGAGATGGCTGAGAAAGATATGGCAGAATTTCTACCAACGTATATAGAAGAAATAAGTAAGAACTACCATAAAGAGGGAGATACTACCGACTTTGGTGCGTATTGGGATGATGATGTTAAGGTATTTCAAAAGAGCTTAAAAACATATGATGGGACAACACTTGAATATATTGGAATTATGCCTATTAAAAAAGATGTGGATGAGTATGTTAAGAATGTTAGTGCAAAAGAACTATTAGAAATCTTTTCAAAAATAAAATATAAAGCCGAAGACTATGAAGAAGGAGTCGTTACGAGGATTACTGGTACAATACCTAAATTTACGTTTGAGTACAATTTGAGTCTAAAAGAAGATTTGATTAAACAAGGAATTTCAGATGTATTTGAGGAGGGAAAAGCAAATCTAACTAATTTGACTGACACAGAAGGAATCTATATTGATGATGCAAAGCATAAAGCTAATATTGAATTCACCCAAGATGGCATAAAGGCTGCTGCAGCAACTTTTGTAGGTGGTGCTGGCGGTGGTTCCTCTTATGACTATTTGTTTGATGTTCCAATAAAAGAGGTGGACTTAACATTTGATAAGCCATATTTATTCTTTGTTAAAGATAAAAACAATGGTGACGTATGGTTTGTTGGTACAGTCTATGAGCCACTTTTGTGGGAGAACGATTCAACAGTCGGAAACAGTGCCTACGATTTTTAATGACTAAAGTTTCATAACGAGTTAAGGGCATCCTTAAAAAAGGATGTCCTTTAAAATTGATTAAAGTGCGGAAACTTTGCTCTTAAAATAGAAAAGTTACAAATACATTAAATATTCCATATTCGTTTGACATTAGAAAAATCTCTATGCTAATCTAAATTTGTATTATGAATGAATTTCTACAAAAGAAAATTACACAAGTAGTACAAAAGAAAGTAGAAAGATGGAGGTTTTAAGTAATATGGAAAAAGGAAAAGTAAAATGGTTTAACGCAGAGAAAGGTTTTGGCTTCATCGAAAGAGAAGGCGGCACAGATGTATTTGTACATTTTAGTGCAATTGCTATGGATGGATACAAAACATTACAAGAAGGCACAGAAGTTCAATTTGATATTGTTGAAGGTATGAAGGGAGCTCAAGCAGCTAATGTTACTCCTGTAACACCTGCTGAATAGATTGGATAATATGTTAAACAGTAGCCTCGATTATATCGAGGCTTTTATAATGTAGGTTTTAAGCTATTTGTAACAAAACAGAAACTTTAAAATAGCTTTAAAATATGGTATTCTAATATAGAGGTGAACTAAATGACAGGCTTTTTAATTGGAGCGATTATTATTGCCATCTTTGCTTATTTTTCTGTTAGAACATATAAAGAATTAGTAGAGCTTAGAGAACTTAGAAAATCAGCAGTATCTGAGTTAGATAAGGCTCTTATTAATAGATACAACGTTATGGAAAATATGATTATTTTTTCTAAAGATTATATTGAAGATCAAAATAGATTTGTCGTTAAGCTTCTTCAGGCAAGGCTTGTGCCTGTTGAGGAAAGAACTGCAATTGAGAAAGAATTAGTAGAGGAACTTGGAAAACTAATTTCTATGATTTCAGATATTTCTGAATTAACTAATGACAAAAAATATACAACGCTTAAGCTTCAACTTGCAAAGTCAGAAAAAATAATTTTTGAGGCTGATGAAGCATTTAATGATAGAACAGTTGACTATGATAGAGTGGTAAAGTGCTTCCCTAAAAGCATGGTTGCAAAGCTTGCAGGGTTCAAAGCATACCCAATATTTGAAGTTGAATATCTAACTAGATAATTTACAAATTAGTTACACATACAAAACATAAAATATACAAATATGGCATAGAATTATAACGGATGAGAAGGAGGTGCAGCGTGTGTTTAATGGTGATGCTACGGTATCTAAAAAATCATTCAAAACTAGAATACAAAACTTCTTTGCATACGTTGCAAGTCTATTTCATTTTGGCAGAAAAAGATTAAATGAAGCTTCTCAAGAAGAACTTGATGAGTTAAATGAAGTAAACGAAACGCTAGACGAACTATCTAAAGATGATGAGTTTGACACGTTAAGAAAAACGTATGACAATTATAAAATAGGGGTTAACCCAGCCGGTGGATTAATAGCGGTTGAGAAAAAGACGGGATATGTATCCGAGGAGCCTAAATTCGTTACTAGAGTTAGGTTTGTTTCGCTATGGAGAAAATCTGCATATGGCAATTTGGACAACAAAATGGAAGAAGAATGCGTTGAAGAGTGCTTTGGCGAGGAATCTAAGAAAATATACGAAGAAATCACAAATATAGCCCAAAAACAACTTATTAAGACAGGAAATATTGACACTTTAGAAATTTTGAATAAAATGAAAGATAGTCCATATAAGTGGGGTAGAGTTGTTTCGAGAAGACTTTTCAAGAACCAAGCATACTCAGAGACTGTTGATGACTTTTATAGAAGCATTACAAAAAGAGCCAAAAAGCAGACTGAGCCAGTAAAATCAATGATTGAAGTTCTCTATGGATGGGGAGAAGATGAGTAAGTATTAAAAAGAAGTTAAAAATTATTCCAAACAACGCAGTTAAGAGCTTGATGACGAGGAATGCTATAAGGAAAGAAAAAAGAAGGAAGTTATTAAATAAAGCTATTAATATAGCAATTGGATTCTTAATTCCAATTGCTTTATTTTTTGTGTCATTAATTATAGAGGGAAAGACTGTATCAAATGCGGCTTCCTTAATTTTTGGCAGGTTTGGTGTTTTAATGCTTAATCTTCTTATTATATATATGCTGTATTATTTATTTTTACTAATAACAAATAGAACAACACCAAGCATATTGCTTGCATCAATTTTTTATTTAATTATGCCGTTAATATCTAAGATTAAATATGACATTAGGGGCGAAGTGCTACTTACAAACGATTTTTCATTAGTAGATAGCGTAAGTGAACTACTTGGATTTACTGAAATTTCAGACTCGCTTGCGCATGGAATAGTTACAGCAGTATTTGCAATAACAGTTTTTTGCTTTATAGGATATTTAAGAAAAATTAAGACCGAAAGAAAACACTCAGCAATTGCTTTGGGGATATTTGCAGTAATACTTTTAATAGTAATTATTTCGAGCAAGTTTAACAGAAAGAATTTGGAGTTTTTTGGAATTGACATGTCTGAAAGGTACGCCCCAAATATTATCCACGAAAGATATGGTACATATGTTGGACTACACGTAAATAACATTTTTAATACGGTCGCGGAGCCAGCTAATTACAGTGAGAAAACTATTTTTGAAATCCTAGGTAAAGTGTCAGGAGATAGCAATAAAAAGCCTTCTGGAGAGGAAATTAAGCCAAACATTATAATGATTATGAGTGAATCGTTTTTCGATCCTTATTATATAGAAGGAATTAATTATTCTGAAGACCCAATTCCTTTTATTAGAAAGTGCTTAAGCCAAAACACATCAGGGAGATTTGTCTCTTCGACGTTTGCAGGGGGAACTTCAAATGTTGAGTTTGAAGCATTCACGGCTTGCCCACTTGAATTTTTGCCTTATGGAATATCTGCATATAGTGATTTGGAAAATAGCCTGGAAAATTGTGAAACAATTCAAAAAGCACTTAAACAAGATGGATACAAGACTATAGCAATTCACTCTTATGGAAAGAATTTTTATAATAGAGAAAAAGCTTATGAAAAACTTGGATTTGATGAATTCTACGACCACCTTATGATGAATAACGTACACTACTACGGAAAGTACATCTCTGACACTTGCGTTGTTGAAAATATAATTGATCAATTAGAACAAAGTTCTGGAGAACCATTATTTATATGGGCGCTTACGATGCAAAATCATACGCCATATAGCACATCTAACTATGATGAAGATGCACTTCAAATTGAACCTGTGCGGAGAAAAACTATCACCATCATCTAAAGAAAAGCTAAAGGCGTATGTAAATGGGCTTTCAGAAACTGACAGAAGCATGCAAAAACTTATAGAATATCTAAACAACTCGGAAAAGCCTACAATTGTAGCATTTTATGGAGATCATCTTCCTAGTCTTTACGAGGTTTATCTTGACTCTGGAATGATTTCAGATAGAGATACAACCAAGTGGAGTACTGAAGAAATGGCTAAGATGCACACGCTTCCATTCTTCATATATGACAATTATAAAAATGAAGAGGTTATTAATACTAATGAAATGGTTGGAGCGTTTTCAATTGGAAATTATCTTTTAAACTATGCTGGCGTTGAGAAAACACCATACTTTAATTTCATAGATAAATTAAAATATAAAGCACTTCGAGATAGACTTTTTATAGATGAAAATGGAAAAGCAAATTCATCAATTAGTGAAAAATATGAAGAAGAATCTAATGAACATAAAATGTTAATTTATGACATGATTTATGGTAACAATTACATAAGCAAATACGTAAAAAATGCAAGAAAAAATTAAAAAATAAAGACCAGAAAAAACTGGTCTTTTTAATTGACTTTTTTCTCCCATATCGATATTATTTAATATGTGAAATATAATTGTAACAATTTGATATATATTTTTTAATATTTGTAAAATTGTTAATTGTATATACAGATGATTTGAATGGAGGATGGTTATGGGAGAAGTAATTGTTATTACATCCGGAAAGGGAGGAGTTGGAAAAACAACTAGCGCTGCAAACCTCGGCACAGCACTTACAATGATGAACAAAAAAGTCGCACTAGTAGACACTGACATTGGTCTTAGAAATCTAGACGTTGTTATGGGTCTTGAAAATAGAATTGTTTACGACATAGTTGATGTCGTTGAAGAAAATTGTAAATTGAAACAAGCTCTCATTAAAGATAGAAGATATGAAGGGCTTTATCTTTTACCCGCTGCACAGACAAGAGATAAAAACGCTGTTAACGAAGACCAAATGAGAAAGATTTGCGAAGAGCTAAAGATTGAATTTGATTATGTAATAATTGATTGTCCTGCTGGAATTGAACAGGGCTTTAAAAACGCCATTGCCGGAGCTGACAGAGCTTTGGTTGTTACGACACCAGAAGTATCAGCGGTTAGAGACGCTGACAGAATCGTTGGTTTGCTTCAATCAAGTGATTTGCCAAAACCACAACTTATATTAAATAGAATTAGAACAAAGATGGTTAGAGAAGGTCAAATGATGGATGCTCAAGACATAGTTGATTTGCTTTCAATTAATTTAATCGGGGCTATTCCTGATGATGAAAATGTTATCATCCAAACCAATATGGGTGAACCATCTGTTACAAATCCAAGATCTTTATCTGGAAAAGCTTATATGGAAACAGCTAGAAGAATTTTGGGAGAGAACATCCCTGTTACTGTTCCTGGAAGAAAAGAAAGCTTTATTGATAAAATCAAGAAAATGTTTTCAGGTAAAAAAGAAAGAGCAAAAGTATAGACTGGTTTAGTTAATATAAGGAGGCAATTTAATGGAATTAAAAGAAGTTTTCGGACCGCTAATTAATTTCCTAAAAAATTTCCAAAGAAAAGATAAAGAGATTTCTATATCAAAGGATAAAGCGAAGGAAAGATTACAACTTGTTCTTATGCAAGATAGAGCATCCGTATCACCAGATTTCTTTGAGATGATGAAGAAAGAATTAATAGAGGTTATTAAAAAGTACATTGAAATAGATGAAGAACAACTAGAAGTTCAGCTTACAAGAGGATATGAAGACGGAAATGGAATTGGACCAGCACTTTTGGCCAATATCCCAATCAAGAATATAAAACCTGTTGCGAAAAAGACTGTTGAGAAAGAAGAAACAGTGCAAGAGGTTGTAGAAGAAACTGCGGAAGAAGTAGTTGAAGAAGAAAAAGATGAGAACATAGATACAATTGAAACTACGGAGGAAGCTACTACAGAATCTGAGGAAGAAACTGTTGAAGAAGACAAAGAAGATACAATCGATACAGTAACTGTAGAAGAAACAAACACAGAAAATCAGGATAAAAAAAAAGAAAAAACGGAGGAAAAGGAAAAAAGCGCAAACATTGATGAGGTCAATGAAGGCGCATACACTGTTCCTCAAGATATAGATAAAGAAGCCGAAGCTGAGGTAGAAAACCCTAGATTATCGCCTAATGTTAGAATAGAAAAAAGAGATTTTAAAACTAAATTAGACGAAGTTAAAACTGGTGTTTCAAAAAATATTTCCAAAGTGAAGGCTCAAGCCAAAGATGGCATCAAAAAGATTAAATCAAAAGTTAAGGCAAAAAACTAAAAAGATTTGGTGCCCCTAATTTCGGGCACCTTTTTCTTGTATTATAGTTTGTGGGGATTTATATGATAAAAAAACTATTATCCAAGATAGATTATGGAATTATTATTTCGGTTGTTGTCTTATTTGCGATTGGAATTGTTGGACTTTATAGTGCAAGCAGAGGTGCTGGTGGAGACGAAAGCGAGTTTTCTAAACAGCTGATTTGGTTTGGCGTTGGCTTAGTTTGCTTTGTATTAACAATGTCTTTTAGCTGTAGAAAAATTAAAGATGTCACAATAATTGCGTATGTAGTATTCATAGCATTATTAGTCGGTGTATTGTTTACAAATAGAAATAATGGTGCAACGAGCTGGTATAAGATTGGAATGTTTAGTTTCCAACCAGCAGAGTTTTTTAAAATAATTGCAATTTTGTTTTTAGCAAAATTAATTTCTGATTTCAGTGATAAAGATAGTTTAAACAAAATTACTAGCATTTTAATACTGCTTCTGGTTCTGGCAATTCCTGTTGGTCTTATAATAAAGCAACCCGACTATGGAACAGCGATTGTAATTGTTTTTGTTTTTTGCATGATGCTTTATGTAGCTGGAATTAATTACAAATATATAATTGCAGGTGCATTAATTGCAGTTATTTCGCTTCCAATTATTTACAATGTGTTTTTACCAGAGCATGCAAAAAGTAGAATTAATGTCTTTTTAAATCCTGAAGCGGATCCAAAAGGTGCTGGCTACAATATCATTCAGTCCAAACTTGCAGTTGGTTCTGGTATGGTTTCTGGTATGGGAGTAATGAATGGTAACCAGACGCAACTAGGAATGCTTCCTATGAAAACAACTGATTTTATTTACTCTGTTATTAGCGAAGAAATGGGATTTATCATTTCTTCATTAATAATTGTATTATATATTTTCATGTTATATAGAATTTTAAAAGCTTCAAACAATACTAAAGATATGTTTGGCAAGATGGTTTGTATTGGAGTATTTGCTATGTTATTAGCACACGTAGTAGAAAATATTGGAATGACGATTGGACTAATGCCAATAACGGGAATACCACTTCCGTTTATAAGTTATGGCGGTAGTTCAATGATTACAAATTTTATTGCAATTGGATTAGTAGAAAATATTTTGATATGGTCAAAGAATTACGGGTTATAGCATCAAACCCGTAGCGCCACTACGAAAATTAATCACCACAAGGGAGTAAAAATGTATATTCACAAATTAAAAATTGGAAACGTTGAAATTGAAAATAATATATTTCTTGCTCCTATGGCTGGAGTCACAGATTTGCCATACAGAATTCTATGCAAGGAGCAAGGCGCAGGGCTAGTTTATACCGAAATGGTAAGTTCTAAGGGAATGTACTATGACGATAAAAAGACAAAAAAGTTAATTGAAATTGACGAAAAAGAGCGCCCCGTTGCAGTACAAATATTTGGAAACGACCCAATAGTTATGGGGCAAACAGCTAAGGAATTATCTCAATATGCTGATATAATAGATATTAATATGGGATGTCCCGTACCTAAAGTTGTTAAGAACAATGAAGGTTCTAAGCTATTATTAGATTTAGAATTGATAGATAAAGTTACGAAAGAGGTGGTTAAAAATTCAACTGTTCCAGTTACAATTAAAATCCGAAAAGGCTGGGACAATGACCATGTAGTTGCAGTTGAGGTTGCAAAAATAGCCGAGAAGAATGGTGTTTCTGCAATAACTGTTCACGGAAGAACTAGAGACGAATTTTTCTCTGGAGAAGTTGATTTAGATATTATTAAAAAGGTTAAAGAGGCAGTTAGTATTCCAGTAATTGGCAACGGAAATATTGTTGATGGTAAATCTGCAAAAGAAATGTTTGAAAAAACAGACTGTGATGCCATCATGATAGGAAGGGCCTCATACGGTAATCCATGGGTCTTTAATAGCATTATAAAATACCTTGAGGATGGAACTGTACTTGAAAAACCAGGCAACTTGGAAATTAAAAAAACACTTTTGAGGCATCTTGAAATGCTTGCAAATCACATTGGAAAAAAGACCGCAGTACTTGAGATGCGTAAGCACATAGGCTGGTATATAAAAGGATTTCCTAATGCTAGTATAATACGTAATGAAGTAAACAAGATTGAAGATTATGATGAATTGGTAACAAAAATTGAAACAATTATAAAATAGGAGGATGAGTTCTATGGAAGTAAAGTTTTACAATCAACCTTTAGACAAGCAGTTATTTGAAATTCTATCAGAAAGACTAAAAGGAAATTTTGAACGTGTTGTACTATGCGCAGGATTTGTTAAAGATAGTGCCATAGACATGATTTTAGAAGACGTTAAGATTGCCAGAGAGAACGACACAAGCGTTGAATTAGTACTAGGCCTAGATAAAAAGAACACATCTAAAGATATGCTTTCTAAGCTATTAAACTTAGGCTGTAAAATTAGATATCACTTAAATACAGAAGATGCTAAGTTTGAAACAAGGATATTTTTCTTCGATAGTAAAAATGATACATCATATATTTATATGACTGGAGGAAAGTTCTCTGAAGGAGGACTTACAAATAATAATTCATTAATTGCAGAAATGTGTTATAGTGCCGAAGAAAAAAGGGATTTCAACATGGCAAGAGCAGCCTTTGAAAGTGGTATTTCAGATACAGATAGATTTATTACGCTAGATGATGAAAAGTTATCTGAACTTGCAAAGTCAGGCGATATAGTAGCTAGAATCACCGAAAGAAGAATTCCTACTATTAATGAAAGATATAATTCAGAAGGATCTACAGGTGTAGTTAGTGAATACAATGACGAAGCTGACACAGATAAATATAAAGAGCTTTTAAATAAAGATATTGATATAGATATTTCAAACGAGGACAATATTACAGTACAGCATGGTTTCGGAGATGAAGTAGAGCAAAGACTTAAAACTGAGCAGGAAGAGAAAGTCATCTCTAAAATCGTTTATGAACAAAATGTTGATTTTGATAATGCTAGCACTATTATTTTACCTTTAACAAAAGCCAATATAAAAGATGATGAGATTAGGATTCCTCCTGCAATTGTTACTAGCATGAATAGATTTTTTGAATATCCAGAAAGCTATCATGTTGAGTCTGATGAAGCAGGAAACTTAAATGAGATGGCCAGTATTACAATAGATTTTGTTGATAATGGAAATGGCGAAGAAAAAGATAACATACCATCAAAAATGATTATGACTTCTAAACACCTTGCCCTAAAATGTGAGTGCTTCAAAGAAGCTGATAGTTGTGATGGGGATATTATTAGAATTATAAAAGTAGAAGGCGAAAAGTATAAGTGCGAGATTATTAGAAAAGACACTAATGAGTTTAAAGTATGGAATGAATTTTGTAAAACAACCATTAAGGGAACAAGCAAGAAATTTGGAGTAATGTAGTATAGATTTACATTGCATTTAAAGTCCAAAAATACAGTTTGCGAGGAGTGAGGTTATTGGGGCTTTTTGCAAAAGATATTGGAATAGATCTGGGAACGGCAAACATTTTACTTGGAACTAAAGATGGCGAAATAGTAATAAAAGAACCATCTGTAGTTGCAATTGATATAAATAGTAAGAAAGTAATTGCAATTGGAACTGACGCAAAAGAAATGCTAGGGAGAACGCCAGAAAACTTAAGAGCCCTAAGGCCACTTAAGGACGGAGTTATAGCAGATTTTACAGCTACAAAAAAGATGCTGAAGTATTTTGTTGAAAAGGCTTGTCAAAAATATGTTTTTGCAAAGCCTAGAGTAGTCGTTGGAGTTCCACTTCGGAGTAACTGAGGTCGAAGAAAGTGCGGTTGAAGAGGCTGTTATAGAAGCTGGAGCTAGAGAAGTGTTTCTTATAGAAGAGCCTATGGCTGCAGCAATTGGCGCAGGCATAAATATTTCAGATGCTTATGGAAGCATGATTGTAGATATAGGTGGAGGAACTTCAGAGATTGCAGTTATTTCTTATGGAGGAATTGTTGCAGGAAATTCTATTAGAATTGCAGGAGATGAGCTAACAGAAGCTATAATTAATTATATTAAAAAAGAACAAAACATTTTGATAGGTGAAAAAACAGCAGAAGAAATTAAGATGACTATAGGAAGTGCATATCCATCCATGACAACGGAGGAAATGCTTATTAAAGGAAGAGATTTACAGACAGGACTTCCTAGACAAATCTTAATCAATTCTACACAAATAGAAGAAGCAATGAAAGAAGTTATGCTTCAAATAGTAGCTGCAATTAAGGCTACACTTGAAAAGACCCCAACAGAACTTGCAGCAGATATAATGGTAAATGGAATAACTATTTCAGGAGGTTCCGCATTAATTAAAAATATAGATAGGTTAATTGCTTTAGAAACAGGAATCCCTGTAAACATTGCACCAAATCCCCTTGAATGTGTAGTTAGAGGAGCATGCAAGGTTTTAGAAAATATAGACCAGTTAAAGCCATTATTAATTAATTCTAGAAGATAAAATTAATTTTGAAAGAAAGCCAATAAATGAGAAATGAAAAAAAGGTGCTTTATAAAGTACTTAAGGTTCTAATTTTAATAATTGTATTGATATGTATTTCTTTCACAAATGGTGCAAATCGAAAAGTGACTTTATTTGAAAACTTGATTGGAAGAATAATAGAAATTCCACAAAGAGCATATGTGTGGATTGATAAGACATTCATAAAAAATGAGGATGTAGGAACTATAGAAAGCCTAGAGCAAGAAAAAACGAAGCTCTCTGAAGAAATTGCATCATTAAAAAAAGAAAACATTGATTACCAACTTGTCAAATCCGAAAATGAAGACCTAAAAAAACAGCTTAATGTAAAGTCGCAATATGATGACAAAAATATGGTAGTTGCCAACATTATTTCGGTTGAGTCCAATAATTGGGACGAAATATATATTATAGATAAAGGATATAATGATGGAATAAAGCCTAGAGATACTGTTATTTCTAACGATGGTTTAGTTGGATACATATATTCTTGTACAGACAGTACGTCCAAAGTAGTAGCAATAATAGATGCAACATCAAACTTTTCCGTAAGAGCAACAAAAACTGGAGAAGAAATATCTGCAAAAGGTGATCTGAAATTAAAAGAAGTGGGATGCATTAGAATTTCTTCTATACCAAAAGGTGTTGTGTATAGTAGTGGAGATACAATAGAAACATCTGGCATAGGAGGCATCTATCCAAAAGGAATAATGGTAGGAACAGTTGAAAGTTTTATTAAACACGAAAACCCTTCAGAAAATGAAGCAATAGTTAAGGCTTTTGTTGATTTCAATAGACTTGAAATCGTTGCAATAATTGTTGAAGATAATAAATAGGTTGAATAAATAATGAGAAAAATAAGCATGATTATTTTGGTGTATTTATTAACAATCACCTTTATACTATTTCAAAAGAATATTTTAGAAGAAATACCACTATTTGGTGTAACTGCAAACATTGGAATTGTATTTGTTTGCATAATAGGAGCGGTTTCTGGTACCTTGGTTGGTGGTACAGTTGGATTTTTTTATGGGATTTTGATTGATGTATTTTGGGGAAGGACGCTAGGGCTGTATGCGCTAATATATATGCTACTTGGTTATACTTCAGGATTATTTCATAATAAAATTGCGATGGAAAATAAGCTATCATTTGCTATTATTGTTTCAGTAGGGACTGTAATAACAGAGCTTATATTAAGTTTAATGATGTCAATTTTTTATGATGTTAATGTGGACTTAGTATGGTTCATAAAACTTATATTATTAGAAATATTATACAATTTGATACTTGGCGTATTCCTGTATAATGTACTTCTTAAAGTTGGAGAGCAAATAAACAAAGCAAAAAAGAGTTATTATGTATTAAATTAGAAAGAGGAAAGTAAAATTAAAACAGATATTAGGTATAAGGTATTATTTGTTGTTTTAGTATTGATTGGAGTAATCTTTATAATTCGCCTATACGACTTGCAAATTGCTAATGGAAGCGATTACAGAAGGCAAGCGGAAAGAAGACTAATTCGTACAATAGACACATATGCTCCAAGAGGAGAGATATATGATAGGAATGGTAATTTGCTTGCGACGTCAGAAAGTTACTATTCTTTATATATATATAGGACAAAACGTACCACAGATGAATTAAACAATTTAATCTTAAAGATTACAGATATACTTGCAGAAAATGGGGACAGGCTGGACGATTCATTTCCGGTTGACATGGAAAGTATGACATATAAGGATGAAAAATTTGATGAAAATAATTTTTTAAAAGAACTTGGGCTTAATGAAGACTCTACACCAT
>JAEEGL014135501.1_pt1 | contig 23555 bp, 20 predicted proteins | sample 9134231 | NCBI WGS metagenome assembly JAEEGL01 (sample SAMN16246548, study PRJNA631951) | gut metagenome | biome: gut microbiome; feature: rumen; material: fiber-attached | host: Bos | place: Iran: Karaj | collected 2018-10
CACGGGCGTTATGCACCGCAGGTGCCCACGGGCGTTATGCACCACAGGTGCCCACGGGCGTTATGCACCACAGGTGCCCACGGGCGTTATGCACCACAGGTGCCCACGGGCGCACATAGGCACGTGTCGTGACACGTGCCAATTGTGATGTATGGTGGCCCAAATATGGCCGCCCCACGGGCGTTATTCACCGCAGGTGCCCACGGGCTTGCAGAAATCATCAAATCTGGCGTATAATCTCAGTCCAGTTGGCATCAGAATGATTCTGTGCCGCATACCATAAGATATAACGACGATGAGAAGAAGCAGCAAAAGTGGACTGGAGCCGGGTACGCCGGTTTATGTTGGAGAACAGCGAACCGATCGCGTTCAGATCGACGTGATACGTTACAGCGAAAATGAGATCACGGAATACCCCAAAATCGCCATCGATGAAATCAAACCTTTATGTGATACAGACGACGTTCTGTGGGTGAATGTGATTGGCGTGCATGAAGTGGATTTGCTCAGACATATCGGTGATGTGTTTGATATCCATCCGCTTACCATCGAAGATATTGCAAATACAGACCAGCGCCCAAAATTTGAAGATTATCCGGGATATCTGTTTTGCGTGCTGAATATGATTGTTTACGACGATAGTGCCCGTGAATTGGCGCTTGAACACCTCAGCCTCGTCGTCGGTACAAAATATATTATATCGTTTCAGGAAGAACGTGGAGATGTATTTGATGGCGTGCGCGAGCGCCTGCGGCAAAACCGCGGAAAGCTCAGAATTTCCGGGAGTGATATGTGTATGTATGCGTTGATGGATGCTATCGTTGACGGATACTTTATTGCACTCGAAAAAATGGGGGACGGCATTGATGCCTGCGAAGATGCGCTCTTTGCCGATATGGAAAAAGTCAACCTCGCCCAGGTTCACGGCTATAAACGCGAAGTGCTCGATTTTAGAAAATCGGTATGGCCGCTTCGCGATGAATTATCGATGCTCGAACGCACCGAATCGGAACTCATCACCAAAGAAACCCGCGTTTATCTGCGAGATGTCTACGATCATGTCATTCAGGTGATCGATATGATCGATTCGTATATCAATATTCTGGGCAGCATCCACGATACCTATCTCTCGTTGTCGAGTAACCGCATGAACGAGATTATGAAGGTATTGACGACGATTGCCACCATCTTTAATCCGCTCACATTCATCGTGGGTGTATATGGCATGAATTTCGACAATATGCCGGAACTGCACTGGGTTTACGGTTATGCCGGCGTCTGGTTTGTCATGGTGGCTGTAGCGATCGGTCTGATTGTTGTATTTAAAAAGTCAAAGTGGCTGTAGATGCGCTTTGCTTTTGCGATGCATATTTGTTGTGATAATTCAGATTTGACGGTTATCGGGGGGGGGGGCCGCCCTGCGTGGCGGCCCGAATTACGCAACCACGGGTAATGCTATTGATTATCGGTTGCTGGCTCTGCCTCAATATACGTAATTATCATTTCATCTGGATTTAATACGACTGTGAAGTGTTCCCGGACTACGGGCTTTTTGTAATTTGAAACAAAGGTAAATGGATATTCGACTACAGTTTTCCGGTCGAAATTAGGGACCGCATAGAACTTCCAATTTTCTATGCGGTCGGTTATGCATTGTTCAAGCTCGGGATTGTTAAGCGTGGAGTCTTTAACAAGTGCGCTTTCGACGCTGCCGTCTGGAAGAATAATAAATTGTGTTGTAACATTTCCATTAAGGGTCTTATCTCTCAATAATGAGACTTCGTAGCAGTGCCGTATTTCTTTTTGGTGTAGCCTGACGATATGCTGAACTAATCGCTTGTTCAATGAGCCAACGACGACAATCGGTACCATCGCTTCCGATTGGGGAAGCCCAAATGCTATGCTGAACGATAATAGACAAAGGATTGTGCGGATGATTTGCTTTTTCATGGCTTGCCTCCTTTTTATACATAGCTAAAAATTGTCCGGATGCTGCCTCCCTTAACTGCATACGAAAAGACATACCGTCTCTCCTGGGATGCAAAAATGCGAAATCCGCATCTGTGTCCAACATCAGCATACGCCCTTTGCGTCCATCGCACAAGATGTTTTCTGTGTGGCGCTTCTATCGGCCTGCGGCTGATACGCTGCGCCTGCGCGCCTATCGCCTGCAGCATCAGGTATGCACATGTGTGACGTGGCGTATTGGCCGCAGGCCGATAGCCACGTCAGCGAGCCGTATGCGCTAAAAGCGCATAGGCGAGCAATCCACAAAGCCACCAAACGCTCGCCTATTGCTTGCGGCAATATGGCTCGCAACTCACCCTATTTACATTCGCCGTCATCGTAACATCCGTTCGGGCATTCAGTCTTCTGGGGCGAAACTGAATATAATTGGCCATTGTCATCTTTTTCACAGGTATCTACAAACCGATAAAATTTTCGGGAATCTGGCGGAAGTGAACCGTTGGAAAAGCAAATGGCAGGATTTTCGCCTTCCAGTGTGCCAAGACAGACATTCTTGCAGACAGCTTTGCCATCAATCGTTGCACAGAAGTGCGAAATTCCGTCTCCGGCTGCGCCTTCACAATTCAGTTCTTCGCATGTTGGTTCGGGCTCTTTATTGCACTCGCCACTTGTCTTATCGCATCCATACTCGCACTTCGTTTCTTGTTTATCGGTCGCATAGAGCGTTCCGAGATCATCTTTGGCACACACCGTTACCACAGAATACTGATCTCTCGCCTCCGGAGGAAGCGATTCATTCTCATAGCAGCCTGCTGCATTTGCGCCTTCTTTGTATCCACGACAGACCGCTTTGCATGACTCCGTGCCGGACAATTTCACGCAAACTTGCGCCTCGCCGCCATCATTGAGGCAGGAGAGCGAACACTTTTTGCCCGGATTATCTTTGTTGCACAGGCCGGTTGCATCGTCACAGCCATACTGGCATTGCTCCTCATCGACACTGACTGAATAGAGTTTGCCATTGTCATCCTTCGCGCACGTGTCTACCGTGGAAAACACCGGCCGCGAATCGGGCGGAAGCGAGCCATTGGAATAACACACCGGCTGATTCGCGCCCTCAGCGTTTCCAAGACATGCCGACTCACATCTGCCCTTGCCGGAAATTACTGCACAAATTTGGTTTTTGCCTCCGATGTATTGTTCGCACTTCAGCAGACTGCAACCAGAAGTTGAATGTTTGTCATTATCATCTTCACATGCAAAAGCGGCGAGACATATAAATGAAAACAAACCAATGGTTATACTTCGTTTAAACATCATAACTCCTCTAAATAACGCCTCATGTCTTTGGTATGATACTGGATTCGCATCCGCGGTTACTGAATTCACCAGCCACCGTTCTGGAGTATAGCGAAGAACTTTCCGAATTTTAAGGAGAATTTTAATGATCCCTGATGCCGGTTGCCGATTGCCACAGACATTTGTGAAAAATACAGATCTTGGACATCATGAATGGGGTATAATCCAGGATGAGGATGCTGCGTTTGTATCCTCGTGATATAGGCACCAATAACGATATAACCGGAGTGAAAGCAATTGATGGATCTTGAACGAAATCTGAATATCGCGCGGGCGGCTGCGCAGCTGGCTGCCCAGAATCTCAAGCGGCTGTGGGATGTGCCGCGATCGGTGACGATTAAGGGGGACGAGTCGCTGCTTACGCAGATCGATGCAGAAAATGAGCGCATCCTTTCTGAATATCTGGCATCAGAGACGCCAGACTTTGGATTTTTGGGCGAAGAGACGGGGATTCATGCAGCCAAATCGTCGGATGCGCCTTATTGGTATGTCGATCCCGTGGATGGCACGTCAAATATGGTCCATCGGTTTCCGTGGGCTTGCGTGAGCATTGGGCTCGTCGTTTCGGGCAAACCGGTGGTCGGCGTTGTAAACAACCCCATTCAGGCGCATGAGTTTTATGCAGCCGAAGGTTTGGGCGCTTTTCTCAACGACACTCCGATTCATGTGTCGAAGAATGCGGAGTTCGAGCGTGCGCTTTTGGCTACGGGATTTCCGGTCGGGCCGCATCCGTCGGGCGTTTTCCCAAATCTCCGGAATTTTGGCGCGGTATCTGTGCGGACACATTCTGTTCGCCGCCCGGGTTCAGCTGCACTCGATTTGTGCGCGGTTGCCTGCGGATGGCTCGACGGCTTCTGGGAAATCAATCTTAAACCGTGGGATACTGCCGCCGGAACAATCATCGTCCGCGAGGCAGGCGGTATTGTCACCGGGTTTGACGGCGACGCATATGATCCGCATGCGCCATACATTATCGCCACAAATGGTGTTTTCCATCAAACATTGTCCGATCTTGTTAAGAAAGACGGCTAAGGTCTGTTTCTAAAAACAATTCCGGCCCGATTGGCTGTCGTTGGTGTCGCAGGTGCCCACAACATTAGTACGGTGCAGCGCAATGCGACAGCCCTCTGGAACGTCTCTCATTATAAACGCCTTTGCATTGCAAGGGTTGTGGTGTATATATTTATTTCGTCATGTGCGCCGCTGGCGTATATGATGAAATGTTCTGTTTGTTCAACGCTTTTCCCGTGTCGTTTCGGGAACCAAACAAGGAAATCAATATGAAAAGTATTGCTCAAATCCTTATTCTCACACTATGTGTGGCCAGTCTTGCGCTGGTATCCTGCAATAAAAAAGCTGAAGAACCTGCTGCAAATGCCAATGCGGCCGCTCCGCAGGAACCGGCCGTTCCTGCAGATCCTGCCATCGATCCCAAAGCGCTTGTCGGCTCCTGGATTCAGGCGGTCGATGATGACCCGGTCAGCTATGACTTTATGGAAAATGGCAAATGCAAGGCGAAATTGCTCACATTTAATGCGCCAAGAGATTGTACTTACGAAATTAAATCGCCCGAACAATCCGGTGGCCGCTTTAACACGCTTGTCGTCGATTTCCCTGCTTCCGGTGATGATGAGCACTTTTATAACAAAGATCGCATTCGCCTTGCGGGCGACGAACTCACTTTCCCGGATGAACAGGGTGAAGTAAGCATTTATAATAAATATAAAAAAGTAGATCCGAATGCTGCACCTGCAAAAGCTGATAATGCCGAAGCAGCGCCTGCCTACGCCGGCAATATCAATGAAGATATACTTGGCGAGTGGTCTGAAGAAGTCTCCGAAGGTCCAACTGTAACATATAAATTCATGCCGGATGGCAAATGCTGGTATCAGGATGTGATGAACGAAAAAGGCGTCGACTGTACCTATAAAGTTTCCCCTGATGCCGCAAACAGGTTTAAACTCGTTGTAGCACGCCCGGATACCTTTGGCGATATGAAAGACTTTGAACAGGATATCGAGTTCAAAGACGGTAATCTATACTTCTATTTGGATAATCACCCATATAAATATAACAAAAAGTAGTTCTGCTTTTGATATGTGGGCTGCGGCTATGCGGCGATGCCGCATACGCCTTCGCAAAGCCGCTATTGCATTCGCAATACGCGGCTTTTACTTATAAATATCCCGGAAAACCATGAACCTGAAGCAATTTGATGGCCTGTGCGTGAGAATTATCGATATTCACGGCGATATCATTGACGGTATTTGTTCCTATAATAACGCAGATTATGATGAACACGAATTCGGCCGTTATGAAGAAAGTCTCGAAATCGTCAGCTACCTCTTCTACAGAAGTGATATTCAAAGCGTCGAAAGTCTCGAAAATCACACCGGACCATACGGAAAGTTCCTCGATCCATACGGTAAACTCGAAGAAATGGCTGCACGGGATGGCATCGACAGCATCACCGATTTCCTGTTCTGTGACGATAATGAACATGTGATGCGCATGCTCAATTGTCTCGACAGATATCTTGATCCTTACTTTGGTTATGATTTTCCCTGCAGAGCAGAAACGCTCGACGCGCTTGAGGAACTCTGCAGAACTTCAGATGATAATGATATTATAGACGAAGCTCAGCGGCTGATTGAACTGTGGAAATAGCGTCCTTGTCCATGAACATGTGGTAACTGATGTATTCCAGACCATCCTGCAGCTGTCTTGAACGATCAGATACTTAATGGCACTCAATGCGGTTTGCCAGACAATGAGGCAGTAATGATGAATTTTCTGATTGCTATGGATTCTTTTAAGGGGTGCCTGGGTTCTGTTGATGCAGGGCATGCTGTGGCAAATGGGCTTAAACGCGTATTTGCGGATGCGGAGGTCGTCGTCTGCCCAATCGCGGACGGTGGTGAAGGCACCATCGATGCTTTGGTTCATGCAGATAATGCGCACAAGATATACTGTCATGTGGAAGGGCCTTATCGTGATATGGTTAAGGCAATGTATTTGAGGCTTCCCGGGCAGCTGGCTGTCATCGAAATGGCGCAGGCCGCCGGACTTTATCTGTCGTCCAGGCGTGAACCGCTGTATGCATCGACATATGGTGTCGGTATGATGATACGTCATGCGATTGAAACTGGATGTCGCCATCTGATGATTGGCATCGGTGGAAGCGCAACAAATGATGGCGGTGCCGGGATGCTGCAGGCGCTTGGTTTTCGCCTGCTCGACAATCAGGATATTGAGATTGAACGCGGTGCCATTGGCTTGAAATCGCTTGTCTCTATTGATGAATCAAATACCATCCCGCATCTTGCCGATTGTATATTTCATGTCGCATGTGATGTCACGGTGCCGCTATTGGGGCCAAATGGATGCAGCTTCGTCTTTGGGCCGCAAAAAGGCGCCACCACACAGAATGCATACGACATGGATCTGTGGCTTTCCCATTATGCGGCCATCGCCCAAATCTCTCATCCCGAAGCCAATCCTGATGCCCCTGGTGCCGGTGCTGCAGGCGGTCTCGGCTTTGCCCTCAACGCATTCTGTCATGCCAGATTGGAGCGTGGATTGCCGCTCATTGCCAATATTGTGAATCTCGAAGAAAAGATACGTGCTGCAGATTTTATCATAACTGGTGAAGGAAAAATCGATGCACAGACCTTGATGGGAAAAGTGCCAGTTGGTATTGCATCAATTGCCAAAAAATACAATAAGCCTGTCATTGCATTGACTGGATCGCTCGATGTTGATCTCAATGATTTATATTCAAACGGAATCAATGCGGTCCTGGCAATTCAAAAAGGTCCGTGTTCACTTGAAAAATCCATGCAATCAGAAATTGCTTGTAAGAATCTGTCCGATACTGCAGAGCAAATTGCCAGATTGATACATTTATCGAAATGATTCGAACTAAAACTGACCCGCAGCTATCGAATCACGCAGTCGCGCAATAGCAGGCAATTTATGTAGTATAGTTCGAATCTCGCTTCACGCATTCACTTGTTTTTTTGTTGCTATCAATTTTAAATGCCGTTAACGTGAACAAGCCACTTTGCCGCTAGGCTCAATCGGGTGGTTACGGACAATACCAAATCATTTAAAGGCATGCGATGAATTCAGAAAATCGGTTGGAACAGCTTCACGAATTAGTCAAAAAACAGGAACCCAATATTTGTGAAATCACTGTCATCAAAAATGGAACCATTTTGTACGAAGGATTTTGGAATAACTTTGCAAAAGGCGATGCCTTGCATGTGATGTCTGTGACCAAAAGCGTGATTGCCTTGCTGATGGGAATTGCAATCGACCAAAAGCGTATCAGCAGTCTTTCACAAAACATCATGGAGTTCTTTCCGGATTACCAGGTCAAACGCGGTGAAAAGACGATATTTGATGTCACAATGCGTCATCTGCTCACGATGTCTGCACCCTACAAGTTCAAATCAGAACCATGGAAAAAAGTCTGTACAAGCCCCGACTGGACGGTTGCCGCTCTGGATTTGCTCGGTGGCAGAAGAGGCATGACTGGGGATTTCAAATACACATCCCTTGGCATCCAGATCTTGAGCGGCATTCTCGAACACGCCACGGGCTTGCGCGTGATAGATTTTGCAAACCAGTATTTGTTTATGCCGCTCGGAATCCCCAAACATGTCATGCACGGAGATAGTTCAAAAGAAGATCAGTTCGATTTTCTGATGAACAAGGGACCGCGCAAAAACGAATGGTACTGCGATCCTCAAAATCGTGTAACTGCTGGCTGGGGATTGACGCTGTCTGCCACGGATATGGCTGCCATCGGTGAAATGTGTCTGAATAAAGGCGTATATCACGGAAAACGGATCGTTTCCGAAAAATGGCTCGATGAAATGACTGCTCCAAATCGAAAACTGGGAATGGAATTCGGTAATCTGTCGTATGGCTATTTATGGTGGATCATAGATGCAAAAACGCACACCTATGCCGCCATCGGAGATGGCGGCAATGTTATCTACGTCAATACCGACAAGAATATTGCCGTAGGTGTCGCAAGTACATTCAAACCCAGGGTTTTCGATAGAATTGATTTCATAGAAACGAAGATTCTTCCGTGCTTTGAGTAAACAATGCAATCCCACATCGCACATCCTCAAGCATTGCGTTACAGTTCAATCTCGGTGAATGTGTGCTGGCGCACATATGGCTTGCCTGCGCGGCTATTGGCTGTTCGCCAATACGCCGCGCAAAATATATGGTGGTAAATGATTCTCAAATAGTATTTGCTGTGAGCTGATTTGATGCGTTATTGCAATCCTGTTTGTAATAGATGTATGTAATCAGAAATGTGAGCAGTGCACTGGTGATGAATACAATGCCGGTCGTGATTTGTATATTTCCAAGGCCGACAATTGGGGACGCTATGCCGCCAGCCAGGAAACCGGCTGCGCCGAGCACAGCGCTTGCGAGCCCCGCTTGTTTGCGCGCGGCGTTCATGGCAATGGCTGTGGATGGCGCGAGTATAAGGCCAAAACTGCCCATCATTGCGAATAGGCAGCATTCGAATAGCCAGGGTGATGTGTTGAGGTATAGTGTGGTAGAAACGCCAATTGCTGCAATGAGCAGCATAACCGTTCCGGTGAGCAGGCTTCTTTGCGGCGTTTTAAACTTTGTCGATAGAAATGCGAAGATGCCTATGGCGAGTGCGTTGGTGCCAAAGAAAAAGCTATATTGTAATTCTGTAAAACCGTAATGCGTCTGAAATATAAACGGGGAAGCTGAAATTTGACCGAAGAATGCGAACATGGCGGCGGCCTGCATAACCGTGATGGTCATGAACGTGCGGTTTTTGACGAGTTCGCGTATTTGGCCAAACGATTGAAGTATCGATAATGGTTGGCGCTTTTCGGGCGGATAGGATTCGGGCAGGCGAAATGACGCGGCGATGAGGACGAGCCCAATGCCGAGTAGAATCACAAAGACTGCATGCCATGTCGAGAAGCTGAGCACCCAGCCGCCGAGGAGTGGCGAAATCACAGGCGCGATGCCGCTGATCGCACCGATTATCGCCATAACCGAGGCGAGCGCTTTGCCAGAGCATAGGTCGGTTGCGATGCTTCGTGAAAGCACGACGCCGCCGGATGCACCAAGTCCCTGGATGAGACGCATACCGACGAACATAGCGATGCTACTGGATACAATACAAAGCGCTGATGATATCGCAAACAATACAAGCGTGGCAATGAGCGGGATTTTACGCCCAAATTTGTCGCTCAGCGGGCCAATGATGAGCTGTCCGAGCGCCAGACCAAGCATGCTCGTGGTTAAACCGAGCTGCACCTGCGAAGCCGTCGCGTTGAATGATTCGGTCATCGACGGGAGCGCAGGCAGGTACATGTCGGTGACAAATGGTGCAAACGCGGTTAGCGCGGCGAGCATGACGAGGAGAAAAATTGCGGGTCGTTCAGAGGTGTTGTCCATAACTACTGCTTTGCAAATGAGTGCACGAGGGATATGAATAACCGACAGGCATAAAAAAAAGCGCAAATCCAATAAACAAGCCTGGATTTACGCTTCATCGCCACACGGCGGCGCAATCAATAGAGAATTTTTGCGCGAATTGCAAGAAGAATGTAGGTGTATGTGGTTGATTTGTGTTGGTGTGGCCTATGCTGCGCATACGGCCTGCCTGCTCGCCTATGCTGCGCATACGGCTCGCTTGCTGTTTACTATTGGTGCGCGCGGCTGGTTGGTGAGTTTAACAAACAGCCCGGCGGAAACACTTCAAAGCATTCTGCAAATGATGTAAAAGGGCGATGGCTTGGTGTGCTCCGCTCGAAATGCGTCGTTCATTGTGAAATCCGCGTAAAGACTTATTGGGGAAGCTAAAGATGCATGATAATAAACCAAATCCGGAATGTATGAATCCTATAAAAGACTGTGCGACGGTCACGCATATTCGTCCAACAATTCACAATCCCCGCATCATCGTTGGTGATTTCTCCTATTTCGGCGATGTCGATTTCGAAAAACACGTCACGCATCATTATGATTTTATTGGCGACAGGCTGATCATCGGCAAATTCTGTCAGATCGCAGCGGGCGTGGAGTTTATCATGAACGGTGCGAACCACCAGATGAACGCGGTGACCACGTTTCCATTTTACATTATGAATGGCTGGAAAATGGATCCCCCGCCATTGACCGGGTTGCCAATCAAAGGCGACACGGTCGTCGGCAATGATGTCTGGATTGGACAAAATGCGACCATCTTGCCGGGCGTGCATATTGGAGACGGAGCCATCATCGGTGCCAACAGTGTCGTGGGGAGCGATGTCGAACCGTACACGATCGTCGCCGGGAATCCCGCCAAGGTGATCCGCAAACGTTTTGACGACGAACTCATCTCGCTGTTGCTGCGGTTCAAGTGGTGGGACAGAGGCATTGAGGAGATTCAGGAAATCATTCCGATTTTGACGTGCAGCGATCTGGAAAGCGTAAAGAATGAACTGAGGCGCAAATTATGCCAGTAGAGGTGTGTCGCGTCACACGTCTCTTTGTCGGGTAAATCCGATTGGAGGGTAAGATGGAAAATGCGCTATACAGCTTGCGGTCGCAAAATCTTATCCACAATGATCTGTTCATCTGGGGTGATTCTCTTCAATTGCGCAACAAAGCATTTGGCTTTTTCAAACGTCAATTTCCGCTTTTCATCATTCATTAAGCGAGTGACGAGTTCAAGCCCGGCCATCCGCAGGTCTTTCTTGCTTTGAAGCAGATATTGTATCGTTTCCAGCAGGATTTCCTGGGGGGCATCCAAAAACATCAGATATAAATTGTCACCATTTCGAGCCGATTTTAAACGGAAATAATCTCGCAGCGTGCGATAATCCTCGTCATCAAAAGACGTCAAACGGTAATTAATTATCGTAAACGCGACACCCATTTCATGTCTGTTACCTTTAAACGCCGCTTCCAGGAGTGCATTTCTTTGTGCACGGGTTACGGGATTCCAGATGGACATCATCAGATAAGCGGGCCGCTCTTCTCCCATTTCAGAATATCTTGGCAAGAGTTCTGACAATAAAGCATCATCCTGAAGCATCCATGCAATCCAATACATGCGTTTCAGCACAGTTAATCTCATCTCATGTATAGCCTCATCATCCCACACAATTAAATCCGGATGAATAACTTCCGTCGGAATATTTTCCAGAACCACCCTGAGTTTATCATAACATTCCCGTGCTTCCATTTCGGATTCAAAATAGGGGGCTAACGGAAAAGGCTTTAGATCAAATTTTTTTGGAGAAAGCATAAGCCTCATATTTCCGAGACCCGCTAAATGCATTTCTGTTCCCAATTCTCCATAAACATAGAAAGTATCCTCAAACAATTGATTACATGTATAAATAAAATACGGAATCCATACATTCATGACATCTGCATCTTCGGCATAATGCTTCAGCACATATTTTGCAGAATGCATCTTCGTTTCTTCATCGAGTAAAGACGGTGACAGAATCGATGCAAAGACCTGTTCACGGTTTCCACCGTGAACAATGCGCTCAAAAGCCTTTAACATGTTTTGACGATTCCGAATGGCCAGTCCCCATATTCCCAACTTAATCCATCGGTGATGGTTGGTTTGAAGCAGCTCGTAACACTGCCATTCATCAAAGATCACTTTATTCATCAATTCAAATAGACTATCCGAGACGCGCATGATTGCTTCATTGTCGGCGTTGAATCCCGCCTGTGCAAATAGCAGTCGCTTGACCGAATGAAATCGAATGAGATCGTGATCACATATTGCTTTGAAGATTTCCGTTTGCGCTTCAAGCGTCCCTAAGCCCATATTCCTGCAGATGCACTGCTGCACGCCATCATCAGTATCCGCGTTAATTAATAGTTGTATGAGATCATGCAATAGCACCCGGTTGCGACTCATCACGATGCCGGAAACGATGCTGTCGTGGATAAAACACTCACTCTTTTGCTGATGGATTATATCGGAGATGAGATCAATCAGTGCCTGATTGCCAAAATCGATCTCGGCTGCGATCAGTTCTGCTTCTGCTTTGAGGGGATAATTACTAATGGGATTCAACAAATCTCCGGCTGGCTTGTAAGTATAGAATGACCCCATGTAATCCAAGTGCTCTGCCGGATTGTCACCACGTTTTGTAATAAAATTATAATCGGGGTGGTATGTCACTGTACGATCATATTTAGTAAGATAGGTCATCATGTCATCGCCGAATAATTTCAGAAATAAATAGGACGCCAGTATCCTGATTAATCCATTCTTGTGCGATTGGGCGAGTGAATCGCGCAATGTCAGCTTCTGTTCCTGGAATATGGAAAAACAAGTCAGCCGATTGATAATATAAATCGCCTTTTCACGATGCTGCTCTGAAACAAAAGCATTCAGTATTTGGGGATAACTATGCGCCAGCCTATCACCGATTCCTGCATTCGTGTCTTCATTGTCCAGGGCTATGCAGATATCTGAAAACAATTTATCGATGCGCTTGCCACATTCTTTGTGATCGCCCAATCCAAGTTCTTTACAGACTTTCTTGAGATGCAGAATGCCTTCTTGGATTATTCTTCCGGCTTTGACTTTACTCATATGTTGCTCCAGTAATCGCTAACAAACCACTTGTTCCACAATCAAAGCGCCATTTTCGTTGGTAAGGAAGTTATTTCTTGCAAATTAACACGTGATAGTTTCTCTATAAAATGATGATCCTGGTTATGCCGTGATACAATCACATTATTAATGTTGCGCGAAATGCGCATCCTTAATAGTATGCTTCGTACCCATGACCATTTTTACCATAGAAAATCAGCCATTTTGCCAATGAAAATAGGATGTGCAACTGGCTTTCTAACGAGTCTGGATCATCATCTTCTGGCGGAAGTCTTTGCTCCTTGAGGTATTCCATGTGATTCTCTGCTGCGATTTCTTCGGCAACTGCCATCAGCCTGTTGCCATAATCCAGCGTTTCATCGGCCAGTTTTGATTCCCATGCTTCATTGACCAGGTCTTCACCAATCAAATCCTCGCAGTCCGCGAGAAACTCTCCCCGAAACACATTGGCTTCTTCACCCAGGCTGAAATATACAGGAACACCATCCAATTCGCGTGCTAGTTCAACAACATAATAACCATCCATGTCGTCCATATATTCATCGAATGGTGGCTTATCTTGTAACTCATTATAGTTGTTTATGGCCCAGTCGTCTGCTTCTTTGTCTCGTCCAACACGCGGCGCTTTTATTGTCTCATAGGATGGTATCTGGATTTCGTTCCATTCCTCCAGTAATTCTTCCCTTGTCGGACTTTGACGGCCCAACAGTCTATCCATAAATGACGGTTCCGGCAACTCGTCATTGGATAGCATGTTAAACAGCTCAATAAAACGATTCTCACAGCCTGGAATGGGTTTCCCCAACGGTCGCATATCTAATCCCATTCTTGATTTCTCCTGTTATCCGTCCCTCTTTGAGTGCTAATGTCGATCAAGCTTTTTCAATTCGTCACGTGCTGCGTGACGAATTGAGCTGGATTCATTATCGCATGATATGGCGTGTAGAAAAATCCAATGTTCTTGCTTATTACTTTGTTTTGGGGCATTCGGTATGAATGCCATTTGTCACCAGAAAACTACTGGGGTCATGTGATTCAACAGCAAAACAATCACAATCTTCGCTAATAACGCCATCTTGTACAGGACATAGTTTCCTGGTTTTTACTGCCTGTATGTCTAAATTAAGTCTATTAAGTCTTGCAAGTGAATTATAATCATGTGGATCATCGTCTGGCTTAAAGTCTGTGTAAGAAATTGCATACTGATGTTTTTCCGGCGATTGCTTCACATACTTTAACAATTTTTCGAAACTATCAATTGTCCCATGCTTATGTATGTTTGTAACCTCAGGGATTTTTTTGTCACATGAAATAATTCTTGGAAAACTCCGTTCAGAATAAGGCCTGGCGGGACTATCAATACACTCGCATTGTTCAGGATTATCGACAGCACATCTGACTTTTAATTCGATTTTAGTTGGAAACGCTGTATGGCCTTGAGGTATAAGAATAATATTTCTGGTTCCAGTTACTTTGTATTCGTTGTATTCAATCAATTGAACATCCGAATAGTCAGCTTGATTCTGCGCTTCCGACACATTTCCGTTCTTATCTGGAACCTGTTCCTGTGAAATGCATTTTTCATTATAACAAACCATGTCTTTCAAACAACTCTCGCCACCGCAGATACATGAATCATTACGGCATACCCATGCTTTTATACCGGGTCGTGGTTCAGGTCTCCTTGGGTTCTGTTTATCAAAGAGTTGTGCACAGAGATACCCATCAGATTCTTCAGGCGCTATGATGGGGGTATTATTCTTACCGTGACAATAACGTGTTCCCCCAATGCATTTAACGGGATCATAACTGTCACCTCCGTTATTGGTCAATGAGCCTGTGTGGATATCCATTAAGCCGCAAACGCCGTGTTCCATAGGTATGACGCAATCGCCGGAACCACACAGTGTTTCTTCTACATCATAAATGCCGTCAATATGATAGGGACAGCGTTTCCCGTAAAACCTGCCATACTCATCATCATCAACAATATTAATGCCGGTATCTTTTACAATGACATTGTCGTTATTTTTATATTTATCAATATTATAGATGATACCAGGCAGGCTGAAACTATAGTCTTTCGCTCCTTTTACAAAATGCCTGTGAGAAGATTTGTCGATTTTGTCTTCATAACATCCACCCGGACGCTCACAAATAAATCCCCATCGTTTCACACATGTACCGTCGTATCCTTCGTTGTTGGATTGACACGAGAATAAACCATCAAAACTGACTTCTGCTCTGATTTGACTAATAAATTTGCAGAATTGCATGTGTCCATCTATTTGCATACGTCCATCAACACATTCGATCGGATTGCTGCCTTCTTTACGGCAACAGTCTATCTCTGTCATTCCACAAATACAGGTATCTTTGCCGGTCGTTTCATCCTTCCAACACTCGCTGCCCTTCGGACAGAAGATGCTTCCGCACAGACAATCACCATTCTCACATGTCTTGCCGTATTCAATTTGGTTTGACTGCTTTGTCGTTTCAGTATTTATACATTTGCCTTCTTTAAAAATTTGTCCTTCGTGACAGACCAAATCACCGGCAAGACATCCCCAGGAGAATCGGCAAACGTAATGTCCTTCTTTTTCGTCTCCGCAGCCAAATCCTGAAATTGGATTTTCCACTGGTTTTCCATTACACGCCGGTTGTTCGTTCACACATTGTGTGCCTATTGGAATGATGTAATCACCGCATTTACAACCAATGTCGGTCTTATTCTCATCAATATTGCACACCCAATTATCCGGAGATGCTTTTGGAAGGTTTGGTGCTTCAGATGAATCTGCTCCCGACTTGTGACATCCGGAAATCGATAATGGGATCAATGCACATATAAATACTAATTGCGAGAATCTCTGGTGATGGCGAGCATTTGGATTATCATGATGGTTATCTGCTTTCTGTCCCATTTGACCATGCGTGCCCCCCCCATACATATACCTACATTCGTTCATTTTAATCACCTCATTGGTTCGATTATTTGAGAAACGTGCATGACGCACTGATAACCCTTAGATGGTGATATCATGCCAGCCTGTTTGTCGCAATACTTTAATGCTGAACAATTATTATACTGACTTGGATTGCACAACTCGCATATCGCCAGGCAATTGTGCATGTTTCTTTTGGGCATGAGCGGCGGTGAACTTCTGGCTGTGCTGTGGATGGTCGCTTTCTTGCCGCGCACGGGGTCGGCGTCGCATAATCTTCGCGCACGACGGGGCGCAAAAGCATTCGAAGACATTCTTGAGTTGCCCGGGATAGCAGGCTTTGTATTCGGGCGTGATGATCCAATGCGCATCGGCACCAGCTACCGAATTCCTCTGGCGAGCGATGGCATCAGGCGCAGGATACTTTGCATTCTCAACATGGAGGTGTCCGAATAATCCATAATTGAACAAACCACACGATCGCCAATCCTATCCATGATTTCGCCTGCATGATGTCGGTTGAACGAATTCCTGCAGTATGAACCGACGATGAACAAACGCTTTCGTGGCATATTCATCCATTAGCGGCGTGTCGCGTGACACGCCGCTTTGGCGAGTAAGCCTGGCAGGCAGGTAAGGTGGAAATTAATTATAAAGATTGTGGCCGTTCGTGCAGTCTACGAATAGAGCTCTGAATGATTGGTCATCAGTCGGCTTCAACAGTAAATAATCATTTGAATCGTATTCACCGTTTGACATGATGCACTCACAATTATCGCTTACCTGATTATTAATCACAGCACAGAATTTCCTGACGGTTAACTCTTCCGCTGGAAATTGGATATAGCTGGATTCGTATTGTACCTTACGAATATCTGAATCTTTGGGATCGGATGGAGAGCACGGCCCGATAGACTGTGTATATTGTTGGGATTCTCTTTTGCTGTCATAGTCTGTCAGGACACATTCACATCGATTTTGTGAGCACCGTGCAATTGCCGAAATCTCGGGGCAATGTTCCACTCCGTCCTGGGTTCTGTAGCAAGCGCCCATTCCAACGATGTCCTTATCCTGCGTTTGAAATTCGTTATATTCGATGCGTTTTCGTTCTGATTCGACAAGGTTCGATTGATTGACGGTATCGCGATAATTGTATAGATAAATCCTGTATTTCGATTGGTTTTGGTCCTGCTTGGGAAAAGTCCAGCTCAGAATATTTTTGTTTATGCAGGACGTAAATTTTTGTTCTGGCATGAATTTACGCTTTTCCCATGTAATATTTGTATGCACAAGATGCCCGTCGCCATTGATTTCTATATCCATATATAATCCGAAATACAAAAAAGGATTATCCGGATTCTCGAGGAGCTTAAAACAGGCTGTGAGCGCATCTTTGTGATTTTTTAAATTCTCGGCAACGGCTATATTCATGCTATCGGGAACCGGTATATGCGTTTGCTTTTTGAGATCATATGCTCCGGTGATGCTAAAAGATATTTCGGCGTTAGCGGCGTTAGCTGCTTGTTCATTATTCTTTTCCGCTGCTTCCTGAGTATCGTTTGTGTCGTCTTTAGCGGCTAAAACTGCATCAGAAGATGAGGATGTGTCATCAGATTGAGGTTTGATAGTTTGGGTTCCCGTTACATCTGGAGATGTTTGGGGAAGGTTTTGAGACGCTGATGAATCTGTCCCTGATTTGTGACATCCGGAAAATGATAGTGGCATCATTGCACATAAAAACACCAAAGTTGCGATTTTCTGGCGAAGGTGCAATCTCTGACTATCATGAGGGTTAATCCCATCCAGCTTAATTTCGCTATGCGTGCCCCCACCATACATATACCTACATTCGTTCATTTTAATCACCTCATTGGTTCGATTATTTGAGAAACGTGCATGACGCACGGATAACCCTTAGATGGTGATATCATGCCAGCCTGTTTGTCGCAATCATTAAATGCTGAACAATTATTATACTGACTTAAACAGCATAATGCCCATACAATCAAGCAGTTGTGAGCGGTATTATCGGGCATGATCGGTGGTGGAATTTCCCGGTCGTGCCGATGACGATGGTCATTGAAGCGATTGATGTTTTGTTTGGGCTGGCGGCGTATGCAATAGCCGCCAGATGAGGGCGTATGCGCCGCAGGCGCATAGCCCAAAACGCGGGGCGTAGTCTGGGCGACCTATTGCGGTCGCCCGGACAAGCCCGCGCAAACGCTTCACATTAGTTCAATATTGGGGTAATAGTTCAATGGTTTTGATGCGCTTCGCTCGAAAGGAGTGCTGTTCGTGGTGTGAAAAAACTCAATCGGAAGGAAAATAGCTTTGATTATTTTGATTACTGGTGCTTCCCACACGGGTAAGACGATTTTGGCGCAAAGGATGATTGAAAAATACCACTATCCCTGCCTTTCCATCGATCATCTCAAAATGGGGCTGATTCGCAGTGGCTATACTGCGCTCACGCCCCAGGACGATGATGCGCTGACGGATTATCTGTGGCCCATTGTTCGCGAAATGATCAAGACCGCTATCGAGAATCGGCAAAACCTCATTGTGGAGGGGTGCTATGTGCCCTTTGATTGGCGCCAGCAATTTGATGCCCGGTATTTGGATTCGATTCGCTTTATTTGTCTTGCTATGACGGATAATTATATCGACAGGCATTTCGACGATATCAGGCAACACGCATGTGATATTGAACAGAGACTGGATGATAGTGATTGCACGCCAGAAAAACTGAAATCGGACAACAAGAAGTATTCCGACGGATACAGAAAATGCGGGGAGCAGATCACGTGGATTGATGACAATTACCATCTGGAGAATGATATATCATTTGCCCTCAAGCACATTCTTGACTTTGGCAAGGCTGCTTACTTTTAAAGACATCTCCTCCATGGACATGAGTGCGTTGCATATATCCAATTGTAGAATCTGTACGCTGTCTGTGTATGCGCGCAGGTCACGTGCGACCGGGCACATAATAGACCTGGCGAGCGTATGGGCCGCCCATTGCGGGGTAGCTCGGAACACCCGCGATCCCGAAAGTTTCCCTAATGCTTGATATGATTGGCGATTGCTCGTGTTCACCCAAATCGTGTTAGGTGAAAATAATTTCACAAAACACTTGACTCGCTATTTAAAGCGAGTGATGGTGCGGGAGACGCGATGGTGCGTCTGTGCAAATACATTGAAGGAGTACAGCTATGAACGAAATTACCTCTAAAGACAACGCTTTATACGACAGCATTCGCGAGATTCTTTTATCCGCTCGCCATAGAGTCTATTCTGCTGCGAATGCCGAAATGGTGCAAGCTTACTGGAATATCGGCCGGTGCATCGTCGAGTATGAGCAGGCTGGCAATGTGCGTGCTGAGTATGGCAAGGCTGTGATGCAAAACCTGTCTAAAAGGCTGACTGCTGAGTTCGGAAAAGGGTTCACAATCGCAAATCTTCGTAATATGCGCCAGTTTTACTTGATGTTTCAAAAACGCTACGCAGTGCGTAGCGAATTGACTTGGACCCATTATCGCATGATAATGCGCATCGAAAATCCGGATGCTCGCGCTTATTACGTAGATGAATGCGCCAAAGGAAACTGGAGTACGCGCCAGCTCGAACGGCAGATTAACAGCTTCTGCTACGAGCGCGTGTTGTCTAGCCGGAACAAAGAAGCGGTTGTTAGCGAAATCTTTGAAAAAGAGCCGGTCAGAACGCCCGAAGACTTTATCAAAGACCCATATGTGTTGGAATTTGTGGGGATTAAGCAAAACCCCAATGTCTATGAGAAAGACCTCGAATCGGCTTTGATTAACGAAATGGAGCGATTCATGCTCGAACTTGGGCGAGGATTTGCCTTTGTGGCAAGGCAAAAGCATATCGATTTGGAGGGTGAACATTTTTATATCGATTTGGTGTTTTATAACTATCTGCTCAAATGTTTTGTTCTCGTCGATATAAAAACTGACAAACTCACGCATCAGGATATCGGGCAGATGGATACTTATGTCCGGATTTATGATGATTTACAGCGTGTAGATGGTGATAATCCGACAATTGGACTAATACTGTGTGCAGAGAAAAATGAGACGATTGTTAAGTATTCAGTATTGAATGACAGCAAGCAGTTATTTGCATCCAAATATCAATTGACGCTGCCAACCGAAGATGAATTGAAACGTCATATTGAACAGGAACGACGCAGAATTGAGGACAGAGGGTATTTTGAGTGACGATGAGCAGTAAGGAAGTACTTCATTCGTACATATACGCCTTCATGTCTTCTAATGGTTCATCGAAATCTTCGGACATGTGAATACATCCTTCAAATCCACCAGCTGTACTATATTTTTAGGAATGTTATGAGAGTTTTGTTAGAAACGGTTGTACCTGCCTGCGACTTAAAAAAGGCGCAGATACCATTTGCAGTATAGCGCTCGAATGTGGTGATGGCGGCCAAAAGAGCGTATCGGCGACATAGCCGCCGATAGCCTGCGTGATGTGCAGCGATCAGGAAAGAGTAAAGAAAGACCTGAGGAAGAAATTATGCCAGTAGTGGCGAGGCGTGTGGCACTATCGCCAATCATGGCAAATCGTCTTCATCAATGCATACGCCTTCAAAACAATACTGTCCTTTGCTGCATTTATCATCAAAACATGCACATCCTTTTGAATTTGTACATCGCAATCCTAGAATTTTAAAATCATGTGCTGCCGCATCACATGTCATTGAACGATACTTTCTGACAACACATTGATAATCTTTACGCTCTGCACGTGGTATGGGCATTGTGTCGCAAAAATACCGGATATCGCATCGAAAATTATATGGCGTCATCACATCGCTTGGCTTTGGTTCATCCGATATATTTCGCTTCATTTCTTCGGCAGTTTTTCTGCCACATTTACTCAGCTCCAAATCTTCTAACTTAGCCAAAATGCGTTTGTTATCTGCTTCACTGCTTTTAACATCAATCAAATCACTTGCATAAAATGGACTGATCGGCTTTCCTTCTTTTACATCATTTATTACATTATCAGGAATGTCTGCCTTATTTCTTAAAATTTTACCATCTGATCGTTTGCATCCATTTGGCTTTAAGCAAAGTAAACCATAGCTATAACTATCTGGTAAGCATTCATTGTCCGCAAGTGACTCAGCACAAGCAAAATCACCATAATCACTACTTACACTAACGGAACTCAATTCATTAGAAAGCTGTGGTTTTCCACATATACATTCACCGTCCACACATAAGGCATGCATAGGGCAATGTCCTTTGCCGCACGGACAGTCGCCATTTATACATTCCTGAACAGAAACTTTTGGGCGAACATCATTTCCAACACATTTACCATCTTTATATGTCTGAAATTGCAAACACTCATGCCCAGATATACTACATCCTCCGGGGCTTGCACAAACCCATGTATTGTTCTGGCATATAAATCCATAGCTGTTTAAATTGCGGGAATACTCCCTATTTTCATCGAAAATCCAAGGGATTGGTTGTGCGGTTGTGCCACAGAAAGCCTTTCCTGCCTCACAATGTCCAAATTTTCCTACTTTCTCGTTGCCACAAGAACAAACACTGGATGTACACACCCATTTCCCATTGATACATCCCCAATTCTCATTTAGATATGTACTGTCAACTGGGGTTTCTCCGCAATATAGCTTGTTATTTTTGCAGGTCGTATGACGCGGCAAGGTGCCTGGACACGCCGCATCATCAGCGTATGCCGTCATCATTGGCAGTAAAGAAAACACGCCACATAATATGATCCGTTTCATCTAATTCTCCTGTCTCATAAACTCAATGAATCCATCCACCTGTTCTTTCAGCAAATTTCTTGCATCCTCGCCAATGATGAGTTTGTCCGTGCTAAAAGATTCCCCACCGAGTGCGACGCCGTTCCCTTCTTCTTTAAACAGCATAACACCCATAAAGCCAAGCAATTCAGCGAGTTTTTGGCGGGCATGTGCAGCGGCGGATTTGCCGGCTGCGCCGCTGATGGTCGCTTTCTTGCCGCGCACGACGGTCGGCGTCGCATAATCATTGCGCACGACGGGGCGCGATAGCCAGTCGAGGACATTCTTTAGAAGACCAGGATAGCTGGCATTGTATTCGGGTGTGATGATCCAAAGCGCATCGGCGGCAGCTACCGACTCCCGCAGGCGTGCCACAGGTTCAGGTGCAGGATATTCAGCATCCTGGTTCAGCATGGGTACATCCGAATAATCCAGAACCGAGCATTCCGCACGATCGCTAATCATTGATATGATTTCGCCTGCAAGTTGGCGGTTAAACGAATTTTTGCGGTTTGAACCGACGATGAATAAGATTTTTTGTGCCATGATTTCTCCTTTTTAATTGTATGATTTGAGGCAAATTTCAGACAGATATGATTTCACCATGCCATCTTAATCGGATATTGTGGTATATACTGGTCACATGTGATGAGTGTCATATCTTCGACTTTGGCCTGTGCGATGAGCATGCGGCGATCGACGGTTTAATACATATACTCCTTCATTTCCTCTAGGGGTTCATCAAAATCATCGGCCATCCAAAATTCACCTTTTGCAATGCCGGGGGTTGGTTTGTCCAAAACGGTATGGTCATTAACCTCTGGGTATGGCGACTTGTACCCCTTCAAAGCTTCCGCTACATCAATTATAGGGAGTTCGTGATTTACGGTATTTTCGTGTCTGGCCATGCCTTGATTTGGGGTAGTGTCTGCATGTTCTATTATTGACTGTTCTGTGTCTTGAGCTTGTGTGGATCTATTCCCATTCGTTTGATATATAATAAATTCGACAAACATCTCCAGCTTATCTACGGTCTCTTCAGGCAATGTCTTAATTTTAGCCAATAATGCTTGCTTTGTCATAACGATATCTACTGTCATATCTGGGCATATCGGGCGGCATTTTGTCCAAAACCGGACGCAGCTGCCATTTGCAGTATAGCGATCGAATGTGGTGATGGCGAGAAAATTATTCCGACGCCGCCCGCGTATGCGCGCAGCTGCCCGGAACGGCGGCGAGCACATAGCGGGCGGCCAAAAGGGCGTATGCGCCGCAGGCGCATAGCCCGAAACGCGGGCGTATCGGCGTTGCCTTTGATAGAGACGCGCGGTCCGCACGTCTCTATCAAAGGTCGCCGATAACCCGCGAACCCCTTTTAAATTAAAGAAAAATGGCGTATAAGCGCCGGTGGTTTTGAGTGCCCCCATAAGGGGCGATCGTTTGGAAAATGCGGAAATCCGCATAAACGCTGGGTAAACTTTAGCCCATAGAGGAAATTTATGGCAAAAAAACAGTCGAATTTCAAAAAGGTCGATACGTGGATTGATATCGTGAAGAACGAGCACGAAGTGCTTGATTTCTGGAAGAATGCGGACATTTTCAACAAGCTGCGGGCGCAGAACAAGGGCGGCAAAAAGTGGTCGTTTTTGGACGGGCCGATGACGGCGAACAACCCGATGGGCGTGCACCATGCGTGGGGGCGGTCGCTGAAGGACGCGTTCCAGCGGTATCATGCGATGAACGGTTGCGAGCTGCGGTATCAGAACGGCTTTGACTGCCAGGGCCTGTGGGTCGAGGTCGAGGTCGAGAAGGAGCACGG
>JAEEGL015668190.1_pt1 | contig 23551 bp, 18 predicted proteins | sample 9134231 | NCBI WGS metagenome assembly JAEEGL01 (sample SAMN16246548, study PRJNA631951) | gut metagenome | biome: gut microbiome; feature: rumen; material: fiber-attached | host: Bos | place: Iran: Karaj | collected 2018-10
AACTAGATAATTTAAAAATAATTAGAATTGATGCAAATAAATTAAATGAAGTATTTGATAAAGAAATAGATACAATATATTTAAATTTCTCTGATCCTTGGCCAAAAGATAGACATGCTAAAAGAAGATTAACTAGTCCAATATTTTTAGATATATATGATAATATATTTAAAGATAAAAAAAGCATAATAATGAAAACTGATAATATAGATTTATTTAATTATTCAATAGATAGTTTAACTAGTCATGGTTATGATATTATTTATAAGACTAATAATTTATATTGTTTAAGTGAAGATAATATTATGACAGAATACGAAAGCAAATTTTATAATAAAGGAATTAAGATTAATAAATTTATTGCTATAAGAAAATAATTCAACAAATATAATTAAAATTTGTTGAATTTTATTTTAACATATGGTAGAATTATGTTATATAGAATATAGGAGGTATTTTAATATGGCCTTTGGAAAAAAAATTAAAGAAATGATAACAGATGTAGATAATAATGAAGAATCTTATTATACTGCTGATGCAGTAACAATGCCTCAAGGTAGTGGTAAGATGATATTATTAGAACCTCGTGCATTTTCTGAGAGTCAACAGATTGCTGATCATTTAAAGAAAAGAAATACGGTAGTTGTTAATATGAAGAGAGTTACTTCAGAACAAGCAAAACGTATTATTGACTTCTTAAGCGGTACAGTATATGCAATTGGTGGAGATTTACAGAAAATAGGGGTTGGAATATTCTTGTGTACACCAAAGAATGTTAATGTTGAAGGATCAATAAGCGATGAAGACAATAGTAAGAGACAAGAAGATATTGAAGACTAAGTGGTGATATTATGAAAAGATTTAGTATCGTCGAGAATGGTTATGATGTTGATGAAGTTAATAGATTTATTGATATTGTAATTGGAAGATTAGAAAAATTAAATGCTGAAAATGCATCTTATTTAGAAAAAATAGATAAACTTAATGAAAAAATACAAACTATTAAAGTAAATAATAGTACTAGTAGTATAGATACGAGTAAATTAGAAAAAGCAATATTAGCAGTTCAAGAAACATCCGATAAGATGAAGCAAATTGCTAAAGAAGAAGCTAGAGTAATTGTTGAAGAAGCTAAAAATAATGCAAATTCAATAGTCCATGAAGCATTAATGAAAGCTGAAAAAACTGAACAAGAAAGAATGATGCTTGAAAAAAATATAAAAGTATATAAAGAAAGAATCAAATCATTAACGGAAGCACAATTAAACTTAGTTAACGATTTGGATAAAGTCGAAATATGATATAGGTGATATAGATGGAAGATAATAAGAAATATGATAATTGGATAAAGATGTTATCTATTTTAGTGGTTGCTATTATAGTATTTGTATTCATATTCACTGTTTCAAATACTAATTTAGCTAAGGGAACGTATAGTGCTGGAAGTACTACTATAATAGATGATGGTGGTAGTGGTAGTGGAGAACGTGTATGTGGTTGTTATATTGGGAATGGTCTACAAACTTTTTATTCTGAAAATGGCTCATGTGACAAATATGCTGGTTACACAAAATTATCGAATTCTGCGTGTTCTGGTGTTTATGGTAATTGTTTTTGCTTTAATAATGAACAAGCGTGTGGTACGCCTGATCATACAGTGCCAAATGTAGCTCAAGAACTGTGTACCTTAAACCGCATATGCTCTGGATACTCAAGCTATGGTTTTGGAACGGATACTCCTGATTGTCCTAAAGATGAAGAAAAAACAACTGTAAATTGTGGCTGTTATTGTAAGAATGGTTCTTGCGTGACTGTTACAGGTGAGGCGGAAGGAAAAACAGCTTCTTCTATTGCAAGAGCAAATACTGTTTGTAACAGTAATAAAGATGATTATGTAAAAAATGGTTATCAACGGTATGGCACTGGATATACATGTTCAGATAGTAATTCTGATACATCACCTGATGATAGTAGAAAAACATGCTATTGTTATAAATGTGATACAAATACTGGCAGTTGGAATGTAGTATCTGAAAATCAAACTACTGAAGGTGAATGTGACTGTGGTGATGACGAATACAGAAGTTTTGGCCAAGAGGTTGATAAGCCTGGATGGTGTATAAATGAAAATGATGAAGTAGTAACAGTAAATTGTGGCTGTTTTTGTAAAGATAATCAATGTACAACAGTTACTGCTGAAGGAAAAAATTCTTATAGCGCTAAGTTGCAGTGTGCTAGTAAAAAAACAAATTTACTTCTTGGCGGTTACAGCCTTCAAAGTGCAGAAGAATCGTGCTTATCATCTATTGAAACTGTGACTATAAATTGTGGTTGCTATTGTAAAGATGGAAATTGTACAACAGTTACAGGTAAGGGATTTAATAAAGATTTTGCAACTGCTATTTGTGAGATGAATGCAACTGCAAAGAAAGTCGATGGATATGAGAAAAATGGTAGCGCCAATACATGTTCAGGAAGTGATACTGGTAATCAAAATGGCGGCAATTCCAATGGCGGCAATTCCAATGGTGGCAATTCCAATGGTGGCAATTCTAATGGTGGCAATTCCAATGGTGGCAATTCCAATGGTGGCAATTCCAATGGTGGCAATTCCAATGGTGGCAATTCCAATGATGGCAATTCCAATGATGGCAATCCTTCAACAGTTGATAATCCACAGACTGGTACTGTAGGTATAATTATTGCTTGGGTTGTTGGATTGTCTGCAATTGTATATTCTTTATGGTATTTTAAGAAGAGTTCTTCAATTAATTAGTTAAAAAAGCGATGTAACATCGCTTTTTTGGTAGGTGGGTTATGAAAAAAATATTTAAATATTTATTACCTAGTATTATTTGTTTTATTATTTTGGGAATAATTTATTATTTTAATGATTTATATCCTTTTGGTAATAATGCTTTGGTACAGGTAGATGCTGATTATATTTATATACCAGTATTATATAAGATATGGGATTTTCTGCATTATGGAGGGAATATATTTTATAGTGATATAGGTTTAGGTAATAGTATTTATGGGTCATTAATTATACAGGGAAGTTTATACAGTCCTTTAAATTTATTATTATATTTAGTAGATAGGGATAATATTGTTAATTTCTTTGGATTATTTATTATTATTAAGATATGTTTAATTAGTTTTACTAGTTATATATATATTAATTATAAATATAGAAATATTAATTATTATTATAAAGTATTATTTTCAATATTATATAGTTTTAGTGGATTTATAATATTTAATTATTTTAATGAAATATGGTTAGATATAGTTATATTATTTCCAATACTTGTATTATATTTAAATAAGTTACTTGTTGATGAAAAGGAACTTGGTTATATTATTACTTTATCAATATCATTTATTATTACTTTTTATTTTAGTATATTTGTTGTTCAATTTATTATTTTTTATTCTTTTATATATATTTTTTTATATAAGAAAGATAATATTAAAGAAACAGTGTTTAAACTTGGTAAATGTACTATTATTTCTTTACTTATATCATCTTTTAGTTGTATTCCACTTATATATCAAATACTTAATTCTAGTAGATTTAGTGGTTATATGTTTGCATATATGTTTACTGATATTAGAATGAAAAGTTTATATTTATTATTTAGCCCTTTATTTATTATATTTTTTTTAAAATTACTTGGTAATTTTAAGAGAGATAAAAAGATAATTTATGGATTTAGTATATTATTTATATTATATTTAATACCAGTTATAATTAATCCGATTAATGCTTTACTACATGGAGGTAATTATTGGGGATTACCTTATAGATATGGTTTTGTTACATCATTTATTTTAATGGATGCATCTTTATATTATATATCTAAATATATGAATAAAGAGATTAATGGTAAAATATGTTATGATTTAATTAAGTTTATGGTAATAGTTGTTATTGGATGTGTAGGGGTATATTTAAATTTTTATTATCGTAATAATATTATTACTGAAGGGGTACTTTTAGATATAGATAAGGACATATATATAAGAATTATTTATATGGTATTAGTGGTATTCTTTATGTATATAATTAGTTTATTTATTAGAAATAAATATTTTAAGTATATATCTTTGGGAATAATTAGTTTATATGGGATATTATTATTTACTTCTTGGACAATATATTATAATAAGGGATACTATTTATGTAAAAATGCTCAAGATTTATATAATAATATGGATATAGTTAGAGATGGTAGATATAAGATTGAATATAATAATTATACGCCATATTATGGATATATGTATGATGTTAATACTTTAGATAATTGGGTACATATTGTACCTGATGGAATGATAGATATATATAAACAATTAGGTTATTATATGGTTGATACGAGAATGTATAGTTATGGAGGAACAATATTTAGTGATTATCTATTGAATTTTAAGTATTTGTTTAGTAATACTGATAAAAATAATGATAATATGTTTAGTTATATTGATAATTATAATAATAAATATTTATATAAAATAAATTATAATAATAGTTATGGAATAGTATTTGATCAAATAGAAGATATTGAATATGTAGATAAATTTGATTATCAAAATAAGATATATAAGAATTTATTTAATACTGATAAAGATATTATTAATTTCAGTGATTATAATTCTGTTGATGAAGATGAAGTTACTATTAATTATAAGATTGATAGTAATGGGTATTTATATTTTGATAGTAATTTTTATGATAATATTAAATATTTAATTATTGATGGTAATTATGTTGGATCAATTGATAATTATATTAAATACTTAGGTTATTATACTGGTGATGTTGAAATTATTATTCATTTTAAGAATAAATATTATAAAGAATTTCAGATTGGTTTTATTAAAAAAGATGATATAATTAATTTAGTTAGTGATGTTAAGTATAAAGATAATAAGTATTATGTTAATAGTGAGAGTGAAAAGTATTTATTTATACCTATAAATAATATGCCTGGAATATATGTTTATAATAATGGTAAGAAAGTTAATACTTATAAGTATTTAGATAATTTTATATGTATTAAACTACATAAAGGAGAGAATGTTATAAGTATTAAGTATAAATTACCTTTATTTAAGATTAGTTTAATACTTAGTGTTGTTGGTTTAATTTTATTTATATTTAAAAATAAAATAATTCCTAGTAGAATGATACTTAATATTACTTATTGGATATATATTTTAATGGTATTGGGAATATTTTTGTATTATTATTTTTATCCATTAATTAAATATGTTATATAGTTAGGATGTTTTATATGTTTAAAGAAGAGAAGAAAATTATAGATTTGTTTAGTAAAAATTATTTAGTATTTGGTTATATTTTTATAACAATAATGGCTTTGTTAGTTAGATTTCTGACGTTTCATTTTGAATCACATGATTATGTTGCTTTTTTAGCACCATGGTTTGATTATTTAAAGAATAATGGAGGTATACTTGCTTTAGCTAATTATCCAGGCAATTATAATGCTCCTTATATGACCATTATGGCGTTACTTACATATATTCCAGTTAAGTCATTATATTCAATTAAATTTGTATCATTATTATTTGATTTTGGATTGGCTTTATCATCAGCTTGTTTAGTTAAATATTTGATTAGTAAGAATAAAAATATTTCTTTCTTTATTACTTATGCAGTTATCTTATTCTTACCTGAAGTATTAATGAATAGTGGTATTTGGGGACAATGTGATAGTGGATATACGATGTTTATTGTTTTAGCATTATTATATTTATTAAAGGAAAAGTATATTATTTCATTTGTTTATTTAGGAATTGCTTTTTCATTAAAATTACAATTTATATTTATATTACCATTATTTATTGTTATTTATATTGTTAAGAAAAGATATTCAATATTACACTTCTTAATTATTCCTTTAGTTAATTTTATATTGTGTTTACCTGCAATTATTATTGGTAAACCAATAGGAGAGTTAATTTCAATATATTTTGGACAAGTAAATGAATATAAACAATATATGTCATTAAATTTTTTAAATCTTTATTCTTTAGTTGATAATAGTGGAAAGATACTTTATTATGTGGGAATTATATTAACAGTGATAGTATGTTTCTTAATGTTGTTATATATAATTGTTAAAAAGGTTAAATTTAATGATCAGAAGATTCTTAATTTAGGATTATGGTTTGTTGTTATGGTTACTTATTTATTACCATGTATGCATGAGAGATATTTATATATGGGAGGAATATTAGCAGTAATATATTATATTGTTTACAAGAAAAATTATTTGCTTACTATAAGTATTATTATGTGTACAATTTTGACATATTTTCATTATTTATTTGGGTTATATTTAACTACTGGATATAAAGCAATATTTTCGGTTGGATATTTAATAGTTATTGCTTATTATACGAAAGATTTATTATATATGCTTAATCAGAAATAATTAAATAGTGTTAAATTGATATAATATTATGTAAAACATATTGAAAATTATAATTATCTTTGTTATTCTTAGTATAGGAGGGAACATTGATGTTTGATAATAATTTTGGTGTTAATTTAAATGATTCAGAGAAAGAGTTTTTGAAGTATTATTGTAGTTTAACGGAACAATATGGTGATTCAAGTAATTTTCCAATGTCTGCCAAGAGAGGAAAAATAGTATATAAAACGCTTTGTAAAATAGTTGAAAAATTAACTTCTGAAGAGCTTCAAAAACTTAATGAATTTTTTGATGAAATACAGATGAAAAATTTAGAATCAATTATGCAAGAAAAAACAAGATAATATAAAGACTTCCTTTTTAGGAAGTTTTTATATTCAGTTTTACATTTAGTCAATTTTTATGTATAATTAAGTTGGTGGTAATATGAAGTATTTTATGACATTTAGTTATGATGGAACTAATTTTAATGGTTATCAAAAGCAACCTAGAATGAGAACTGTTCAAAAAGTTATGGAAGATGCTTTAAAAGAGATTAATGGCGGTAAGAATGTAAGTATATGTGCATCTGGAAGAACAGATGCGGGAGTACATGCGATAAATCAAAAAGCACATTTTGAAATGGATAAGAAAATTATTTGTGATAAATTATTAAAGGGTATTAATTCTTTATTACCAGATGATATATATGTAAAGAAAATTGAAGAAATTAGTGGTGACTTTCACGCAAGGTTTAGTGCAATTGGAAAAGAATATATTTATAAAATAAATATGGGGGAATATAATCCAATAGAGAGAAATTATGTTTACCAATATAATAATAGATTGGATATTAATGAAATGGAAAGAGGTCTTAAATATTTAGAAGGTGAACATAATTTTAAATCATTTACCAAAACTAACGATGAAATAGTAGATTATGTTAGAACAATTAGTCAGACTTCAATTGTTAGAGATAGTAAAGATATTAATAAAATTACCATTACTTTTGTTGGTACTGGTTTTATGCGATATATGGTTAGAAATATGGTTGGATTACTAATTGAAATTGGTGAGGGAAAAAGAAAAGCAGAAGAGATTATTGAAATATTAAAGCATGAAGATAGAACTTTTGCGGGTAAAACAGCTCCAGCTTGTGGATTATATTTAAGGAATGTTTTCTATTAATTGACTTATTAATAAAAAAATAGTAGAATATTAGTTGGAGGGAAAGAAATGAAGAAAACAGATTTTATTTTAATAGGTGTAGTTTTAGTACTTATTGTTGTGGGAATAATTTCTAGTAAAGGAACAGAATCATTAGTAGAGATAAAATTTCCACTTGAATTAAGTGGCGAAGTTGGACTACATGAAATTACGTATAGTGAATATGAAGAAAAGGTAAAAAATGGGGATCCTTTTGTAGTTGTTATTGAAAGAACAACTTGTGGATATTGTCAACAATATATGCCTTTAATGGAAGAAGTTGCCAATGAACAAAAGATTGCTGTTACATATATAAATACTGATAATATAACAGAAGAGGAATTTGAAAAGTTATCAACTACAAATAAATACTTAAAGAAGAATCAATGGGGAACACCAACAACACTATTTATGTTAGGAGATAGGATTGTCGATTCAATTGGTGGATATGTTGATAAAGCATCAATTGAAGCATTCTTTAAAGATAGAGTAGTTGTTGGAGAATAATATGGGTAGTTATGAATTAGCTAGACAATTTTTAAAAAAATATCCGATGACAATTGCTTGGAGACTTAGACAACATTGTAAAGTTATTGATAAACATTTAAATCCAGATGAAAAGATATTATATATTTTTGCAGGTCAAAAAAATGATAGTGTATCAGATCTTGTAAATACAAATGTAGTAGCGTTAACTGATAAAAGAATAATGGTAGCTACGAAGAGATTACTATTTGGATATTTCTTTAAATCAATAACGCCTGATATGTATAATGATTTAACAGTATCTAAAGGTTTAATATTTGGAAGAGTAACACTTGATACAGTAAAAGAAGTAGTAACGCTTACTAATATTGATCCCAAAGCGCTTAATGAGATTGAATCAAACATTACAGAAATTATGTTAAAACTGAAAAAAGAGTATGTAAAAGAAAGCAAGAATCAAGAATAAAATCTTGGTTCTTTTTATCGCCATTTTTAAATTTTATCATATCTTATAATGGGAGGGGTAAAATGTACGAAGTATATATGGTTAAAGCTGGGGATACATTAGAGAGTATTGCCAATAAATTTAAAACAACTCCAGATGTAATTAAACAAATTAATGATGATATTGATATTACTGTTAATAAGGTTATTAAGGTACCTAAATGTTGTAGTAAAAATTTTGATTATTATGTTGTTTTACAAGGAGATACTTTATATGAAATAGCAAATAAAAATAATATAGATCCAACACTCTTGGCACAGTTAAATGGAATTAATATAGATGATTATATATATCCTAATCAAGTTTTATTGGTACCTAAAGCAGGTTCTATTTTATATTTTACAGCAGTAGGTGATACACTAGCGGAAATTGCTGAAGGACTAAATATCAGTTTGGAAGAGTTAATAGATCAAAATAATAATATATATTTACAACCAGAACAATTAATTATATATAAATACAAATAATATATGTTATTTTTTTAGAATAATTAAAAGAAAGAAAGATTATGCTTTTTAAATATTTAAGATGCATATATATTATATAATAAAGTTAATTATGAGGAAATATAAGGAATGATTTTAATATCATTCTTTTTTTTAAATATTGTAAAATATTTTTATTTATGATAACATTATTATAGGTGATGATATGAAAAAATATTTAAATAAATTAATATTGAAATTAAAAAAAATATTTTCGAAAAGAAAAAATATTATTATTGCAACAATTATATTTATAATTTTATTAGTTATTATTATAATACTTATATTTGGTAAAAATGATAGTAAGAAATTTACATTAAATCGGATTTATGAAGTGTATCCTGAAGATGTTCGGAAATTGTATTCAAATGTGGTAGATGTTTCTTGTAATGGTGATTTACATTTTGATATTAAACTTGATAGTGATGAAAAGAAGATAGAGGATATTAATAAAAATGATTTATTAAATTATATGTTTAGTTATTTAGATAAGGATAATTTATTAACGGATAAAATTGAAAAATCATTATTTGAAAAGACAGAGAAAGAGTTATTTTTAGATAAGGTTAATTTAATTGATAATATTAAAGATTATAATTATAATGGTTATATTTATAATGTTAATAAAGGAATTATTACTAGAAAAAAAGGGGAATGTAATAGTGGAGATATCAAGTATGTTTCTCACTTGTTTGGATATTCATATAATAAGAAAGAATTATCAATTGATATAAATGTAGCTTATTTAAAAGATGGAATATTATATAATTATAGTGATGAACAACTAGGAGAATATAATGGGGATGTATCTAAATTATTTAAATTAACTAAAAATACTTCTTATTATAGACTTAATTATGTAAAAAGAAATGGAATATATAAATTATCTAGTATTGAATGGAAGAGTAGGACTTAGAGATATATGGATAAGAAAACAGTGGTTATTACAGGAAGTGCTAGAGGACTTGGCTATGAAATGGCTAAGTGTTTTAGAAGAAAGAATTTTAATGTGGTAATTAGTGATGTAATTAAGAAAGATATTGATAATGCTAAAAAGAAATTATTAGAGAAAAAAGGGAATGGAGAAGTACTAGGAATAGTATGTGATATTACTAAGAGTAATGATATTATTAAATTAATTGCTGAAACAAAAAATAGTTTTAAAACGATAGATTATTGGATTAATAATGCAGGAGTTAATCAACCAGATAAATTAATATGGAAATTAACGGATGAAGAGATTAGTAGAATGATCGATGTTGATTTAAAAGGTACAATTATTGCTTCAAAATATATAATGGAAGTAATGGAAAAGCAAGGTTATGGGAATATATATACCGTTGAAGGACATGGATCTAATGATGCGGTTATTCCAGGATTATCAATATATGGAACAGCTAAGAGAGGAGTTACATATTTTATCAATGCTTTAGCTAAAGAATGTGAAATAAATAAATTAGATATTATTGTTGGGGCTTTATCTCCAGGTATTATGATAACTGATTTTATAGTTAATGCGTTTAGAGATAAGAAAATAGAACTTAGTAATAAGAATAAAAAAGTATATAATATTTTAGGTGATTATCCAGATGCTGTAGCTAAATATTTAGTTAAAAGAATGTTAAGTAATACAAATAACAATGTAAGAATTAAATGGTTAACTAATAGAAAAGCAGCTTTGAGATTTATGACTAGTCCATTTAAGAAAAGAAATTTCTTTAAATAAAAGAATACTGCCAATTGATTTTGACAGTATTTTTTTATTACAAAAATATAATACGTTTGTTCTATTTTATTATTGACATTATAGTTGCTGATTTGTTATAATAATATTTAGGAATATTTGATAGTTGGGTGATGCCTCTAACTGTTACAGACTGGAGGTGATGCTATGTATAAGAAAGACATTTTATATTTTTTCTTGATATTACTTCTTATCTTCATTATAATTCTACTTATACCATTACTATTTGTAGTGTTAATTTAGAAAAACATCGCCTAACAAACTAGCTAGGCGATTCTCAATTTTTTGAGGGATCACTCAACATGCGATATCGAGTATTCCTCTTTTTTTATTGTATGAAGTTTCCTTCATCTATATACATTATACACTATAATATAATAAAAGACAATTATTTTATAATATATTGATTGTTATTTATGTCAATTGTAATAGTTTGATTATATTTAATATTATCTTCTAGAATATTGTTGGCTATTAATGATTCAATGTTTTTAGTAACATATCGTTTGATAGGTCTTGCTCCAAAGGATTCGTTGTAAGAGTTATCAATGATATGTTTTTTAGCTTCTTCAGTTAGATTAATTTTAATATTAATATCTTTTAATCTAGTTTCAATATTATGGATGATATTATCTAATATTTCATAAATAGTATTTTTATCTAGTGAATTGAAGGTTATAATTTCATCAATTCTGTTTAAGAATTCGGGTTTAAAGGTTTGTCTTAATTGTTGATTTAATAATTCTTGTAGATTTGGATCTTTGTTAAGAATATATTCGCTACCTAGGTTAGATGTCATGATGATGATGGTATTTTTAAAGTCGACAGTTCTGCCTTGGGAGTCGGTGATTCTGCCATCATCTAAGATTTGAAGTAAGATATTGAAGACATCTTTGTGAGCTTTTTCTATTTCATCAAATAAGACGATTGAATATGGATTTCTTCTTACAGCTTCGGTTAATTGACCACCTTCATCGTAACCAATATATCCGGGAGGAGCGCCGACTAATCTAGATACGGAATGACTTTCCATATATTCGGACATATCAATACGGACAATATGTTTTTCATCATCAAATAATTCATAAGCTAGAGTTTTAGCTACTTCAGTTTTACCAACACCAGTTGGACCTAAGAACATGAATGAACCGATTGGTCTATTAGGATCTTTAATACCAGCTCTGGCTCTTTTAATAGCTTCACTTATTAAATGAATAGCGTTATCTTGACCTTTAACTCTTTTTTTCATATTTGTTTCGAGATTTAATAATTTATCTCTTTCGGTACCTACTAATTTAGTTACGGGGATATTAGTCCATTTTGAAACAATATTAGCAATAGATTCATTATCGACGATATTACTTAAGAGAGAAGAATTTTCATTATTAAATTTTAAAGTAGCTAATTCTTCTTGAATTTTAGGAATAGTACCATGTTTTAAGACAGCTGCTTTTTCATAATTATAATCAGCTTCAGCTAATTCTAATTCATGAGTTGCTTTATCTAGTTCAATTTGTTTTTCTTTAATTTTAGTACTTAGATTTTTTTCTTCTTGCCATTTATCTCGATATTCTTTTTCTTCTTTTTCAAGAGTTAATAATTTTTTATCAATTTCTTCTTTTCTTTTTAGTGATAATTCATCTTTTTCTTTTTTTAGAGATTCTTTTTCAATTTGAAGAGTCATTATTTCTCTAGTTAAATAATCTAATTTAACGGGAACTGATTCCATTTGGACTTTGATGGTAGCACAAGCTTCATCTACTAAATCAATGGCTTTATCAGGTAAGAATCTATCAGTAATATATCTATCTGATAGCGTAGCGGCACTAATTAAAGCATTATCTTTAATAGTTACGCCATGAAATGATTCAAATCTTGATTTTAAACCTCTTAAGATAGCTATCGTATCTTCGACAGTTGGTTCAGTTACTAAGACTTTTTGAAATCTTCTTTCTAAGGCACCATCTTTTTCAATATACTTCCTATATTCATTTAGAGTAGTGGCACCAATACATAGAATTTCACCTCTAGCTAGCATTGGTTTTAATAAATTACCAGCATCCATGGCTCCTTCCATAGCACCAGCACCAACTAATAAATGGATTTCATCAATAAATAAAATGATTTTACCATCAGAGTCTTTGATTTCTTTTAAGACAGCTTTTAATCTTTCTTCAAATTCACCACGATATTTTGCTCCAGCGATTAAAGCTCCCATATCAAGTGACCAAATAGTTTTATCTTTTAAGTTATTTGGAACATCTCCTTTAATGATACGGGTAGCTAATCCTTCGATAATAGCGGTTTTACCAACACCGGGAGAACCAATTAAAACGGGATTGTTTTTCGTTTTTCTTGATAAAATTCTAGTGATGTTACGAATTTCTTCGTCCCTTCCAATAACGGGATCTATTTTACCAGCTTTAGCTTCTTCAGTAATATCACGACCATATTTAGTTAAAACATCTTTTAAATTTTCTTCGAATGGATTTTGATTCATATGTATCATCTCCTTTATATGGATAATTATAACACATAATTAGCAATTGTCAATAGAGATTGCTAATTATGTATATATTTGTTAAAAATAGTAAAAAAATAGCATAAATTGATTGCAGTTTTTATTTATTTTTGATATAATCAATATAGTATTAAGAATATGCGTTTTTAGTATGATTGTTAATATGAGGAATAATAGGAGAAATAACTATGGCCAAGAAAAAAGCATTAATATTGTCAATTATAATTGTTTTTATTGGTTTAATCATAACAGGTGTTAGTTATGCTTTTTGGTCATGGAATAGCAATAATAGTTCGATTGTCTTTAATACGGCTAAGAATTTAAGAAATTATATTACTTATGATAATGGAAATGGTATTTTTTCTGGAACTCTTCAGGTTGGGGATGATTATACTGATGGAATACACACGACTATTTCAGTATCTAAAAGTAATGAAGCAAGTAGTATTACTTTAACAGGTACTATTTATATGGATGTTAATGCCATTGGCAATAATATGAAAAATAGTTCAGCTTTAAAATGGGCAGTTACTAGTGGAGGCAGTTCACCAGTAGGAACTTTACTGGCAGAAGGTAACTTTATGGGAGCCAATGCCGGAGATACATTAACTTTATATCCTTCTTTTACAGTTACAACAACTCCTCAAAGTTATACGATATGGATTTGGTTAGATGAATCTGAACATCCTAGTGAAGCTTTAACTGGCGAAACATTAGATACGAATGTATGGACGCAAATTGATCAGATAGAAGGAACAACTGAGCAGTTTAACGTAACACAAATAAATGCTAATTATCAAATTATAACAGCAACGGCAGTTAATAATATGCATAACATAAATGGTTATGCGGTAACTACTAGTGCTACTGCTCCGGGTGAAAATGATTGGACACCGATAGCAAGTCCTAATAAAATATTTAATTTACCACCTTATGATAATACCGAAGTGGGTGTTACATATTATGTATGGTTTAAAGATACTGAAGGACATACGGCTAGTAATCATGTAACAATATCTGCTAGTGATACAACACCACCATCATGTACATGGGGAACATTTAATCCAAGTAGTATTGGTAATGGTGAAACAGCAACAATATCATTAACTTGTACCGATAGTGGCTCAGGCATTGTTAATAGCAACATAACAACAGGTAATATAACATCTAACAATAGCCATTTAACCGTAACCAATATAAGTAAAGCTAGTACTACGAATGGTTATATATATACGATAACTGTCACTAATTCAGACTACGGTAATGGTAATGATAGTTTAACATTAGCAGCCAATACAGTTAAAGATGGAGCTAAAAATGGTAATGCTTCTTCACCATCTGGCAATATTACAATTAATAATATAAGTGTGGTAACAATAAATGCAGGTAACGGTATTTCATCAATTACTGGAACTGGTCTAACATATGACAGTACTACTCATAAAGCGACAGGAACATTTGTTACAAATTCAACTATTAACTTAAGCGATTTGACGATTGTTTATAAAAATGGTTATAGTGGAGTAAATTGGCAAAAAATTAATGGGCAAGGTACTTTATCAGGTACAACATATACAGTTGGTAAAAATACTGATGAATTACGTTTGGATGCAACGACTTTAGCTAGTCCAACATGTACAATTAGTGGTGGAGCAACAAAAGTATATAATTATGAAGCAACAACTTTGACTGCTACGAATAGTACAAGTTATGATAGTGGAGTAACAGTTGCATATCAATTCGGATATACGACAACAAGTTCTGGTACATTAGGTAATTATGTCGATGCAGCAAATAATACTTATGAAATAGCAGCAGATGCCTATAGGGGAAGAAGATATTATGGCGTTATTGTAACAGCTACGGGGGATGGGGGGTTAACAGCAACTTGCACGACAGCAAGTGACTCTTATACGGCTATGACATTGCTTAATGCAGAAGTAAATTTTGATGCAACCACTAATGGAGGAACGTTGGCTGGCACTAATCCATTGTATGTTACCTTTGGCAGTTCTCGTATATTTGTGGATAATACGTATCAAATAGATCGTCCCGTTCCAGAAGCTACTTTAACTAATTATTCACTCGTTGGTTGGTATACAGAAGCCAGTGGTGGGACTATGGTAATTGACGATAATGGAATAGTACAGCCATCAGTGGCCGGCTATACTAATGCGAATGGGGAGTGGATATTAACATCAGTTTCGGGCACTATTTTATATGCTCAATTTACACCGGGGTATTATGAAAATGTTGATACTGGTAATACTTATACATCTTTAAGTGCAGCTTTTTCGGCAGTAGCGACTGGCGAAACCATTAAAGCATTAACTGGTAGAACTGAAACTGCTAACGTGACTAATGCCGAAACAGGTGTAACGTTAGATTTAAATGGCAAAGATATTAGAATGGGTACCTATTATATAATTAATAATGGTGAATTAGATATATATAATAGTAGTTCTAAAAGCGCAATGTTGACTGGTAGCAATACAAGTGCAACGCAAGGTGTCATATATAATAACGGGACACTTACAACTAATAATTATGATGATACTAATAATTTAACTATTCAAAATACAGGCACTAGTTATAACTCGAGAGTAATATATAATATGACAGGGAAAGAAGTTACTTTAAATAATAATACTTTATTAACCTTTACATCTGCTAATTCTTCAACCAACACATCTTATTCATATTACCGTAGTGTAATAAACACTTTAGGAACATTATATATAAACGGAGCTACAATTACTAATACACCTGGGACAAGAGTTAATAATATAGGTATTTATATAGGCAATGCAGCGGGTAGAGTCGTAATGTCATCAGGTACACTCACCGCTAGAGGATATGCCATATATAATAGAAGTGGTACAAATACTACAACATCGGCCATAGACATATCTGGCGGATCTATTACCTCAACTGGTTCAAGCGGAATATATAATTATACAACTGGTAAAATAAATATAACGGGTGGTTCAATTACCGGACAAAGTGGTTTAGGAATTTATAGCGGCTCTAGTGCTTTAACGATGGAAGATGGTACAGTAACCGGTAGTTCTTATGGTATACAATCAACAACTGGTGCTTTAACAATTACAGGAGGAACGATAACTGGTAGTACTTATGGTATATACAAATCAGGTGCTGGTACACTTACATTAGGTAATGACGATGGCAATGTTAGCATAACTAACCCTGCCATATATGGAGGTAGCAATGCAATAAATATTCCAAGTGGAACGTGGAATTATTATGATGGGGTTCTGTATAGTACATCAGCGGCTTATTCAAACAAAGGATATACAAATATTGCCAGCGGTTATTTACCAATAATAAATACAGATGAATATGGCTATAAAACATATTTAGGGGAGCCAACATATCAAGCAACATTTTACTATAATAGTAATGCGACATCTGGTTCAACAACGGTTGCAAGCATTAAATCCGGCTGTATAACTGAAGAAGGTAGTAGTACATGTGATGTTGCAATACCAGTTACTAGTAGTGTTGGCACATATAATAATGCTTATGCTGGCTTAGCGACAAGTACTGGTACTGCTACGGCTACAATACCTTCAACCGATTCGACAATAACAATATCGGCTGATGTAACATATTATGCTATTTATAGTAGTCCAGTTACTATATATTATCCTGACACAGCATCTACGAGAAGTAGTGAGATAGCCTATCGAAACCAATGGTTTACTAGTACTAGTGCGATGGCTGCCACTGTATTATCAACCACCAATACTGGTACAACAAGTGATTATACATTTACATCAAGTGTTTCAGAATATGATTTATATGGTTTTGCTACGGCTGCTAGCAGTATAACGAACACATATGCTGCTGTAACAAATTTAATGAATAGTAATGCAACGACAGTTTATGCAATTTTATATAAAGTGGTAACAGGTACATTTTATTATTATGATGGCTCGGCGCAAGCTACTACTACGGCAACAGCTAATCAATATGTAAGATGTACAGCTAGTGCGGCGGAAACATATAATACTAATTATACAGTACCAACTGTAGTTACAAATAGTACTGGGCCTGGCGGTAATGTTTATAAAGGAGTATCTACTGTTCCAAGTAGTACAACAACGACAACGACAATTAATACAAGTACAACAACATATTATGCCGTTTATGGTGGCGCATTTACTGCATCTTTTGTAAAGGAAAATAGTAATGTTTCATCAATTGGATCGACTAGTTTACCTTGTAGTGGATATGAAACGACCGATGGAACTACTTATAGTGGCTCGACTTGTAGTATAACTTTACCTAACATAACCCCAGCATCGGGATATACTGCATTAGGTTGGTTTAGTGGACTAGCATTAATAGGCCAACCCAATACAACATATATCTTGACAAGTAGTGCAACATATACCGCTCGAGCTGGTACACTGGAAGCTAGAAACTTCTACTACGATAATACAAATACGGGAGTAGAATGCAATGATGTTCAATGTATGATTGATTATTTGGATTCTGGTGACCAAAGTAATACAACATTATCACTCGGTGATTATGTATCATATACACCTAGTAAAACAAGTTATACGACAGTTAAAACATATACAGGGTATACGACTACGCAAACAATTAAGCCAAACGAATTAAATTTATGGAGGGTAATAAGTTTAAATGATGATGGAACAGTTGATATAATTAGTGAATATGTTTCAAGTACAACGGTATATTTTGGCGGTCAAACGGGATATCAAAATTTTGTAGGATACTTAAATGTTTTAGCTAGTCAATATGAAAATAGTACATATACGGTAGGATCAAGACATTTTGGCTATAGTGGACAAACACTATCAATAACAAGCAATAAATACTTTGTCAATCCTGCTCCATGGACATGTTCAACTGGGGGTGCATGCACACCAACTCCAGACCATTATGAAATATATGGTGGTGGCGATGCGGGGTATTTAACAGATTATGATCTAGTATATGATGCTCTAAATACGAGAGTAGCGAAAAAGGTAGGCACATCAACAGCAACTGCTTATTGGATGGCATCTCGTTATTATTACTATAGCAGTGCCACTTACTATGGCTGGAGCGGTCGCAACGTGAAGACTAACGGCGCGGTCGACAACTCCCTCTATTTGTATCGCTATAACAGTAGTAGTTTCAGTGCAAGCTACTATGGTAATGCTCTTCGTCCAATAGTTACGCTAAAGGCAGGACTTACATATACAGGAAGCGGAACAAGTAGTAGTCCATGGGTAATTAGTTCAAATTAGTTATTGGAAGTTGAGGGAGAACAGCCCTAGGTCGTTTCCCTCAACCCCAAATATAAATGGTGATAAATATGAAAGAAAAAATTAAAAGATATTGGAAAGAAATATTAATTGTTATTTTAAGTATAATAATTGTTATTTTAGGAATTTTACTTATAATAAGTTATCATAAAAAATCTTATGGTTCATCTATTAATTATGATAAAATGGTATCGTATATAGAAAATAAAGATAGTTTTTTGTTATATTATTATAATAGTAAAAGTAGTAATAAAAATAATCGAAAGATTAAAAAATATTTAGATAAAGAAGGAATAAGATATTATATATATAATGATATTAATGTTGATAAAGATGAATATAACAAATTCTTAGCTTTAATCAATATTGATAAAGAATTATTTGGAGTACCAGCTTTGATATATTATAAAAATGGTGAAATGTATGGTAATTTAATTAATATAGATGGATCGGAAGTAGTAGAAAAGTTTATTAATGATTATGATTTATATACCGTAAAGTAGGTGAATACTATGTTTAAAAAATTAAAACATAATAAAAACTATAAATTAATTATTGGTTTAGCTGTTGGTTTTTTCGTATCTAGCACGATTGTTTCTGCTTTGTATTTAGGAACTGCTTCAGAACTTAGTTATGATCTATCTAATACTTGGTTAACTTCAACAACGGTACAAGGTGCTTTGGATGAATTATATGAACAAAAAGATTGTCCCTTAGGATATACTTGCTTTCCCAAAAAAAATGCTCTAGATCCTGGCGACTATATTTCTTATACACCGTCATCTAGTAGTTATACGACAGATACCGCGTATACTGGATATACGAGTACGCAAACAATTAATCCAAGTGAATTAATACTATGGAGAGTGTTAAGTTTAAATCAAGATGGGACAGTCGATATCATCAGTGAAGATGTTTCAAGCACAGCGATTTATTTTAAAGGCCAAACTGGCTATCAAAATTTCGTTGGATATCTTAATGTTTTAGCTAGTCAATATGAAAATAGTGCCTATACCATAGGAAGTAGACATTTTGGATATGATAGTCAAACAGAAACTATAACAGATACCACATACTTTACAAATCCAGCACCTTGGGTATGTTCAACCAATGGATCTAGTGGTAATTGTTCGCTAGACCCCGATGATTACGAAGCATATGGTGGTGGCGATAACGGATATTTAACAGACTATGATTTAGCATATAATGTTCTGGGCACAAGATTAGCCTATAAGGCGGGCACTTCAAATTTCGTTCCCTATTGGATGGCTTCGCGTCTTTATTATTATAGTTCTGCTACGAGATATTCCTGGCATGGACGTTTATTGAATACTAATGCATATGGTAATAACACCAACCTTTCTTTATATAGTTATGATAATAGCAAATTTACTGCGAACGCTTATGGTTATGCTATTCGTCCGATAGTTACACTAAAATCAACACTTTCTTATAGTGGGGTTGGAACAAAAGATTATCCTATGGAGATACAGTAATATATAAATAGGCAGTAATATGATAATAACTTATTTGGATTGTTATAATTTAAAGATAATAAATGAGGAGATGTATTGTTATGAAAAAATATAATTATAAATATTTAATTGGTTTTATATTAGGAATGATTTTGTGTGGCGGAAGTGTTTATGCTGCTATAATGTATCAATCAAATATTGTTTCTTATAATAGTGCTTCTTCAAATTTAACAAGTAGTAATGTTCAAGCAGCAATCGATGAATTAGCTACCAATTATGCAGCTTTATCATCTTGCCCAAGTGATAAATATTGTGTAGCCAAAAAAAGCACTTTAGCTTTAGGAGATTATATTTTATATACACCGAGTAAAACAAGTTATACGACTGATAAATCTTATACAGGGCGCGATGGTGTACAAACAATTTATCCCAATGAATTAACTTTATGGCGTGTGTTAAGTTTAAATCAAGATGGAACTGTTGATATAATAAGTGAAGATGTATCAAGCTCTGCAATATGTTTTGCTGGAAAAACTGGATATCAAAACTTGGTAGGTTATTTAAATGTTTTAGCTAGTCAATACGAAAATAGTACATATACGGCAGGCTCAAGGTACTTTGGCTATAGTGGACAAACTGAATTTATAACCGATACGACATATTTTGTCTATCCACAACCTTGGACGTGTTCGACAGGAGGTACATGTAATCCAGATCCAGATGATTATGAAGCATATGGTGGAGGCGATACAGCATATTTAACAGACTTTAATCTAGTAAATAGTTTTATAGGTGGAAAAAGAAAAAGAAGCTATTGGATTGCATCTCGATATTATATGCGTCAGAGTGCTACTTTATATGATTGGATTGGTCGTATATTAAAGTCTGGTGATGGCTTGCTTGGTGAGGTCATAATATATAGAGGTAATCGTGGTAATTTTACTAGTTTCTCAGATTCTTGCAGTTATCTTCGCCCAATAGTTACTCTAAAATCAACACTTTCATATAGTGGGCTTGGAACGGAAGAACATCCAATGGAGATACAGTAAGTATTGATAAATAATTATATAATTATATTACTTGTTATTAAGTAATACAAAACAAACAACTATATAAACGGTTGTTTGTTTTATATTGACTTTATATTTTTAAATATATATAATTAAATAAAGGATGTGGTATTATGTATGCGAAGGTTATTATTGAATATGGGGCTAAAGCTGTTGATAGAGAATTTACATATGTAGTACCTGATAATTTAAAAGATAAGATTAAGATAGGACATAGAGTATTAGTGCCTTTTAATAATAGAAATATTGAAGGTTTTGTATTAGATATTAATGATAAATATGAAGACAATTATGAATTAAAGGAAATTATTTCTTTGTGTGATATGGATCCTATATTAAATAAAGAGATGTTATATTTGGGGGAAGAGATACAGAAGAATATTTTATGTAGTAAGATATCAATATATCAAGCAATGTTACCTAAAGCATTAAAGGCTAGTAAGAATACTAATATTGGAATAAAGAAAAATAGATATATTGTTTTAAATGTTAGTTATATGGATGCAAATAAATATATAGAAAATTGTAAATATGATGGACAAATCAAGATATTAGAGAAATTAATTGTTGATGATAGAATACTTGTTAATAATATATCTAGTAGTGTTAATACTTTGATTAAGAATGGAATAGTTAAGTTTGTTTATGAAGAAGTAAATAGATATGTAACACATACGAGTGGTAAATATCATAAGGTTAAATTAAATGATATGCAAGAAGACGTTGTTAATAGTGTTAATATAGATAAACATGATACTTATTTATTATATGGAATAACAGGTTCTGGTAAGACAGAAGTATATATGGAACTTATTGATAGGGTTATTAATAAAGGAAAGACAGCTATTATGTTAGTACCAGAAATTAGTTTAACTCCTCAAATAGTTGATAGATTTGTAACGAGATTTGGAGAAGATGTGGCTATTTTGCATAGTGGATTATCTGATTATGAAAAATATGATGAGTATCGTAAGATTATGAATGGTAAAGTAAAGATAGTAGTAGGTGCTCGTAGTGCGATATTCGCTCCACTTAATGATGTTGGAATAATTGTTATTGATGAAGAACATTCGACTACTTATAAACAAGATAATAATCCAAGATATCATGCAAGAGATGTAGCGATTCTTAGAGGAAAATATCATAATGCGCCAGTAATTCTTGGTAGTGCAACACCTTCTTTAGAATCGTTTGCAAGAGCTAATAAAGGGGTATATAAGTTATTAACTTTAACTAAAAGAGCTGGTGGAGGACAATTACCTAAAGTTAAATTAATTGATATGAAGAATGAGGTTAAGAAAGGTAATTTTATATTATCGAAAGAACTTACTGATAAGATTAAGGAAAAGATTAGTAAGGGAGAGCAAGTGATTTTATTACTTAATAGAAGAGGATATTCATCTATGCTTACGTGTCGTGATTGTGGTAATGTACTTAAATGTCCTAACTGTGATATTTCTTTAACATATCATAAATCTAGTAATACCAATAGATGTCATTATTGTAATTATAGTGTTAAGAATGTTTCTAAATGTCCAGTATGTGGGTCTAGTAATATAAAAGATTATGGTTTAGGAACGGAAAAATTAGAAGAAGAATTAAATAAAATATTTAAGGCTAGAGTAGTCAGAATGGATATGGATACGACTAGTAGAAAAGGAATGCATGAAAAAATAATTGAAGATTTTGGCAATCATGAATATGATATTTTACTAGGTACTCAAATGATTGCTAAAGGGCTTGACTTTCCGTTAGTTACATTAGTGGGAGTTATTAATGCTGATTCATCATTAAATATACCTGACTTTAGAAGCGCGGAGAATACGTTTCAATTGTTGAGTCAAGTATCTGGTAGAGCTGGCAGAAGTGATCTAACTGGAGAAGTAATAATTCAAAGTTATAATCCAGAACATTATAGTATTTTCTTGGCAAAAGATCATAATTATTTAAAGTTTTATGAAGAAGAAATGAATATTAGAAAAACGCTTTCTTATCCACCATACTTCTATATTACGTTAGTTAATATTACAAGTAGAGATTATGAACTAGGGTTTAGTGAAGCTAATAAAATAGGGGATTATCTAAGAAAAAATGTTAGTGATGGTACTAAGATATTAGGACCATCAATGGCGAGTGTTTTTAGAATTAATAATGTATATCATTATCAATGTATTATTAAATATAAGAAAGATGATAAGTTAAATAATATATTACTTAAATTAGATGAAATATATAAGACAAATAATAAAGTGGATATATCAATCGATGTAAATCCAATTAGGGTGTGATGTTATGGAAATTAAAATAACCAGCATGGAT
>JAEEGL012481265.1_pt1 | contig 23550 bp, 10 predicted proteins | sample 9134231 | NCBI WGS metagenome assembly JAEEGL01 (sample SAMN16246548, study PRJNA631951) | gut metagenome | biome: gut microbiome; feature: rumen; material: fiber-attached | host: Bos | place: Iran: Karaj | collected 2018-10
CTCAGGTATCCTCCCATGTCCGTCACGGTCACCGTTACGGTGTATTCAGAGGTATCGTAGAAATAGTGTGTGTTCCTGCCGGCCGTCTCCGTCACGGTGTAGACGTATTCACCGGCTTCCTCATAGGGGATGGGACCGAAGTTCTCCGTGCCCGCGCCTTCGATCTCGATCTCCGTTTCCTCGGGCATGGGCGCGTCAGGCGTCACGGCCTCGATGGTGAAGGTGAAGGTCTCGTTCGTGGGCGGCACCTGGCCGGACACGGTCTTCTCCACCGGGATCTCCAGCTCGGTGGGATCCGGCGTGTACTCGTTGGTCAGGGTCACGGCGGCGATCTGGGGGACTCCGCCCTCATCCGGAGCGGGGATCGTCACGGTGAGCTGCTCCTCAGGCGTGATCAGCTCCCAGCCGTGGGCCAGATCCACTTCGCTCACGGTGCAGACCGTTCCGACCAGCAGGCCCTGGATCAGCCAGGTCTCGCCGGGCAGGATGGTGAATTCCGCCTCGCCGTTCGCGTCGAAGACGACGGTCTCGGTCCGGGACTCTTCATCCTTCGTGACTTCAGCCGTAAAGCTTCCGGTGACGAAGGCGCCGTTCCTGACCGCGGTGAGCTTCAGGGAGAAGGCGTCGGTCTCGCTGCCGGACGTAACGACCTTCGCGATCTGAAGACTGCCCGCCGGAGGCGTGTGTTTATTGGTCAGAGTGAAGCCCACGGTGGCGTCCCCGGTGAGGACCAATTCATAATCGTCGGGGACTTCCACTTCCTCCACGGTATAGACGTAGGGCGTGTTCCTGGAGGCGCTGGTATAGGCCGAATACTTCGGCAGGGCCTGCCAGGTGTGGGCCCAGTCGCTGTCGTCGTCCAGCGTCACGTCCGGACCGTAGGCCGTGCCGTTGCGAAGCAGCCGGACGGTCACGTGGTCGGGACGGATGCCGTCGATATCGTCCTCGTCGTCCCAGACCTTGAGGACCGAGACTTCCGTCGTGAAGAACGGGTCTTCCAGCAGGAGGCCGTTGTTCGACGGCTCCATCTGCACGGGAGGATAGCTGCTGCCCGTGCTGTAGCCCGTGATGTCGCTCACTGTTCCGGCCACCGCGTCCACGGTGAAGACCCAGAAGCGGTTGACCAGCCGCTGGATGCCCACGGGCGCGCCCGGTACGGCCGTTTCCACGATTGCGTAGACTCCGGAATCCAGTCCGTTGAAGCTGACGGTGCCGGACGCATCGCTCACGGTGGTGCGCAGGGCCGACGTGCTCCAGCAGGAGGAGGCGGCCGCCGTTCCGGGAAGACCGGCGTTCGTGTAGTCGCCTTCGGGATCTGTGCACGGATACAGCGCGAAAGTAGCGCCGCCGAGAGGATTCTGTACGGGCTCTCCCGTCGCGGGATCGAACGCCTCGTAATACTTCGTGAAGGACACGTCCTGCAGATCCCGCAGTTCGAGCACGGTCCGCGACCCGATCTCATAGCTGATCATCGGGGATCCAGGATCGTTCTCGGTCCAGGTCTTCGACTGGAACGAGGGTCTGTTGTACGCGTACTGGCTTTCCGGGACCGCCCCGGGGGAATGCATGTTGACGATGACGTCGAGGTTGTTCTCGCCTTCCACGGTGAAGGGCGTCGTCCCGTCTGCCTGCCAGCGCATGTCGATGGCTATGGCCGTCACGGCTGCCAGGTCGCCGGTGTATTCATCCGCCCGGACCCAGATGTCAGGGTTGTTTTCGAGGCTGTCGTCCCATGCTTCGGAAAATCCGCTGTTGTAGGAGATGCCGCTCTTGGCGGTGTAGTAGACGACGGGAGACGCGCCGAGGCTCCTGGCGGGCGCGGTGTCCACGCTCACGAGCGTGCCCTTCCAGCCGTCGGTCTCGCCCGTATGGCCGTCGGTATTGGCTGCGTTCTCGAGGACGTCGTAGACCACGATGTCCCCGGTGTAGTATTTGACCGTCTGGTCACCCGCGGTCTGCACCCGCAGACGGTACGCGTAGTCGGCGTCCACGTCTGTCACGTCAGCGGACGTCCAGCGGCCCGATTCGCCCCGGACGTGCTTGTAGAGACCGGCCTGGACGCTGGGCAGGAAGACCGGCAGCACGGCTTTGGACGCGTACGTGGTCGTATTGCCCGAAGAGGCCGTGCCGAACACTTCGAGTTCCACGCCCGCCAGGGGTATCTTGCCGTTGACCGTATAATTCGTGGCGCTCCTGGGATATCCTCTGGAGTTGGGATACGCGAACCCGAACGCTCTGCGGTCGCCGCGCTGATATCCGAAGATATTGGTGACCGTCCTGCTCTTGATGTCCGCGTAGTCGACCACGGTCCAGAAATCGACGCAGAAACCGGTCCCCACCTGCTGGGCGCCGCGGTAATAGTTACTGCCGGGATTGAGCAGGCTCTTGACCTTGAAGATGACGAGCTGCCGTCCGGTGCCTTTATAGTTGTTGATGACGATAGGTTCTCCGTCGAGAGCCGCGTACAGGCTGTTCGACCCGCCCGTCTGGTTTGCGCTGTATCCCAGCGCGCCGACCGGCCGTGTCAGATCGATACTGTAGCCTTCGGGCAGGAGGTCGTAGAAGACGCCGCTGTCCGCGAAGAAGGTCCGCATGGCCGCGTTGGGGGAACCCTGGACGTTGATGTACTGCATCCCCGACAGCCGCCACTGGTAACGGTATACGCGCTCCGTCGTATCGTTCACTTCGTTCAGGACGTTCTTGTACGCCGCAGAGCTCCAGTTCACGCTCGCCAGATTCGAAAGGACGTATTCGTACAGTTCGTAGTCGCCGTCCGCGGTCTTCTCGCTGTCCGCAAGTCCCGTGGCGTCGGTTCCGGTGTACGCGGCGGTCGGACCGTCCTGGGGATTGCTCCAGAAGTAGCTGCCCGAGCTGTCCTGCTCATAGAAGCGGAAGGTGGCGTAGTTGAGGATCGAAACCGACTTGAGGCTGTCGCCGTATTGCTGTCTCCAGCTTTCCATGAGAGGAGATGCGGACAGGAGACGCACGCCGATGCCGACGATCCGGATATCGACGTGATCGATGAGGCCTTCGGGCGATTCCACTTTCAGGCCGATATATCCCTTTCCGCTCATCGAGGCCGATGGGATATTGACGGTACGCGTCGCCTGGGTATCGGTGACGGTGGAGTTGTCCGCGGTCATGGTGAAAGACTGGATCTGCACCCAGGTGCCGTCCGCATTCTTCGCGTAGATCCTGAACTCGCCTTTCGGCAGCTTGGAGGTATCCATGAGATGCGCTCCGGTATCGCGGTCGACCTGCCACGCGTGGACAGTCACCTGCGTCAGATTCGTCTGCGTCACCGTGTTCGAGCTGATGATCTCGTAGTCGCCGGGACCCATTCGGGTCCAGCTCCCGTAATAGGAACCGTAAGCCGGACGGGCGAACAGGTCGTCGTCCCAGACCTTCATGCTGTAGCCGCGGTGGATATCCGTAAGCTCATAGCCGTCCCCGTCCATATAGACGTTATAGCTGCTTGTGAGGGGAACGCCCATGATCCAGGAAGTGCCCGCGCCGTTGCCGTAGCCGCCTCCGGTCTTGTTGACGGTCCATTTTCCGCCGCCCCAGCCCCAGCCGTTGTTCGGAACGTAGTAGGCCGTTGCGTCGTAGGAAGCGGCGTCCGTGTCGTTCTGGTCGTTGCCCGTGACGCCGTTTGCGGGATCCGGACGGACGTCGCCGGGATTCTGAGGATCGTTGACCTCCAGTTCCGCGGACACGCTGTTGTGGTAATTCGGGGCATCCCCGATATAGGGATCGTAGTCGTCCTTGGCGTAGCGGACGACGACGAAGTAATCCTTTTCCGCTCTCGCAATGTAGTGAATGGCCGGGGAGTGCTGAGTGAGCGGCACGTTGGCATTGACCGCGTCGTACTGCAGGCTCCAGGATACGGATCCATTCTCGCCCGTCGTGAAGGGCACGTCGGTCCCGGCGGGATAGGTTTCCTCGGCCGCCGTGGGTTTCGTACTGGTCCATTCCCACTGAAGGACCTTCACGACTTCGCCGCCGGGCACCAGCGCGCTCATGTCGTCGTTGAAGACCCTGGGCGTGTCGGTGATGGTGAGCGTGGCCGGCTGGTTGCCCTCGGCCTTCACGCGGACGATGTACCAGACGTAGTTGTAGGTGTCCGTATCCATCTCCAAGCCCGCGAGGTCGCCGTTGGCGAAATACATGGAGCAGCCGTCGTCCTTGGTGAGGATCGAGATGACGGCGCCCGTATCGATGCGGTACGTGATGGGATCGGTGCTCATCCTGCCGTCGTCCGTGGAGGGCTGCCCGGAGTAATGGCCTTCCGCCTCCGCGTGCAGGGACGCGGTGGAACCGTCGAGGGTGTTTTCCGGATCGACGGTGTAGCCGACCGTATAGCTCGCGTTGTAGCCGCGCTGCAGTGAGTTGTGATTGTAGAAAACGATCTCGTCCCCGATGATGCGGTAGGTGAACTCGCGGGTCGTCGTGGGATTGCTGTCGTCCGAGATGCTGTAGCCGCTCGGATCCACCCAGTTGCCGTTCCGGTCCCTGAACAGATGCAGGGGGATGCGGATCACAAGGCCCCTGGTGGGATTGAGCAGTTCCTCGTCCGAAACGGTGGTGGGGATGCCTTCATAGGCCTTCTGGGTGCGGATGTCAAACTGGTAGACGAGGGCGTCCCCGTCGCCGAGAAGGGTCTCGGTCCTGATGTCGTAGCGCTCGCTGCCGGAACGCTTCCAGTAGAGATCCACGGTATAGTCCCACACGTCGTTGTAGGTGTTCGTAAACCCGGCTTCGCCGGAGTCTTCGGGAGCCACGGTCACGGGAGCGCTGATGAGGAAGCGGTCGAGTCCTTCCGTATCCTCCGTGACGCGGTAGGTATAGGGCTGCGGCTCCTCGTCCTGGGTGGCCGAAGGAACGTCGAAGGAAGCGGTCCAGACGCCGCTGCCGTCGGGCGTGATTTCAAAGGGGCCGCCCTCGGTATAGGGCTCCCACGTCACGCCGTCCGCTGAACGCTCCATCGTCACGAAGACGGAAGCGGGATAGGTGAATCCATCCGGGATGTCGCCGGCCCATCCGATCGTGACGGTGATGGGACGCGTCTGGATCTGCGCATCGCTGCGCTCGACCTTGTCCTGCTGACCGGATCCCCCGTCGAAAGGATCCTCTTCCCCACCTTTTTCGGGATTTCCGCCCTCTTCGTTTTCGGGTGCAGGCGCCGTGCCTTCCCCGTCTCCGGGCACGGGCGTGCCGTCTTCTCCGTCACCGGGCGCGGGCGTGCCGTCTTCTCCGTCTCCGGGCGCGGGCGTGCCGTCTCCGTCTCCGGGCGCGGGCGTGCCGTCTCCGTCTTCAGGCGCAGGCGTGCCGTCTCCGTCTTCAGGCGCAGGCGCACCATCCTCCCCGTCTTCAGGCGCGGGCGCACCTTCTCCGTCTTCGGATAGGGGCTTTACGCCTTCTTCCCCGCCGGATGCCGGCGTTTCACCTTCCTGACCGGACAGTACCGTCGTCCCGGCATACTGCCCGTCTCCTTCCGCCGCCGTGTCATCCGCAGCCCGGGCTATGATCCCGGGAAAGCAGGAGAACACCAGCATCAGGCAAAGGACCAGTGACAGAACTCGTTTCTTCATCGTGGCAAACCTTCCTTGCGCTGTCCCGCTGCGCTCATTTGTTCCGTCCGCGGAACAGAAGAATACGAAAAGGCCTTGCTTCAAGCTTCGAAGGAAGGCCTTTCCGTGTATTGTATTGTTCCCCCGAGGCATGGGTCTGCCCCGGGGATGTCTGCCCGCGAGGCATTATGATGCTGTACACATATATATCCTTATAAAGTTTGCCAATATATATATTGATTGTCAACATTCTATCGGACGGTTTTTGTTTAACAAATCGTTAAGTCTTCTATATTGTATTCATACGCATATACCGGAGGGCGTGCCGTCCCGTATATGACCCGTTTTCCCGTTTCTGGTATAATGAGGATATATATCCGAAGGAGGCCGGGATGGAAGGCAGAGCGAAGGAACTGTTCCTGTACTACCGCGGGAACCGCTATTTCATGGATCTGGACGGGGACGGGGCGGAATATGCTTCCTACCGCGTCCCGAAGGAGACGGAAAGGGCGTGGGCCCGCGAAGCCGTCGGAGCCCTGTTCTCGACAAAAGCCTCGGGAACCGGTCTGATGAGAGAATACGCGGGAGTTGCCGGCCTTCTGGAATTCGTACCGGAAAGCCGCCAGTGGAACAGGGTCCTCTTCTACCCCATGCGGACGGAAGCCCCCGGGGCGGACGGGGTCACGGTCCTGTTCATGCTCGGGCAGGGCCCGGAACTTCTGAAAAAAGGCCTGAAGGACGGGATGTTCACCCTGGCCGACGCCCGGAACTACAGGGAAGAACTCATACGGTTCGCGGACGGCATGGCGGAGAAAGCGGAGAAAGGAACGCTGACGCGGTGCCCCGACTATACCATGAACGAATTCTCGGACCCGGTCTACGTGAGGTCTTATCTTGACAGCCTGATCCGGAAGCTGGAAGAGCACCTGTGACGCGGGTCGGAAAGCCCGCACGTTTGCATGAGAAACGGCATATGAAAAGGCCCCGGACGTCTGTCCGGGGTCATCTTTTCGCTGTGATCTTTCCGCCGTACGTACAGGCTGCCGGGTCAGATACCGGCCCTGTTCCGTCTCACGGCGGAGCGGGATCCGGCTCCCGGGAAAGTCTCTTTTCTTCCCTATCGTTCGCCCGTCAGACGGTAAAGGAAGGTCATGACCTCCGCGCGGGTGCATACGGCGTCCGGATCGAACCGGCCTTCTTCCTCCATCCCCGCCGTGATCCCTTTCCGCTCGGCCCAGGCGACGGCGTCGGACGGCTGCGTGTCTGTCCCGCCGTCCGGGCTCCCCGCATACCGGTACAGCATCGTCAGGAAATCGGCACGGGTGAGGGCGTCCCCGATGCCGAAGACCGTTTCGCTCTTCGGGGAAACGATCCCCTCGTCCATCCCCCAGCGGACGGCGTCCCAGTACATCGTTTTGATCTGCACGTCCGTATAGGTTTTTCCGGAAGTCCCGCTTCGCCTGTCCCCGGTCCCCTGCCGTCCGGCCGCATTGTAGAGGAAAACCAGGCCCTGTCCCTTCGTGCAGGCAAGGTCGGGACCGAACTTCCCCTCTTCCGTTCCGGATGAGATGGGCGGGATATGATAGGCCGCCCAGTAAACCGCCTCGTAGTAGTATTTTTCCCTGTCCCTGACATCCGTGAACAGGAACGTATGCGGCGTTGTCTCCGGCAGCGGTTCCGCGTAGCTCCCGTTCTCCATATGATCACGGATAAAGCGCGAGCGGGTCTCACAGAACGTGCGCAGGTTCCGGACGTACGCGGGCCAGTCCGACCGGGGATCCTTCGCCGCGACATAGAACTGCTCGTACTCGGTCCCGGCGTTCCTCACCGTGTCTTTGCGGTAGCTGTCAAGATTTGCTTTCTCCACCGGACCTGTTTTATGGAAGTTCATCCGGGCCGAGTCTTCGATCTCCGCCGCGAAGGCATCCACTTTTTCCGGGATGGAGTCGAAGAGCGCCTTGTATTCCCGGTAGACCCGGACCGTCTCTTCCATAAAATCGGCATGCGTGCCCAATTTCCTGTAGATGGAAGTCTGCAGATCCCGCATGTTCCGGAAGTATTCCCCGTACCCCGTGGGCTGTACCAGGTCGTCCCCCAGAAGCAGGCGTGCGTTGATCCTCTGGGTGCCGAACGCGTTGTCCAGATCCCAGACAGGCATGGCATACAGCCTGTCCCCGCCGCCCGTTCCGAAGCGCTGGAAAAACTTGCTTCCGCAGCAGGCGTCGAAATCCTTGCTGTATTCCAGGATGAGGAACATCTTCGCGAAGGATGTCGGATCGATGTATTCCGTGTAATACTTCCCTTTGCCGTTGTACCCGTCCGGAGACCGGACCGCATCCCACATCTCCTGCATCCACGCCCGGATCTCTTCCTCCGCGCCCAGCAGTTCTCCTTCGCTTCCGGCTTTCTGCCCGTCCGTTCCGGCGATGAGGCGAACGCCGATCTTTTTGATCGTGATCCGGTTGTCCGTGTTGTCCGTAAGATCCGTACCGCCCGAGCCGAAAAGCCCTTCCAGCGTAAAGCTTGGATCTCCTCCCTCGAAGACCGGCGGCTCGCAGTAGCAGTCGTTTTCCAGAAGATATCCGTCGTCCGAAACATAGGCGTCCGTCTTCGGCGCGACAAGATACAGTCCTCGGTAGACGCCGTTCATCCAGACGTCGGCGTTGACGGAACCGTATCCGATCCCCAGCGCATACCCGAGGTCATATCCCACCCTGTTCCGGAGAAGGCTGTGATCCCCGACGTTGGAAAGGAAACTGTACCGGTCCGTCTCCCCGGCGTCCAGGCCGGGGATCTCGCATTTCTCCCCGAGCACGACGTTGTAGGACTTCTTTTCGACAGCTGCCGTCCAGGTCCAGTTTCCGCGCCCCTTGATCCGCCTGAGGACATGCTTTTCCCCGCCGATGAAGACCGCTCCGCTGCAGGACGCGTTATGATCCGGATCCCCGTCCATCTCCCCGATCGTGCCTTTTCTCTCATCGATCTCGAAGAATACGGGCTGCACGTCCTTTGAACCCTGCATCGTCGTAACGGTGAAGCGGGCTTCTCCCGCGTCGTTCCGGAAGGTATAGACCGCCGTCTCCCCAGGCAGCGGGACCGGCATCTCCCCGCTTTCGCGGTACCCGTTCCCGTCATAGGCCGGAAGTCCTCCTTCCCAGGAGAGCCGGCAGGCTTCGGGATCGGCGTTTCCCGGAAGATAGAGCGTATACTCCTCTTCCGTCCGCACCAGCTGAAGGGAACAGGGCAGGCCGTTATCAGGAGACGGATCGACGCGGAGCGCGTCCGGGAGCGTCCCGCCGCTGCGGGCAGCGCAGGAAACGTCAAAAAGACCGGCGCTCAGAAGCATGGCTGCCAGCAGGATCGCCGAAATGCACCTTCTCACACCGTGTCCTCCCGTTCTGCGTCTTTCCGGGCTCTCTGTCCGTGTGGACAGGCCCGGTCAGCGGTTCCCTTTTGCGGATATCGTGCTGTACGTCCTGATTATATCTTCCGCGCAAGTATCCGTCAAACCGGTCCCGGCGGATGTTCCGTGATGCAGGCGCCTTCTTCCGAAAGGCACAGGCTCCCGATACGGACAGGCATGATGCGGAAAGGCCCCGGACGTCTGTCCGGGGTCATCTTTCCGCTGTGATCTTTCACCGTATGTATGGGCTTCCGGCTCACTCCGCCTCAGGCAGGCTGAAAACGTCGAGGAGTTCGGCGCTGCCGTCGAGGCCCGCGTGCACCGTCACGATGACGTATTCCGTCTCCGCTCCGGGATACACGACCGTCGCTTCCGCGAGGTACGCCCGGTTCGTGCCGTTCACGGTCTGGGTGGCGATCACGGCGACGGGGCTGTAGTCCACGCCCAGCAGGCCTTCCATGGCCTTATCGAAGGCGGCCTTCGTCTCTTCCGTCACGGCCTTGTCTTCCGTCTCCCTCCATCCGCCGGGCATGTCGCTGATGCCGGTCTCGGCTTCGAAGTCCTCGACTTCCAGGAGGGAGCCTTCCCCGTCCAGTTCCTCATGGATCGTGACGATGGCCCAGGTCTCCTTGCCGTCCGGGACGACGGGAGCGATCCTGCACAGGATCCGGTAGTTGGTGCCGTTGACGATCTGGCTGCCGATATAGGCGACGGGGACGTATTCCATGCCCAGGAGCTTTTCGGTGATCCTGTCGAACAGGTCTTTCACGTGGTCGGGAACGGAGGGATCTTCCGTCTTCTCCCAGCCTCCGGGGACGCTGATGGTTTCTTCTGTATTCTCCATGGTTTCAGCCTCGGCTTTCACTTCGTTCTTTCCGCAGCCGGCGAGACCCAGCAGCATGACGGCGGCGATGATGACAGCGATGATCTTTTTCATTTTCTTTCTTCCTTTCTCCGGGGCCTCTCTTGCCCTCGCACCCTGTATACAACCCGGCAGCCCGGAATGTTGCAGGCAGAAACGAAAAAAACAAAAAGTTTTTAAAAGGAACACCCTGCCCGGCGGGCAGGGTGCGTGGGTTCAATCATATCCCGTACGGATTACCGGGTCAGATGCCTGGCTCTGTTCTGTCTCACGACAGAGCTGTACAGGAGGCCGGTGAAGGCCAGTCCGAGGAGCGCGAGGAGCGCTACCGCGGCGTACACGTAGATGAGGCCGGAGTCGCCGGTCGGGGTCTCTTCTTCCTCGTACGTATTGACGAACTCGGCGGAAGAGGCGTCTTTGCCGTCGGCTTTCCAGGCGATGGTCGCGGTGATCTTGCCGTTGCCTTCGTCCTTCAGGGTGACGGCGGCGGTGTAGACCCTGGTGTCGTAGGTCATGTTCTTGGCCTTCTTCTCGGGGATCACTTCGCTGACCGTGAAGGTCAGGACCTTTTCCGTCTCGCCTTCTTCGAAGACGGTCTCATCGACCGCGATCGCGCTGAAGGTGATGGTCCCGTCGTCTTTGTTCTCAACGGTCTCGACCGTATTGCCCTCGGCGTCCTTCAGTTCGAAGGAGAACTGTCCGGCCTTGAGGGAACCGTTCTTGAGTGTCTTCTTCGCGCTGAGCTCGAATTCACCCTTGGCGTGATATTCGTTCTGGAACGTCTCGGTATCGCCGTTCTCGTACTTGACCTCTGCCGTCAGCTTGTTGTCATCGCTCAGGGTGACCGTGACGGTCACGGTATGCTCGGCGCTGTCGTAAGTCAGGCCTTCGATGCCGCCGTCTTCTTCGGTCACGGTGTATTCATAGGTGCCTTCTTCGGAATAGGTGATCGTGCCGAAGGCCGTTGTCTCGTCGTCCGTCACGGTCACGCTGTCGGACTCGGGCATGGGTGCGCCGTCCTTGCCGGCAAGCTTGAAGGTGAAGCTGTCTCCCAGGACCCAGTCGCGGCCGACCAGTTCCTTACGGACTTTGATCTCGGCTTCGACCGTCAGCTGCGTGTTCGTGATCGTGATCTTTCCGTCCGAGATGGCGCCGACTTCGGTCTCATAGCCGGGAACGGTGACTTCCTCGGCGGCGTACTTGATCTGGGTCTTGCCGTCCGCCTGGAACTTGGGCAGGCTTTCGAACTTGACGCTCTTCTTGGAAGCGCTCAGCTCGTCGGACTTGCCGTCGACCGCTTTGCCGTCCGCCGTCAGCTGGACCTTGACGGTCTTGCCCTCGGGCCAGGCATCGGAACCGTCCGCGTTCGCCCAGACCTTTTCGATCTCGACGTCGACGGTGATCTGCGTATTGGTGACCGTGATCCTGCCGTCCGTCAGAGGTCCGTAACTGACCTCGTATCCGTCAGCTACGACTTCATCCAGGCCGTACACGATCTCGGTCGAGCCGTCCGCCTGATACTTCGGCAGGTTCGTGAAGGTGTAGCTCGTCATGTCGGCGGTCAGATCTGCATACAGGCCGTTCGGCGTACCGTCCGCCGTCAGCTTGACCCTTGCAGTCTTGCCTTCGGGCCAGGTGCTGCTGCCGTCCGCGTTCTTCCAGACCTTCTCGACGGTGACTTCCGTCGTGATCAGGGTGTTGGTGACCGTGATCTTGCCGTCCTTCAGTTCGCCGACCTCAGATCCGTAGCCGGGCACGTCGGCTTCCCCGACGCTGTATTCGATCTCTTCGCCCTTATCGTCGTACTTGGGCAGCTTCTCGAATTTGTAGCTGGGCTGGTCCGCACTCAGCGTGGCCGTCTTGTCTTTGACGGCGTTGCCGCCTGCAAGCAGCTGCAGCGACACGACCGTATCCTCCGGCCAGTCGATGCTGCCGTTCGCGTCCGCCCATTCCTTTTCTACGGTGATTTCGGTCGTGATCTGCGTATTGATGACCGTGATCTTGCCGTCCTTCGGGCCGCTGACCCCGGATTCATAGCCGGGCACTTCGACTTCATCGACGCCGTATACGATCTCGGTCGTGCCGTCCGCCTGATACTTCGGCAGGTTCTCGAACTTGTAGCTCGGCTGGTCTGCAGTCAGCGTGGCGGTCTTTCCGGAGACCGCGTCACCGTCGGCCGTGAGCTGGATCGCCACGGTCTTGCCTTCGGGCCAGGTGTCGCTGCCGTCCGCGTTCTCCCAGACCTTTTCGACGGTGACTTCCGTCGTGATCTGCTTGTTGGTGACCGTGATCTTGCCGTTCGTCAGAGATCCGACCGAGGGAGTGTATCCGGGAGCTTCGACTTCATCGAGTCCGTACACGATCTCGGTCGTGCCGTCCGCCTGATACTTCGGCAGGTTCTCGAACGTATAACTCGTCTTGTCCGCGCTCAGTTCGGTATACAGGCCGTTCGGGGCACCGTCCGCCGTCAGCTTGACGGTAACCGTCTTTCCCTCAGGCCAGGTGCCGCTGCCGTCCGCGTTCTCCCAGACCTTCTCCACCGTAACGTCCACGGTCTCGACTTTGTTCGTGATCGAGCCCGCATACTGGGAAGCGCTGCTCCTGGCGTATCCGCCGACCGCGTAGAACGACCATGTCGCCGTACGGTCGAACTCGATCTGGTTCTCGGTCACCGTGATGCCGTATTCGGAGCCCGCGCCGATGCCGCTCAGGAACACGGCCCCGTCGATGTTGAGCCCCTGGAATCCCTGATGGCTGGTGATCTCGTCGAAGATGATCTCCTGCTCGAGTTCCGTCAGCTTATGCACGGTCCAGATGAAGGACTTGTTCCCCTTCTTGGCCACGACGAAGGAGACCTCTGAACCGGACGTCACGATCTCATGCGTCAGCTGGTTGTTGGGTTCGGTCCGCTCCCAGTCGATGTTTTCGGAGATGGTCAGGAACACTTCGGGATCCTTGTGGTCGGTTTCCGTGTAATTGGGGACTGCATACTCCGTGACTTCGAAGAGATAGGAATGCCACTGACCGTTTTCTTTATAGAAAGCCTTGTCCGTCACGTCGAATTCCGCTTTCCATTCGTTGTCTTCGCTGACCGCTTTGGTGTCGATCAGCTCCTTATCGGTGCTGCCTTCCTTGTAGCGGTACAGCTGCAGCGTCACGGATACCGGGCGGAGGCCTGCCGCGGCGTTCTCATCGTTCCAGATCTTCTGGATCGGGAGGATGATCTTCTGCTCACCGTACGGCGTCACGTCGTCGCCGTCCGCGGCGGCGGCGCTGTAGGCGAGGAGTCCGAGGAGCATCATGACCGCAAGGATCAGCGCGGTCAGTTTGTTTCGGCTCTGTTTCATGTTCATGCACCTCACTGTATAGTCTTGGTATGCTGAATATCGTCTGTCGGGGACCGGCGTTTCCCGCCGTATACGGCGTCTCATCGCCCGGCCGGAAGGGCGGCGCCGAAGGCGCTTATCCGGGGACACGGTATGATGCGACGCGTATAATTTTCCACTTTTATTTCAGTATAATCCCTATGGTCCGCGGAGTCAACAGCCAAAGCGGCTCCCGGGCAGCAATTTCAACGGAAACAGTAGGTTTTTCTGCGTTTTTCGATGCATAGGCTGTTATTCCTCCGACGCCGCAGCGGCTGGGTCGTCTTTACGGAAAAAGCCGCGGGATCGTCTCCGCGGCTCTGTGCCTGTTCTGTCTTTCATACCGCCGTATCCGGCGTATGTTCCCCGTCTCAGTCCCGCGTTCCCGCATAGGACCCGAGGAACCTGAGGCTGTCCTTCGGCGTGCGTTCCTGCGTAGTGCGGTCGACGGCGATCAGGCCGAAAGTCATCGAATAGCCTTTCTGCCACTCGAAGTTGTCGAGAAGGCTCCAGTGGCAGTATCCCCTGACCGGGATGCCGTCTCCGATGCAGGCCTCCACGCCCTTCATCGCGCGTCGGATGAATTCGACGCGGCGCGTGTCGTCACCGGTCGCGATGCCGTTCTCAGTCACGATGATATCTCCGCGGAACGCTTCGTTCACCCTGCGGATCACGTGCTCCAGGGCTTCGGGATAGAACTCATAGTCCATCTGCGTCAGTTCGGCGCCTTCAGGCGCGGGGAGCTGTCCCCCGGGTCCGTACTGCGTCCGCGTATAGTTCTGCACGCCGAGGAAATCGTCCCCTTCGATGTACGGCAGATAATGGCCGAACTCCTCGTCCCAGGCGGCGTCCGCGTACGCTTCCCCGCCCTTCACGGCCTGACAGTCGTGCAGCGACAGGGTGATCCCGACCCTGATCCCGGGACGGACCGCCTTGATCGCTTCCTTCGCGGCACGGTGCGCGCGCATGACGAGCGCGTCCCCTTCCGGCGTGCGTGCCGATACGAACACCTGAGGCTGCGGCGTCCCGAAGACTTCCGCGTTCTCCATCGCGGCGAACTTCATGTTCTCCATCATCTTCTCGAAATTCATGCCGACCTGCACGGTGCCTTCGGCGCTCTTCGCCTTCGCGGCGGCCTGCTGCGCCATGAGCATGAAGCGTCTGGAGATTGTCGCGATCTGCAGGCCCATGTTCGCCTCGTTGATCGTGCAGACGCAGCTGAGTTCATCCCCGAGCTTCTCGGCCACGTACGCGGCGTAGCGCCGGAAATACCCGACCGTCGATTCGGCTTCCCATCCGCCCTTCCGGATCAGCCAGACGGGGGACGTGAAGTGCATCAGCGTCACGATCGGCTCGACGCCGAAACTGCGGCAGCAGCGGATGACGTCGCGGTAGTGCCCGATCTCCTCTTCGTCGAAACGGCCTTCCTCCGGCTCGATGCGCGCCCATTCGATCGAGAAGCGGTACGCGTTCAGTCCCGCTTCCGCGAGCAGACGGATATCTTCCTCGTAGCGGTGATAGTGGTCGCAGGCGTCGCCGCTGGGCTCCGCGAAACTCGTATGGGGCAGTTTCTCCTGGGCCCAGTAGTCGCTGAGACGGTTGTTCCCCTCCACCTGGTGTGCCGCGGTCGCGGCTCCGAGCAGGAATCCTTTCGGAATCATGTGTCCTTATCCTCCGTTTCAAATGTATATGTTCCCGCGCTCACGCGGTGTTCCGTGCCGTCCGGCAGGCAGACCGAAGCTTCGGCGGGTACCGTGATCTCGAACACGGTCTTCGTTCCCGCGCAGCGCCACGCGCTCCGGACGCTGCCCCGGGGCGAGCGCCATTCGGCCTCCGCGAAACCGAGCGCGCGGTCAGGATGCGGACGGATCACGAGGCCGTCCTGAGACGGGCGGATCCCGCATACTCCCCGGATGAGCCAACCCGCCACGGAGCCGTAGGCATAATGGTTCAGGGAATCATGGACCGTCCCGTCTTCGCGCACGCCGTCCCAGGTCTCCCAGACCGTGGTCGCGCCTTTGCGGACCGCGTAGAGCCACGAGGGGCAGTCTTCCTGCAGCAGGAGCCTGTAGGCGGTGCCGGCGTGTCCGCTGTCGGCCAGGACCGTGCAGAGATCCGGCGTGGACAGGAACCCGGTGTTGAGGCGGAAGCCGTTGCCCGCGACGAGCGCATCGAGCGCGTCCGCGGCGTCCTGCGCCTGCCTGCCCTCCAGAAGCCCGAACGCGATCGGGCGCACGTATTCGCACTGCCTGTCCGAAACGATCCTGCCGCCGTCCGTGCAGTTCGCGAGATAGGCCTTTTTCACGTTCTCAGCCAGCGCAGAGAACGTCTCCGCGTCGTCCGGCTTCCCGAGGATTCCCGCGATCTTCGCGAGGAGCGAAGCAGAGCGGAAGAAGTACGCGGTCGCGACCTCCGGAGCGCCGGTCATCATCGCCTTTTTCATGGCGGCGCCGTTGTCCACGTCCGGCTGGCACCATTCGCCGAAATGGAACCCTTCGTCGACGAGGTACCGGTGATATGGCTTCAGCAGGTTGAGCGGGCGCGTCCTGCGCGCGCGTTTCTCCGTGAAGCGGACCCAGCGGCACATCATGCCGTAGTTCTCTTCGAGGATCTCCTTTTTCCCGTACGCCTCGTACAGCGCCCAGGGGACGAGTACGCACGCGTCTCCCCATCCTGCGGAGCCCTGAAGCAGGTTCGAGATCATGCCGCCGCCGTTGTTCACCGGCGCGATGTTCTGCACGAGGCCGTCGGCCCTCTGCGCCAGGCGGCATTCGCCGAGCCATTTCCGAAGGACGGGATAACAGTCCGCGAGGAGCACGGCGGTCGGCGCGAACACGCCCGCGTCCCCGGTCCATCCCGCCCGTTCGCGGGTGGGACAGTCGGTGGGGATGTCGCAGAAGTTGGAGCGCATGCTCCACAGCGCGTTCTGAAACAGCCGGTTCACGTCCTCCCTGCCGCAGGAGAAGAAGCCTGTCCGGGGCATCTTCGAATAGACGGCGACCGCGGTGAAGGTTATGTCCTCCGGATCCGCATCCGTCTCGACCTTCGCGTAACGGAAGCCGAAGATCGAAAAGTGCGGTCTGTACACGTTCTCCCCGTCCCTGCAGACGTAGGTGATCTTCTGGGGGATGCCGTTCTTGTTCCGTTCTCCCGGATCGAAGTTGCCCTGCGTGAAGTTCCCGTTCCCGTCGAGCGTCTCTCCGTGCCGGAGCGTGACGCGCTGTCCGGCCTTCGCGGACAGGCGGATCTCCGTGTATCCTGCGAGGTTCTGTCCGAAATCGACGACGGTTTCCCCGTTGGGCGTCCTGATCAGCCTTCCCGGGAAGCGTTCCTGCTCGAGGACCGGCACGCTCTCCGTCGGCGCGAGAGCGCCGAAGCCGAAATCCCGCACGCGCACCCCGTGCCAGTCCGTCACGGTCTCCATGCGTGCGTCGAAGGTCTCGCCCTGCTGCAGGTCGTTCTCCCGGACGGGGCCCATGGAGCTCGCCTCCCACTCCGCGTCGCTGACGAGGACGGGTTCGCCGCCGATCTCGAGCTGGCAGAGCAGCGCGATATCGTCCCCGTAATAGTTCCGGAGCCCGTCGATGCCGACGCTCCCGCGGTACCATCCGTCCCCGATCGTGACGGTGAGCTCGTTCCCGCCGGCCGTCAGCAGGCCGGACACGTCGTACGCCTGCACTGTGAGACGTTTCGAATAGTCCCCCGTGCCCGGCGCGAGCACGAAATCTCCGACACGCCGTCCGTTGAGCACCGCTTCGTACAGCCCGTGGCAGGTGATGTACAGGACGGCGTCCTCCGTCTTCTCCGCCGTGAACCTGCGCCGCAGCACGGAGGCGGGCTGACGCTCGTCCCGGTCATGCGGCAGTTCCGGGTCTATCCATACGGCCCGCCACTCCGCGGGCATCTTCCCGATCATTCCGTCCATGTCACTTCCTGTCTCGCAGCCAGGCTGCGCTCCGTTTCAGGCTCTCGACGGGGTCTCCTCCGATCCAGTTCCTGTGGGTCTCCAGGATCACCGAACCGACGCCGTTCTCCGCCGCGGTCTCCCAAAGCCCGTCCAGGTCCATGTTCCCCGTTCCGAGCTCCACGCTGTCGCTTTTCAGGATCGGCGTCATACAGGGACCGTTCTGCCTGCTGCCCCGGTCGGTGACGTGCCAGAGCTTCATGCGCGTCCCGAGGCGTTTCATCCAGGCCTTCGCGTCCGCGCCGCCTTCGGCGAACCAGTAGCTGTCGAACTCGAAGTTCACGAGTCCGGGATCCGTCTCGTCGATCAGGACGTCGTAGGCGCGTCTGCCGTCCCCGAGCTGCAGGAGCTCCGCGTTGTGGTTGTGGTACAGGAGGGCGGCGCCTTCCTTCTTCAGCGCTTCCCCCGCCCGGTTCAGCCGTCCGGCGAGGTCCTCCGCATCCTGCGCGGCGCCGTAGCCGAAGCGGTACATTCCGGTGATCACGACGGTGTCCGTGCCGAAGCGCCGGGCGTCCGCGGCCACGGATGCGGCGTCCCGCTCCAGGCTCCCGAGATCGGAATGCAGCGAGACAGCGGAAAGACCGGATCCTTCCAGAAGGGACTGCCAGTCGAGGGATCCTCCCCTGCCCGCCGGCATGCCCGCGGCCTTCGTGAGCATCCGCACGAGGAGCGAGGCCGGACGGATCATGAAGGAATTGAGTTCGAGCCCTTCGTAGCCCGCGTCCCGGATCTGCCGCAGCGTCTCACGCGCCGCCTTTTCGCTTCCGGTCACGGTGCCGAGCATGATCTGCTGCACGTACGTCTTCATTTGCTGATTCCTTGCAAGATGCGGTTCAGCTGCCGGATGCTCTCCTCGTCCGCGCCGCCCTGCTTCAGCAGGCTAAGGAGCGTCATGCGGGCCATCATGCGCTGAAGCGCCGGATTGTCCTTCACGGACTGAGCCACGTCGCCCCTGGCCGCGGAGGCCTTTTCCATCATCGCGTCCACGACGGCGCCCGCCTGCGGATTGGCGCGGATCTCTCCCAGGGTGTCGTTGACCGAGAAGGACGAGCCGTCGATCTCTCCCGCGTCGAACCAGTTTGTGACCGTCGACGCCCTGTTGAAGATATAGCTCCCGTCCGGCTCGGTCACGCGGCGGATCGTCATGACGTCTTCGCAGCCGTCTGCTTCCGCGCGGAATACGTGCTCTCCCGTGAGCGGGACCGTGAAGCGGAACACCGGCCCACCGGTCCGCTCCCCGACGAGTCTCCCGCCGTCGTACAGCCGGATCGACGGGCGGTTCGAATAGACCTTGATCTCGGTCTCCTCCTCGCAGCGGTTCACGTAGCGGCTGCCGCAGAGATGCACGAAAGGCTCGGTCCGGTTCCATGCGGCCTTGTACAGGTAGAATGCGTCCTTCTTCGTCTTCCGGTCGAAAGTCACGAGCCCCTTCTGGTTCTCGCCGTGCTTTCCGCCCTCGTCCCTGCCGTCGGCCGCGAAGTCGAACAGGTTCCACACGTGCGTCGCCCACAGGTACGGGCGCGCCTCGATCATGCGGAGCATGTGCTCGTGGTAGAGCGCCTGGTACTCCTCGGTGTAGTCTCCCTTTTCGGGACGGGAGGAATGGAACTGCGGGTTCGCGTCGGCGCCGTACTCGGAGAAGCCGATCACGCGTCCGGGGTATCTCGTGTGGTATTCGTCGAAGAACTCATCGTTCTGGCTGAGCTCTCCGAGATACCAGCCGAAGTACAGGTTGTAGCTGCTGACGTCCGGGATCTCGTGGATCGGGCTGTCGGTCTCCAGCATGAAGACGTTCGCCATCGTCGTCCTGCGCGTCGGATCCATCCTGTGGCACAGATCGTTCAGGAGACGGTGGTTCTCCAGAAGGTCGTCGTCCACGGTGCTCGCCGCGGTGATCTCGTTGGACAGTCCCCACACCGCGATGCAGGGGTGGCTGAAGTTCTGCGCGATGAGCTCGCGCATCGCCGTCAGTGTGTTCTCACGTCCGCCGGGCATGTGCATCGTGATGTAGGGGATCTCCGCCCATACCACGATCCCGTTCTCGTCGCAGAGATCGTAGAACTCCTGCGCGTGCTGATAGTGTGCGAGACGCAGGGTGTTCGCGCCGATCTCCCGCACGATCTCCATGTCCCGCCTGTGGTCTTCCGGCGATAGCGCGTTGCCCTTCCCCTTCAGGTCCTGGTGGCGCGACACGCCGCGCAGCGGGCAGACGCGTCCGTTCAGGAGGAATCCCTTCTCAGGGTCGAAGCCGAACACGCGGCAGCCGAAGCGGACGCTGACTTCGTCGCCCGAATCGAGCACGGCCCGGGCGGTGTAGAGATACGGATCCCTGAGGCCGTCCCAGAGACGCGCGTGTTCGATGATGAACGTCGCCTCGCGTTCCACGCGCTGCGTCTGTCCGTCGACCGTGATCGAGACGGCGGCCGCATTGTGCCGGGTCTCCACCTTCACGGCCGCGGTGCCGGTCCCGAGGTCGACGACGGGCATGACCCGGATGCCCGGGCCCCCGTCCTCGATGAGCTCGAAGTGCTCCTCCGGAACGGCGATGAGGTTCACGGTCCGGTACAGTCCGCCGTAGAACGTGAAGTCCGCTTTCTGGGGATAGACGCGGCCGGAATCGGAATTGTCCACCGCGACCGCGAGGACGTTGTGCTCCGCGAGCCGTCCCGTGAGTTCCGTGCGGAACGCCGAGTAGCCTCCCTCATGCTTCGTGAGGAACACGCCGTTCAGGTACACCTCGGCGCTGTGGTTCGCTCCGTTGATCTCCAGGAAAAGGCGCTCTCCCGTGCACTCCTCCTCCGAAAGCTCACGCACGTACCAGCAGCGGCCGCGGTGATAGTCGTTGCCTCCGTCCTGTCCGTCGAGGGCGTTCCAGGTATGGGGAAGCGTGACGGCTTCCCCGGTCTGCGCGAAGCGCATGGCCGTTTCCACAGGCATGTCGTGCTTCAGGAAACGCCAGCCTTCCGTCAGTGCCGTGATCTTCCGCATGGGTCATTCCTCCTTCGCAGCCGCCTTTTTCGCCGCGATGTCCGCCTGGATCTCCTCCATCTTCTCCTTGGTCAGCGAGAAGCGCCTCATCGCGAACAGCGTGCAGATCCAGCCGATGATCGGCATGCCGCAGTACAGAGCCGCCGTGATGATGCGGATCCCCGCGGTCAGCGTGTCGGACGCCTGCGGGATCCTCGAGCCGGTGTAGCCGACGAAACCGATGAGGAACGCCGCGATCATCGGCGCGAGCGCGCTGATCATCTTGTCGACGAAGGAGTAGACCGCGCTTACGGTCGCGGGCATGTAGTTGCCGGAACGGTAGAGCTCGTAGTCCACGACATCCATGCGCATCGCGTTCGTCGCGGTCGACACGACCATCTTGAGCGCGTTGTTGCCGAGCATGAGCAGGAAGAACAGGATCAGGGAGAGCCCGAAGCCGGAAGCGCTCTTCGCCGGGACGAGGAGCAGATACGCCGTGAACGCGACGTTCCAGAAGATGCAGACCCAGGTCCACGTGACCATGACCTTCTTGTTCCCCTGTCTGCCCGCGAGCCTGGCCCCGATGATCGCAAAGACGATCGAGGGCATCATGGCGATGATCGACACGATCGTGGATCCGACCATGGATCCCAGGAGCACGCCGTACAGCATCGTCATGATGAAGGACTGGCTGCCGACCGTCTGCGCGAGCTTGTCGGAACTGGCGGCGACGATGTAGCGGCCGAGCTCCCTGTTCTCCCTGAGAAGGGAGAACATCTCCTTCATCGTGGGCGTGCTGTTCTTCTTCAGGCCGGTGAAGTTCTCGGGCCTGTCGTACGGAGCCAGGCCGATGCAGCTGAGCACCAGCGCGATGAACGAGACGGCGATGACGATGATGTTCGAACGCTGGAAGACCGCGACCGTCCAGTCATAGTCCTGATTTCCCAGCTCGTTGATGAAGGGGATGCCGAATCTGGGAAGCAGCACGGTCGTGATGACGCCCGCGACGATCATCGGGGAGAGATAGGAATAGACCGTCGCCCACACGCCCAGGGTCGGACGCTGTTTCGGGTCGTTCGTCAGGATGTTGCCGGTCATGTTCGCGGTGCAGCTCGTGAACGTGTAGCCGATGATGTAGAGCGCGTACACCGCGATGAACACGAGGACGCCCCAGGGATTGGACACCCTGCCGTCCTGCAGGAATCCGAACCTGCCCGCGAGGACGTTGCACATGAGCGTGGTGGAGGCCGCCATGAGCACCCAGCCCACGATCAGGAAGAAGCGCATCTTGCCGTGCTTCGAACTGAACTTCTCGATCGTGAGGGCGATGATCGGGTCGGTGACGCTGTCGAACACGCGGGAAAGCGTGATCAGCACGCCGACGAGCGCGGTCGTGATGGCAAAGCCGAGATTGCCGATATAGGATGCGTAGCCGAGCAGTACGTAGAAGGCCATCTGCATGATGCCTGTCATCTGGCTCAGCGCGATGTGCCACGTTTTCGCTCTTCTGTAGGTTTCCTGTCCGGACATGGGAATTCCTCCTTTGTTTCGATGAGATCCGCAGGGCCGTGCCCTCTGTTTCAATGATTTCATTGTATCGAAACCCCCTATCCCCTGTATAGAAAATTTTTATTTTCGATAGAAAATTTTTGACTGTTTTGTAAAAAAATGTTATAATGGCGCATCATCGCATGAGGTGCTGAAAATGGACCGGAACCTGTTCTCCGCGCTCCTCCGGAGCCTGCTCTCGACCGGCGTGACTGCGTTCGCGGACGGGGAGCCTCCGCCGGAGACGTTCTCGGAAAAATACTGCTACCATCCGGCGCTGCAGGCGTGCTACGCGAAGGACGAACTCGAAAGAACGGTGAGCGAACTTCCCGAAAGGGCGATCTGGCAGCTGCAGGACGCGGTCGGCATCCGGCTGCTGCTCTTCCGGACGGACGGCTGCGTATGGCTGTGCGGGCCTTTCGTGACGCGGCCCTTCCCGGAGAAGCGCGTCCGTTCCGCGCTCATCTCCCACAGGCTGCCCTCCTCATACGCCCCGTCGATCCGGCTCTACTACAGCGCGTTCCCGCTCCTGGACGAACAGCGGGCGGTCCAGACCGTGCGCGCGCTCATCCGCGTGATGCGGCCGGATACGGAGGAATACGACTTCTTCAACCGCATCCCGGCCGGGCCGGACTCCGGTCCGGAGCATGACCGCTACGGCAGGCGCTTCGATTACGACACCATCCGCCGCCGGTACGAACTCGAGAACCGGTTCCTGCGCATGATCGAGGAAGGGGACACGGAGCACGTTCTCGCGGCGTTCGACAGCATGAGCGTCTCCGACACGAACGGGAAGCGCTATCTGAATTCCATCTACTACGTGCCGGAGATCAGTATGGCGATGGTGCGCGCGCTCAGCCGCAAGGCGGCCGAACGGGGCGGCGCCCCCCTGATGGAGATCGACGAGATCACGCAGCACGCAGTGCAGGCTGCCGCAGGAGACGGCAGCGAGGAAGGGATCCTGCGCAACATGCACGGGATGATCCTCGAACTGACGGAAGCGGTGCGGCGGCACAGGTCCCTCGAGGGGAAATATTCCGCGCCGATCCGCAAGGCGGTCAGCTACCTGCGGCTGAATTCCAGCCAGGACGTCCGTCTCTCGGAACTCGCCGGCGTGGCGGGCTTCGCGCCGAGCTATCTTTCGAGACTGTTCCGCAGGGAGGTCGGCGTCACGGTGCCGCAGTATGTCCGCGCCCTGCGCTGCGGACAGGCGGCGCGCCTGCTCCGGGAGACCGATCTTCCGGTCTCGGACATCAGCGCCTACGTGGGATATCCGGACAACAACTACTTCGTGAAGGCCTTCAGAGCGCAGTACGGGATGACGCCCGGCGCATGGCGGGAAAGCGCGGAAGATCCGCCGCTTCCCGAAAACGGAGGACCCGGATGACAGACGGCCGACCTTTCTGATACAATGGGACGGGAAGGAACGGAAAGGAGAAATAATGGAAGGACGGAAACCTGAAGGCTGTTCCGGGTGCGTGACGCCCCTCATCGTCATCGCCGTGATACTGGTCGTCGGCCTCTGCATCCGCGGCTGTATAAACTACCAGACGGAGAGGGACAAAAAGCTCCGGGAAGAGGAGCGCAGGAGATACTGGGAAGAAGCCATCGCGTCGATCTCCTCCGGTCCGAAACCCGCGGCCACGCCCGCCCCCACCCCGATCCGTCCCGAGGATCTCGACATCCCCGTCGTCGGCATGAAGGAAGAGGACATCAACAAGACGAAGCATCCCTGGAAGCTGAGGGAGACCACGAGTTCCGTATGGCCGGGACATGAGTACGTGCATTATTCCGACCGGCACGACAAGACCGTCACACTCACGCTCACCTGCTTCAACGGATACGTGTCGGAAGTGAACGACTACCGGAAG
>JAEEGL013307736.1_pt1 | contig 23549 bp, 13 predicted proteins | sample 9134231 | NCBI WGS metagenome assembly JAEEGL01 (sample SAMN16246548, study PRJNA631951) | gut metagenome | biome: gut microbiome; feature: rumen; material: fiber-attached | host: Bos | place: Iran: Karaj | collected 2018-10
GCCAATTTTTTGAAAAAAATGGTCTAAAAAACTCTCAAAAATAAAAAAATATAATTACTGCGAATAAAACAAAAAAAATAATCTGATCAATGATATTTATATTTAATTTTAAATTTAAACATAGTGTTTAAAAAAATAACTTAAAAGTAAAGGGTTTTAAGAATTCTGTAATATATATTAGAAAAAATTTTTTCAAAACAATAACAGTACAAATTTTAAAAATTTTGAGATAAATTGTAGAGCCTAAATCTTAAAAAAAACACGCTATAAAAAAATGATAATTTTTTAATAAAAAGTGTATGGGAAATGGGAGTTTGAAAGTTTTAAAGTTAATACTAAAAAGTGTTCAAAATCGCATGATCAATTTATAAAAAAATTAACAATAAATATAAGGTAAAAATGGAAAAATGCAGATGAAAAATTAAATAAAATATTATTAAAAAACGAAGCTCTAAAATAAAAAATAAGACATTTTTTTTAAAAAAACAACAAATTATACTTATACATTTTAAAGTGCTTTAAACTCAATTGTGATGAATCTGATAAAAAATGGTGAAAAGATTTGTAAAAAAATGTTATAAATAATAAATTTTTATTTTAAACTAAAAAAAATAAGAAAATTGTTATTAGAAAAGTACAAGATAAATAAGAAGAAAAAACGTACCAAAAATGATTTAAATACTAAAATAAAAAAGCTGACCAAACTCTGCGGAATACAAAAGAACCATAAAAATAAAAATGCAGTTTTTGTTACTATATATACTATAAAAAAATAGTATTTTTTGCTTAAAAATTTGTCAAATTAATTGTTAGGAAATAATTTTATATTATTTTTTAAAATCACTTTTTTTCTTTATTTTTATCAAAAAACAAAAAATTAAAATAAATAAAAAAAAATAGTTTTATATTTATTTTGTAATAACAATCTCTAAAATCCCTTGTGGCTAGGCTTATAGCAAACTAACAATCATTGATGTTTTGACCATATATACTTAAAGGAAAAAAGAATTTAAAAAAGGTCAAATTGAGAAATCATCTGAAGGGATTCTAAATTTTCAAGAAGTAGTTGACATATAGACAAGTAAAAAGCATTTCGTAAGAATATTTAAAAAAAATGATAACATACTAGGAAAAGATGGCTTTGTGAAACTTTAATAGTAGAAAATATAAGACGTTTTTACAGTATACATAATGTTAATAGTACAAAGAAAACTCATCCAATTTTTATGCTTAAAAATTTAAAAATAAAGATGAAAGGAGTTATATAAATATTAAAAAAAATACAAAAAGAATATTTAAAAATATTTAAAAATTACGATTTTAAAAAAAATAATAAATTATATTTTTATATTAATTATTAATAATAGCGGTTTATAAAGTGTTTAACTATAATTTGATTTTAACAATAATTAAAAAAATTGTTAAATTAGAAAAAGGATAATAATAAAATCTCAAAAAGCAAAATCATAAAGAAACAATTTTTTGGTGAAGATCAGTATGATTAATTTGCCAAAAAAACAAGTGACTTTTCTTGAAAAATTATTGTAAAAAAACAAGCCGTAAATATGTTGGGAAAATGGAAAGGACATACTTTTTGGTTCTAGGTTAGTAATTAGTAAAAATGTATACATAATACAATATTTTGAAGATGTAGAAAAAATAAATATAATATATATATAATATGTAAAAAACAAAATTAAATATAATAATTATTATAAAAGAATAAAAAAACGACAAAATAAAATTCTTTTAAATTTTAATTTTTTAAATAAAAGAATATGATAAAAAAATAGAAAAAATAAAAACGGCGAAATATCAAGCTTTCTTAAAAAACACTCAAATAAATAAAAAATGATTTTTAGGAACTAAAAACAGATGCTTTTTACAACCACTTGTTCGAAAAAAGGCAGATAAAATTGTCTTTATGTAAAAATTATATTTTGAAACAAACGTTAATATATATAGGAATCATATAAATAAGGTATACATAAATATAGAAAATGTAAAATAGAAAGTAAGAATTTTTTATATGTAAAAAAAAATAGATTTTTATGACAAAAAATCGAAAAAAAACCAAGTTTTTTTATAAAAATATAAAAAATTTATTTTTTTTTGATATTTTTTATTATTTTTTATTTTTTTTAACAATTAATTTTAAAAAAATATTTATTAAGTTATTTTTTTTATTATTATTTTTAAAAAATTGTTTATTAAAATATTTTTTAAAACATTTTTTAAAATTTTAATATTAATATGAAAAAAACATAAAGATTGATTGATAAAAAATTTTGTCTGACAAAATCTATTAAAATGAATAGTTAAGGATTTGTTAAAAAGAATATGATAAATCTTTTTTTGTGTAAAAAAAATGTAATGTTTGCTAAAATAACAACCAAATTAGTTGGCCGAAAAGACAAAAAATAAAATAAGAACACTTGTTTATTAAAAAATTAAGGAGCTTACAGTGGGGCTTGACTTATAAAAAGGTGATAAGATCAATTGCACGCATACAAAAGGTGTACATAACTTTTGGGTGGTAAACAAAAAAAAGAAAGAATGATTTTTACATCCTTTCTTTTTTTTATACTAATTTTTTACTTTTTTAGATAGATTATCAGTTACCATATTTTCGATTTCAATTGCCTTTTTTGATTGATTTTTCTTCTTTAAATTATCTTTTGCAACAGTTGTTAATAATTTTATTCTGTTTGTTTGATTTGTTTCACTTGCTCCTGGATCATAGTCTACAGGCGAAATATTTGCATATGGATATTTTTCTCTAATTGATTTTATAACACCTTTTCCAACAACGTGATTTGGCAAACATGCAAATGGTTGAACACAAATAATATTTGGAATACCATTTTCAATATATTCTACCATTTCGGCTGTTAAAAACCATCCTTCGCCAGTTTGATTTCCTATTGATAAGATATCTTTTACATTTTTTTCTAATTCAAAAATATTACATGGCAACAAATAACCTTTTTTTGAATTACTTAAAGCTATTTTTAAGTCTTTTTCAACAAATTCTATTAATCTGATAGCTGCTCTAAAAAGAGTGGCTTTAGCCTTATCTATATTTAATAAGGCATTGTTTGTAATTTTGTGTGTTGCTATAAATTTGATAAATCCCATAAAATCTGGTGCAATAACTTCAGCGCCCTCACGTTCTAATACGTTTACAACAAAGTTGTTTCCAAATGGATGATATTTTATTAGTACTTCACCTACAATACCTACTTTTGGCTTTTCTATGGAAGTATCTAATTCTATTTTTTCAAAGTCGCTAACCATATCATATATGCTTTGTTTAAATTCTAGATGACTTGAGTGTGCAACTAGTTTTTTACATTTTCCCATCCATTTATTAAATAATTCTTCACTTTCACCTTTATGTACTTCATATGCTCTATTTTTATATAGTAATTTCTGTAGTAAATCTCCGTATAAGCATACTTTAATTAATTTGTCTACCATTGGAATTGTAATCTTAAATCCCGTGCTTTTTTCCATACCAACAACATTAAATGATATTATAGGTACCTTTGAAAATCCAGCATCTTTTAATGCTTTTCTAATAAATCCAATATAGTTTGTTGCTCTGCAACCACCGCCTGTTTGAGACATTATTAATGCTGTTTTATCTAAATCATATTCTCCAGATTGAAGTGCTTCAATAAATTGTCCAGTTGTTAATATTGAAGGATAGCAAGCATCATTATTTACATATCTTAAACCAGTTTCTACTGTTTTTTCTGTACATTCTTTTAAGACTTTTAAATTATACCCTATAGAATTCATAGCTGCTTCAATTAATTCAAAATGAATAGGAGCCATTTGAGGAACAAGAATAGTATAATTTTCTCTCATTTCTTTTGTAAATGGTATTCTTTGAACTTCATAATTTCCGAGTTCCAAATCTTTTTTTTCTTCTTCTTTTTGGGCAATTCTCTTATTCATACTAGCAAGTAAAGACCTAACACGAATACGTATTGCGCCGAGGTTGTTTATTTCATCTATTTTTATTAATGTGTACATATTGTCATAGCTCTTTAAGATTTCTTCAACCTGGTCTGTTGTTACAGCGTCTACACCGCATCCAAAAGAGTTTAATTGTATCATTTCTAGAAAATCATGTTTTCCAACAAATTCTGCAGCTGCATATAATCTAGAGTGGAATACCCACTGATCAACAACACGAAGTTTCTTTGAAACACCATTATGTGGTTCGCAAACACTATCTTCTGAAAGAACAGCTAAGCCTAAACTTGTAATTAGAGTATCGATACCATGATTTATTTCTGGATCAACATGATATGGTCTTCCGGCTAAAACAATTCCACGTAAATTGTTTTCTTTAATATAGTCTATAGCTTCTTTACCTTTATTTCTAACATCTTGTTTAAATTTCTGATATTCTGCCTCTGCAGCTTCGGCTGCATCTTGCAATTCTTTCTTTGTGAATTTGTATTCTTTAAAACAATCTAAACTATAAACAACCTTTACTAAATTTTTAATATCATCTATTGGAAGGAATGGATTAATATATTTAATCTTATCACTTCTCAATTCTTCAACGTTGTTCTTTATTACTTCAGAATATGAAATAACAATTGGACAATTGTAATGGTTGTCAGAAGACTCATATTCTCGCCTAGAATATGGAATACAAGGATAGAATATAGTATTAATTCCTTGCTTTATTAAGCTCATAATATGACCATGAGCAAGTTTAGCCGGATAGCAAACTGACTCAGATGGCATAGATTCCATTCCTTTTTCATAAGTTTTTCTATTACTTTTTTCTGATATGATAACTCTGAACCCTAATTTGGTTAAGAATGTAAACCAGAAAGGGTAGTCCTCATACATATTTAAAACCCTAGGGATACCAATTGTTCCACGTGCAGCATTTTCTTCTGTAAGAGGTTTATAGCCAAAAAGTCTCTCGTATTTATATTTATATATATTAGGTAATTGAACTTTATTTTCATTTTGAATTCCGGCACCTTTTTCACAACGATTACCAGATACAAATTTCTTACCATTTTCAAATAAATTAATTGTAAGAAGACAGTTGTTTTCGCAACCTTTACAACGTACATGACTAATCTTAATATTTAGGTTGTCTAGTTCATCTGCCTTTAGAATTGTAGAACGATATTCCATGTTTAGATTTGCATTATATTGTTCTAAAGCTAGTAGTGCAACGCCATATGCTCCCATTAAACCTGCAATATCTGGCCTAATAACATTTCTTCCAACAATCAGCTCAAAACTTCTTAATACAGCATCATTATAGAAAGTTCCACCTTGTACAACAATATTTTTTCCTAGTGTTTTAACATCTCTTACTTTCATAACCTTTTGAATAGCATTTTTAATAATAGAATAAGATAATCCGCTAGAGATATCACCAACAGAGAATCCTTCTTTTTGAGCTTGTTTTATTTTAGAATTCATAAATACAGTACATCTTGATCCTAAATCTACAGGCGATTTAGATTCAAGAGCAGCTTTAACAAAGTCTTCGATAGATATATCAAGACTTTTGGCAAATGTTTCTAAAAATGATCCACAACCAGATGAACAAGCTTCATTAAGCATTATATTATCAATTGATTCATTTTTTAGTTTTATGTATTTCATGTCTTGTCCGCCAATATCTATAATGCTATTTACTTCTGGTAAAAATTTTTTAGCTGCTGTATAGTGAGCTATTGTTTCAATTTCGTTTAAATCAACATTTAGACCTGTTTGTATTAATTTCTCTCCATAACCTGTAACTCCGCTAAAACGAATGATAACACCCTCTGGTAAATCTTTATATAACTGTTTTAGCATAGTAATAACACTTGTTAGAGGATTTCCTTTGTTATTTGCATATAATGAATATAATAAAGATCCTTCTGTATCAATAAGAACAAGTTTCGTAGTAGTGGAACCAGCATCAATACCTATAAAAGCATCACCCTTATATGTTTTTAGGTCTTTTCTTGTAACCTTATCTTTATCATGTCTTTTCTTAAATTCTTCATAATCTTTTTCTGTTTCGAATAGAGGTGGCAAAGTTTTTCCTTCGGTATATCTGGCTGTCTTAAAGTTTTTTAGCTTTTCTTCTAATTCTTCAGAAGAGTAAACTGTAGATTCTAAAGATGATAAAGCAGCACCTGTTGCAACTAATAGATGAGCATTTTCAGGAACTATTATTTCATCACCTGTTAAGCCCAATGTTTCTATAAATCTTTTTCTAAGTTCTGATAAATAGTTTAAAGGACCGCCTAAAAAGGCAACTTTTCCTTTTATAGGTCTACCACAAGCTAATCCACTGATTGTTTGATTTACAACTGCTTGGAAAATAGAAGCGGCAATATCTTCTTTTCTAGCACCTTCATTTAATAATGGTTGTATATCTGTTTTAGCAAAAACACCACAACGTGATGCAATAGGATAAATTGTTTCATAGGTTTTTGCAAGCTCGTTAAGACCAGCTGTATCTGTGTTAAGTAAAGAAGACATTTGATCTAAGAAGGCACCTGTACCACCAGCACATGTTCCGTTCATTCTTTGTTCTATAAATTTATCAAAATATATAATTTTAGCATCTTCTCCACCTAGCTCTATAACAACATCAGTTTGAGGAATAATTTTCTCTACGGCAGACTTACAAGAAATAACTTCTTGTATAAAATCAACACCTAATATTTTAGATATATCAAGAGCACCAGATCCAGTTAGTGAAATTGTAAATTCATTTCCTTTATATTCTTTTAACATTTTTTCTAAAACATTATATAAAGTAGTTTTAGTGTCTGAGAAATGTCTCTCATAGTTAGAATAAACTGTTTCTAGATTTTTATTTAAAATAACAATTTTAACAGTAGTAGAACCGATGTCTAAACCAACATGTAATAATTCTTTCATAGCATTTTACCTTTCAATTAATGTATATAAATAAATTATGTGTTTATAAAGTAGTTATTCTTTGTGTATCATATAACATTTGTTGTAATTTGTCAATGTTTGTATTTTCCAAAACAATAGTAAAATGAGGTGTTTCAAGATTTTGAAATATATAAGAAAACATTTAAAAAACAAAAAAAGAAACCATAATTTTTTCTGGTTTCTTTGTTACATAAATGTCATATTTTCCAAACATAATTTAAAATGAACCAGTATTGGCAGAAACTTCCAAGCATAACAAACACATGAAAAATTTCATGAAATCCAAACATAAGTATCTTGTTTCTTGGCCATTTTCTCCAGTAAATAATACCGCCAATTGTATAAAAAATGCCACCTATCAAAAGCCACCATAAACTATAGAATAGATGTGCTTCTTTATATACTTTTATTAAAGGGAATATAAAGATAATTACTAACCATCCCATAGCAATATAAATAGTAGTAGTAAGAGCTCTAGGTGCTCTTATCCAAATAGCAGATAAAACAGTACCTAAAACGGCTAATCCCCAAACAACTCCGAATATTGACCATCCCCAAGGACCTCTTAATGGGCCAATGCAAACTGGAGTATATGAACAAGCTATTACAATGTATATCATAATGTGATCAAACTTTCGAAATACGTTTAGTTTTTTTTCACTTATATTTAGCCAATGGTAAAGTGTACTAAATAAATATAATAATAATAGAGATGTTCCAAATAGAGAATATGAAACTATATCATAGGCATCTCCATTTAAAGCTGCCGTAACAATTAAAATAGGTAAACCAATAAGAGAAAGACCTGCGCCAATGCAATGAGTTAATCCGCTTACAAAGTCTCTAACTTTAGCCATAATTATCTCCTTTCAATAAATATAATATACAACTTTTGGTATGTTTAGTCAACAAACCTATATTATCTAGTGATTAAAAGTATATAGAATATTTTGTTTTATATCGAATAAGCTATAAAAAGGAGGAAGATGAAATGCAAAAATGGGTTATTATGATAGTTGTAATTATAGTTATTATAGGAGGAATTTGGATTGCTTCAAGCGTGGGTATAGAAACAGAATATATTCCTGAAATTGAGATAGACGGAAAAAACATGAGGAAAACGATGATTTCATTGTATTTTATTAATAAAGAAACAAGTGAAATCGAAAAAGAGACAAGACTAATTGATTCAAAAGAATTGCTAAAAAATCCATATGATAAGGTTTTAGAATTGCTTGCAAGTGGACCTCAAAGCGAAAATTTAATTAGAGTAATACCAAATGGTGCTAAAATAATTAGTACAGAACTAAATAATGATGTTTTAACTATTTGCATGTCTAGTGAGTTTTTAAAAGCATTTGAGGATGAAAACAGTAAAGACATGATAATATCTGCAATTTCTAAGACAGTTTCAGAGTTTAAAGAAATAAATAGTGTGAATATAAAGATACAAGAAAACAACGGATAATGTCTTGAAATATTGAAAAAACTCATGGATTATGGTATTATGAAAAAGTATTATTATTTATGAGGATTTGGTATGGAACTGAGAGAAGATGAAAGAATAGATGATTTAGAATATAAAGGACTTAAAATAATACAAAATTGTAACGGATTTTGTTTTGGAGTTGATAGTGTTTTGCTATCCGATTTTGCTAGGGAAATCAAGGAAAATTCTGAAGTGGTTGATATAGGTACTGGTACAGGAATCGTTTCAATATTACTAACGAGTAAAACGAAGCTTAAATCCATTTATGGCGTAGAGATACAAGAAGATGTTGCCGAAATGGCTAGCAGAAGTTCAAAGCTTAACCATTTAGAGGACAAATTTAGAGTAATAAATGCTAATATAAAGGATATTTTTGACTATTTAGAACCATATAAATTTGATGCTATAGTTACTAATCCACCATATAAAAAAGAAAACACAGGAGTAAAAAATCTTGATAAAAGACAGCTAATATCTAGGCATGAAGTAGAATGCAATTTAGAAGACATAATTACAGCTAGCTATAAGCTACTTAAAGATTTAGGAGAATTCTATATGGTACATAGAGCGGAAAGATTAGTAGATATAATGGTTTTACTTAGGAAACACAAAATGGAACCAAAAAGAATAAGATTCGTGCATTCTAAAGCAGGAGATAAGCCAACACTTATTCTTGTAAAAGCTATAAAAGGTGCAAGAGAATACCTAAAAATAGATAAACCACTAGTTATTTATAAAGACAATGGAGAATATACAGATGAGGTTTTAGAAATATATGATAAAAAGAGGAAATAGTTATGAAAGGAAAGATTTATTTAGTTGCAACACCAATAGGAAACCTAGAGGATATAACACTAAGAGCATTAAAAATATTAAAAGAAGTTGATTTAATAGCAGCAGAAGATACAAGACATACTCTTGGATTGTTAAATCATTTTGAGATAAGTAAACCACTAATAAGCTATTATAAGCAAAACGAAAAAACGAAAAGCAATATAATTATTGATAGGGTATTAGAAGGACAAAACGTGGCAATAGTATCTGATGCTGGAACACCTGCGATTTCTGATCCTGGCGAAGAGATTGTAAAACAAGCAATAGAAAATAATATACAGATAATTCCTATTCCGGGTGCATGTGCATTTGTAAATGCATTAATAGCTTCTGGTTTCTCAACAAAGGAATTCTTATTTGTAGGATTCTTATCAGCTTTAAAAAAAGAAAAGAAAGAAAAACTAGAAGAGTTAAAATACGAGAAAAGAACAATCATTTTATATGAAGCTCCACATAAACTTTTAGGAACTCTTGAAGCAATAAAAGAAATATTAGGAGATAGAGATATTGTGCTTGCAAGAGAATTAACAAAAATACATGAAGAGTTTGTTAGAGGAAAAGTAAGCAGTATTATAGAGCAAACCGAAGGGATTAAAGGAGAATTTGTTATTTTAATTGAGGGTGGAGAAGAATCTATTAAAGAAAAACAAACATCAGACTTAAATCAAACTACATTAGAGGAACATTATAATTATTACGCTATGCAAGGATTGGACAAAAAAGAAATAATAAAAAAGATTGCAAAAGATAGAAATATAAATAAAAATGAAATATATCAGTATTTCTTAAAAAAATAGACAAGTAGAGATAAGAATATTACTTATCTCTACTTGTTTTTTTTAATATAAAATGATATAGTAAATAGGTAATATTAGAATGAGTATATATTTAAATATTATGGAGGTTTAAATGAGTAGAGGAAGAAGATATGATGAAAATCCAAAACTTAACTTAAAAAAAGTAGCTGCTACAATAATAGCAATTATTGTTTTTATTATGATAATAGTATCTCTGAAAAAAATTCTGTCTCCAGAAAATATGAAAAAAAGCTTTGTGCAAGATGTCGCATATTTTCCTGTTTATGAAGATGGAAAATGGGGAGTTATCAAAAGTTCTGGCGAAAAACTTGAAAATTTAATGAATGATGAAATGATAATTATTCCAGACAACAACGTTGATGTTTTTATTTTTACAGAGGACATTAACTATGAAGAGGAAACATATAAAACAAAAGTCTTAAACAGTAGAGGAGCTGAGATATTTTCAGGATATGGAAGTATAGAACCATTTGAAAATACAAATGGAAAGAAAACTTGGTATGAAAAGAATGTACTAAGATATAAAAGCAATGATAAATATGGATTAATAGATTTCAAAGGTAAAGAAGTGTTAAAGGCAGAGTATGATAATATATACCCTTTACCAGGAGTTGAAAACTGTTTAGTTCTTGAAAAAGAAGAAAAAAAAGGAATATTTAATACAGCAATGGAAGAAATTGTTGTAGAACTTGAATACGCAGAAGTGGGTGCTTTATCAGAAACATATCAAAATGGATATATTGTAAAAAATAAAGATAATAAAGTTGGGTTAGTCGGCTCAGATAAATCTAAAATATTAACATGCCAATATGATGAGATAAAAAATATATCTGGAAACAACTATTATGTTGTTATAGAAAATGGTGCATTAGAAATTATTAATTCATATGGTAAAATCATTTTAAATAAAGGATTTGATTCTGTTGAAGCAATAGATTTAGATAATTTTATTGTTAAAAAAGATGATAAATATGGATTAATAGATAAAGACGGAAACGTTATAATTACAATAGAATATGACGATTTGAAGTTCTCAATTACAGATTATTTTATAGCTAAAAAAGGAGACAAATATGGAATTATAAGCAAAGATGGAACAAATGTAATTGATTATGGGTATAAAACAATAAACTATGTTAAAGAAGCAGATTTTTATATAGCAGAAAAAGAAGATTATACAACAGATATAATAGATAGAAACTTTAATATTCAACTTAGTGGAATAATAGTTTCAGAACTAGATTTAGATTTGGGATATCTAAGGGTAAGACAAAATGATGAATATCATTATTATAACTTCAAATTTGAAGAAAAAACAAATAAAGAAGTTTTATCAAGAAATACATTATTTATCGTAAAAGAAAATGGTAAATACGGATACGAAAATAAAGACGGAAAAAGAATAGTTGATTGTATTTATGATGATGCAAAAGAACAAAATGCGTATGGTTATTGTGTAGTGAATAAAGATGGACTTTGGGGAGTCTTAAAGTCTGATGGAACAATTATACTTGAACCAACAGTTGATTTACATGATTATGTGTACATTGATTTTATAGGACAATGGCATAGATTTAATGACACTAATTTATATGCTTATACAAAATAACGAAGGAAAAGGAAGGTAAATTATTTTGGAACTAATGACAAAATATCAGTATACATATTTCATACATCCATTTATAATAGATGGAACAAAGTATGATAAGTATATATTGAGGTTATTACAAGATAAAAGATGTAAGTACAAAGTGTTTGAAAAAGAAAAAGACTTAGATATTTATAATTTCTTTTTACCAAATATTAGATCATTTTTGTTTCCAACATTTGAATTAAGAGGCGGATTATTAAAGAACTTTAATATTTTAGATAATGAAGGAAAAGCAAAAATAGTAGCAAAAGATACAGTAAGTTGTTTTACTTATGATATTTCAAATAATGAAATAATAAGTGTTGAAGACGAAAGTGGTATTTTTTATAAAATAGAAGAAATTGAAATTGTTTGTTTTAATACGGGAATATGCTTTTTCAATATGAAAACACATTTAGAGAATACAAATAAGTTTACAGATGTATTAGATTTTAACTATTGTTTTAGAGGAATCAATTCAGAATTTGCATCATTAAAGGAATTTGAAAATATAAAAATCAAAACAGATTCATTCAATAGTACAAAGGACATTGTAAACTTAATTAATAGCATAACTGGAGAAAATGCAAAAAACAGAAAGAAGAATAAAGACCCAAATGAAGGAATTCTTAATTCTCAGTTTTATACATTTTCTTATGTGTGTGTTGAAACAAGTAATTGGAGTGAAAAAACTAATTTTGATAATATAGAAAACGACTTTTTAAGATTTGCAAATGTACTTCCAAGTAATTACAATTCTGACTTTAATAAGGCAAATTTAGAGCACAACCTCCATATGATAGAAAAATTTAAATATATAAGAACAACAATATCAAATACAGCATCAAATATTATGTGTTCAGGAATAGACATATACAATTACACTAAGTTGCCATTCGAGTATGAAAATCAATATTTTTACTTATATATATTATCATTATATAAGAAAATTTTCCTAATGAGATTAAATAAAGAGTTTAGAATATATGATAGAATAATTAAATTACGTGAAAGCTTTACAAAATTTACAAAAGATATATGGAATAAAGAAGTTACTTTAGATGATACAGGAGCACTTTATTATAAAACAATTAATCAAACATTAGAGCTTGATGAGTTATATAAAGAAATTCAAAACAAGTATGAAGTAATTTATAGAGATTTAAATATTGAAAAGAACAACAATTATTATTCAATTATAGTAATTTTGTTAATATTCTCTCTAATATTTAATACTATTAATATATTATTCCTAATGTATTTACTATCGTAAGGGGAAAAGATGAAGATATTAAATGGAACAGATATAATTGAAATATACAGAATAAGAGAAGATATAGAAAATATAGGAAATACATTTTTAAAAAGAGTTTTTACTCAAACAGAAATAGATTATTGTGAGAAAAAGAAAAATCAAAAGTTTGAGAGTTATGCAGCAAGGTTTGCAGCAAAAGAAGCTGTATATAAGGCAATAGCAGCAAAAGTAGATAATCTCTCATGGAAAGATATAGAGATTGTTAACGATAAAACTGGAAAACCAAATGTAAACATAAAGAAAGATGTTGAAGGATTAGACTATATAGAGATTAGCTTATCACATTCTAAGGAGTATGCTGTAGCATACGCAATTGCTGTTTTTAAGGAGAACTAAATGCTAGAGTTTTTTGATTCACATTCACATTATAATGATGAAAAGTTTTTAAATGATATAGATAAAGTAATTCAAAGCACATATGATGCAGGAATTACGAAGTTTACTTGTATTGGATACAATTTAGAGCAAAGCAAGAAAGCAATAGAAATAGCGGAAAAATATCACTTTATATATGCAACATGTGGAATATCTCCTAACGATATAGAAGATTTTAAAGAAGAGAATCTAGTAAAAATAGAACAAATTTCCCAAAACAATAAAGTTGTTGCAATAGGAGAGATAGGACTAGATTATTATTGGAATAAGGAAAATAAAGAAGACCAAAGAAATCTGTTTATAAAGCAAATTGAGATTGCTAACAGGATAAATAAGCCAATAGTAATTCATACAAGAGATGCTTTTATAGATACAATAGATATCTTAAAGAATCATCCTGTAAAAGAGAAAGGCATATTTCATTGTTGCCCTCTAAATCAAGAACTAATTAAAGAAGGATTAAAATTAGGATTTTATATTTCATTTAGTGGAAACATTACATTTAAAAATGCCAAATCAGAAGATCCTGTTAATCTAGTTCCATTGGATAGAATATTAATAGAAACAGATTCTCCATATTTAACACCTGAACCATTTAGAGGACAAAGAAATGATTCTACAAAAGTGAAGCTTGTTGCTGAAAAAATTGCTCAGATAAAAGGAATGTCTTTAGAAGATGTTGCTAAAGCAACATATGAAAATGCAAAAAAAATATATAAAGTATAAAGTAAGATTTTAAAAAATCTTACTTTTTTTATGTTATAAAATAACACCAAACCATTGATTTCGTAGTAAAAGTATAAAAAAAGCCTTAAAAAGTAATGAAAACTTAATAAATGACCCATAAATCCTCGCAAATGATGTTCCGTAAAGCCTTAGAAGTCGAAAAAAAACAGTAGAAAAAAAGTGGTATTGCAAAAAAAAATACAAATGCTATTATAAGGCTAACAAAAAAATTTTCAGGGAGGATTATTTTTATGAAAAGGAGAATGTTAATTTCAATTTCATTACTGATCATAATGATTTTGAACTGTGTTTTACCGGTTTTTGCCGCGGATGACACAGACAATGGTGGAGAAATCCATCTAAACAGTAAACTGTACTTCGCTGTAAAGAATAGCCTTGAAATTCAAGGAAAAACTTTTACATGTGATGACGTTGAACACACTCTTTCTGTAGATGTAAGCTCTGTTGATAGATTAAACCTTAATGAAGGTGGAATCTATGATTTAACAGGACTAGAAAAATTTACAGAAGTAGACCATCTAGAACTTTCTGGTAATAATTTAACAGAAACTAGTAATTTAGAAGTTTTAAATAGTTTATCAAAATTAAACTATTTAGATTTATCTTCAAACCAAATTGCTAATGTGGAAAAGATTTCTACATTAATAAATAAGTTAAGAGACAACGGTACAATAGTATTAAGTGGTCAATATATTAAGGAAGTTTATACAATTCCATCAAGTACTCAAGAAGATTCTGATAATGATGAATATGAAAATTTTGATTTACCACAAATCTTGAGATTAGCAGGTTTCATTAAATCTAATTGGAAAACAATGACATCTGTATTGGAATCTGATTATAAACATACATTAACTATGGAAGAAGCTATGCTTAATGGTGCTCCATATATCGATTGGCCTGGAACTACTATGGAAGTAGGATTACAAAACTATCAAGTTAAAGTTCATATAGCTGATGAAGATGGAAACAGCAAATTAGGTTTAGCAAAATTAGAAATTTACATTCATGATGATCCAACAGAAGCTGCTTCTTATGGAAATTTAAATAGAGCAGCAGATAATATATTATGTGATAGTAAATTTGAATTATATTATGTAATATATGCAGATTATTCTGAAGCAACTGTTCTTCCAGATGCAAATTTATATAATGCAGTAAAAGAACAATTAACTGGTGGACAAACAGTTAACTCAGAGTTAACAAGTTATCCATATATAGTAAACAATGATAATGAAATAGTATATGAAGAATATAACTATGTTAAATCAGGAAATACATTGTGGTTATATGACAGAAATGTAACTCCAAGAACATATTTATTTACTATAGATGAAACAACAGGTACTATTAAAAAGTACCCTTCAGGAGAAGTATATTCTACAGGATATAAATATGAGAGAACAGAAGAAAAAGTTGTTGATACTTATGGAGTTGTAACAACTTATGAAAAAATAAAAATACCAACAAATGATTCTGGTGTAACAGGAGAAGATATGTATATTGCTGCATATGATGATGCTAAAGTATTAGTTATTTATGATGCAATATTAACTAATAAAATTACATCATTAGTATTAAACAATAAACAAATCAGAGACTTATCAGGAATCGAATATTTTATTGGATTAACAAGTGATTTAAATGTTTCTCATAACTATCTACAAAATATAGACCCAATATATGATTTAGAAGCTCACAAAGCAGATTGGGAAGTACAAATGAGAACAGATTATTCAAAATGGTTAAGAGATAGAAGCCAAGGAAACTTATCAAAATCTGTAGCTTCAATTAAAACAGAAAGAGAAGCCATAAAAACAACAGAACAAAGTTTAAAAGATGCTTCTAAAGAAATAATTGGTTTATTAAAAGAAACAGCTCAACTTGTAGATCCAAATACATTAGATGAGCCAAAAGCAGAAGATTTTGAGAATTATGAAAAGAGTAAAACAGAAAAAATTACAGCTATAAATAAAGTTTTAGATAAAATATATGGTTACTATGATGATGAGGCTGAAAAGCATGTTGATGGATATGTTGAAATCCTTAATAAGCAACAAAGCAGATTAAACACAGCCATAAGTAGTGCATATGGGTATCTAGATATTCTTTATACTATATATAATAATGAATATAGACTAACAACATTATTGGCTCCAAATCTAAATTATTTAAATACTGAAGAATATAGTGAGTATTATGAAAATACTCATACAACATCTGAAGCAGCTGTTGCATTAATAAACGAAGAAGCAGCATATTTAACAACATTAGAAGCTAACGGAGCATTAAGTGAGTTAGATAAAAGAATATTAAGTTTCTATTATCCAGGAATTGAATTTGGTAATCCGGAAAAAACAGCACCTGTTGCAGATTACTTTAATGAATACTTATCAAATACAACATTTACTAGAACAGGAGCTGTTAAAGTATTAAACAAATTTAGGGAAATGGGAGTTTATTCAGAAATGGCAAATTATTGCCTAATCAAAAGAATGAACGAAGCAACTGCAACAGGATATTGCTATGAAAAAGAATATTTAGAGAAAAGAATTAAAAACTTTGACTTCGATAATATTCCAACTGATATAGAAAAACAAATTTTAAGTGAAATAGAAAAATATGAAGAAGATGGAACATATAGTAGTTCAAGTTTAGTAAGTGCTTATATAGCTTATAAAGAAAATACAAGAACATATACTCAAGATGGTGCAGCAGATACAAAAACACTTTATACTTGTGAAGGACCTTATACAAGATTAAATGGAATAATTGCAAATAAGGTTGCATACGAAGAAGATGAACTAAAATTAAAAGCAACAGAAGATGTTGCAAATCCTAATATAGCAGCAATGGATGAAGTATTTGCTGGATCAAGATTAGCTTCAACAGATACTTATAGAAAATTAACATATGTTGAAAGAATTATGGAAAATTCTACTGCATATTTAGGTGTAGAAGATGATTTAATGCTATATACACAATTAATGTCATTATCTGGTAAACTATTAACAGGTGATGTAAGCAGATATGTTTTCTTAGATAGATTAAAGAAATTAGATGTTTCTTATAATGCTGACTTAGAAAATTTAGAAGGAATTACAGTATTTGCAAAAACATTAGCTGATTTAAATGCAGCATATTGTTATATAGCTGATGTATCAAATGTTGATTGGGCTCAAATGACAAACTTAAAGAGATTAAATTTAGCATATAACTTTATCTCTGATATTAGACCATTATCAGCATTAAAAGAATTAAAATATTTAAATGTAAGTAACAACTTATTAAAAGGTGAATTACAAATTAGAAAAGAAGAATACGAAGATGTTTATACAAAACTAGAAGAATTAGATTTATCAGGAAACCAATTAACTGATATTTTACAATTAGAACAATACTTAGATCATATTACAGGTGGAAATTATGCAAATTATATTGCTGAATCTGGAAAATTAAAAGTAGATTTAAGTGATCAAGAAATTACTATAGATGTACCAGAAGCAATTAGTTTACAAGAAAACCCTACAACAGTAAATATTGAATTGCCAAAAATATTCAATCAATTATTAAGAATTGATGTTAACAGAACAGCATTCGGAGAGACAAGCCAAAATGGAAGAATTGAATCAGAAGGAAGATATGTAACATTAAATACAAGGACAGAAGGGGATAAAGTTGGAACAGTTGTTGTAGTTCCAATGAATGGTGTCGATTCAGAGGTTGATAACTGTGTTGGAAAAGGAACAACAGCAACAATTAATTATAGAGTTGTTGATCCAGGCAACCCACAAAACCCAGACAACCCACAAAATCCAGACAATCCACAAAACCCAGACAATCCACAGAATCCGGATAATCCACAAAATCCAGACAACCCACAAAATCCGGACGACCCAGCAAATCCAGCTCAAGCATCAAACATTACTTTAGGATATAGTGCAGATACAAGATATTTAACAAACGTTAAAGCAAAAACACCAATTAATGAATTTAAGAAAATACTAGTTGGTAATGAAAATGTAGATAATTATGATATCTTTGTAATGCAAGAAAACGATCATGATCAAAATACTGTTGTTACAGATGGAAATATTAAAACTGGAATGTTAATTAAAGTACAACCTAAAGGAGAAAACGTAGCAGTTAAAGATAAGGACGGAAATATAATTGCTTATGAAATAATAGTAAAAGGTGATATTAATGGAGATGGTGTTGTTAACGGAACAGATTCTACATTAGTAAAAGCAATTAAAAACGAAGTTGGCACATATTCAGAAAGTGCTATTAAAGCTGCTGACGTAAATAATGATTCAAAAGTTAACGTAACTGATGCTAAATGGATTTTATATCATAGAGCAGAAGTACCAGGATATAATTTAAATTATCAAAATGTTTAATATTTGAAAAAATATCTATTGCTTTTTAAAATGATAAATGTTATTCTAGAATTGTAAAAAAGCAATAAGGAGACATATTAATTATGAGAAAAAGTAAGTTAATATTTATACAAGTGTTAATTTCGATAATATTATTGTGTTGTACAAGTGTATATGCAGCTGTTTCTGCTACTATTGGAGTATCTCCAACAAGTGCTACAGTAGAAAGAGGAAAAACTGTTACAGTAACACTATCACTAAAAAACTTAAGTTCAGGTAAAAAAGTACAAAGTGTTACAGGTTATATCAATTACAATAAAAATGTTATAGAAACACTAAAAGTTGATGATATTCAAAAAGATTCTAATGGATACGTTACAATCGGATCAGAAAGATTAAAGGTTGAAAATTTAACAAATGCAAACATCGACTCAATAGAAGATACAACAGCATATGTTGCATTTAATGGAAATCCTTCATCAAATAATGATTCTAAAATTGTAATTGATTTTAACAATGGATTAACAAGTAATACAGATTTACTAAAAATTAATTTTAGAATAAAATCTAATGCTACATTAGGAACTATTAATGATGCAATAACATATTCAATGTTTATTGTAACTGAAAATTCTGAAGAATCTGAAGGAATTACAGAAAGAGTAAGTTTAACAGTAAAAGAGGCAGAGACACCTGATAATCCTGATAACCCAAGTAATCCGGATAACCCACAAAATCCAGACAACCCAGATAATCCAGACAACCCAGACAACCCAGATAATCCAGATAATCCAGATACAGAAGTTACATTAACAGGTATTGAAGTTACAACAAAGCCTACAAAAACAACATATACAGAAGGTGAAAAATTTGATGCTGCAGGAATGGTAGTAAAAGCAAAGTATTCTGACGGATCAACAAAAACAATTAACAAAAATAATTATTCAGTATCACCATCTGGTGCATTAAAAACAACAGATACAAGTGTTACAATTTCTTATTCAGAAAATGGCACAACAAAAATGACTAGCCAAACAATTACTGTTAAAGCAGAAGAACCTGCAAAAGATGCAACATTATCAAGTATCGAAGTTACAACAAAACCTACAAAAACAACATATACAGAAGGTGAAAAATTTGATGCTGCAGGAATGGTGGTAAAAGCAAAATATTCTGACGGATCAACAAAAACAATTAACAAAAGTAATTATTCAGTATCACCATCTGGTGCATTAAAAACAACAGATAAAACAGTTACAATTACATTTACAGAAAATGGAACAACAAAAACAGTTACACAAGCTATAACTGTAAATGCAAAACCTAGTACAACAAATAATGCGGTAAATAATACAAATACAAAAACTAACACCAACACAAATACAGATGGATCTGCAACTGGTAAAAAAATACCAGCAACAGGTGCGCAAATGTTTATATTACCACTTATAGTATTAGCAGTATTAACTTATATTAGTTATAATAAATATATTAAATATAAAGACATTTAATATTTTTCTTGAATAATAAATAATCCTGGAGGGATAGCTTAAAAAACTATCCCTTCATTTTTTATATAAAGAAGTTGAATATTTTTTTTGTATTTGTTATAATTATATTGTATGTAGAATATTTAGGAGGACAAGAAAATGATTATAGTTTTAGTTATCTTAATAGTCTTAGTTTTAGCGGTTGTAGCATTATATAATGGATTAGTTCAATTAAGAAATAAAGTAAAAAATGCCAAAAGTCAAATAGAAGTCCAATTACAACGTAGATTTGACTTGATACCAAACTTAGTTGAAACTGTAAAAGGTTATATGTCACATGAAGAAAGTACTCTAAGTAAAGTTACAGAGCTAAGAAGTGCATGGAGTAATGCAAAAGGAATTTCAGAAATGGCAGATATAGATAATCAATTATCTTCAGCATTAAAAACAATTATGGCTGTAGCTGAAAATTATCCAGACTTAAAAGCAAATCAAAACTTTATGCAATTACAAGAAGAATTAAATAATACTGAGAACAAAATTTCATTTAGCAGACAATTTTACAATGATGCAGTTACAATCTATAATACAAAAATAGAAACTGTTCCAAGTAACATTATTGCTGGTTTATTTAATTTTAAAGCAGAAGATTTATTTGAAGTTGAGAATGCAGAAGCTAGAAACAATGTTAAAGTAGATTTTAACAAATAATTAAATAAGACAAAAAAAGATTTTAGACTAGTCTAAAATCTTTTTTTATATTCTAAACCAAGTGCCAAAGCATATATTATAGTATGGACAAATTGATCAAGATTGACAAAATTCGACTTTAATAATATAATAACAATGCAAATTTTTAGGAGGACATTTATGAAAACAGATGGAAGATTATCTTTCGAGATAATAAGAAAAATTGTTTTTATAAGTATTGTACTTGTTTGTTTGCTTGGTTTGGGTGTTTTTGCATCTAAATCAGAGATGAATTATATAACAATAAGATTTCCAGATGAAGAAGAGATTACAGTTTTAACAGCTAAAACAGGAGTAGATGAAATTCTAGGAGAAAATCATATTATTGTTTTACCTGATGAAGAAGTATATCCATCTGAAAGTGATAAAATTGATTTTTCTAAAACAATTACTATTTCAAAGGCAAATGCTAAAAAGAAAATAGTCGCAGAAGAAGTTGAAAGTGTTTCATCTGAAGAAATCTTAGGAAAATATGTTAAAATCGCTGAAAAGATTATAACAGAACAAGTTGAAATACCTTATGAAACAATTACCAAAGACGTTTCTACTGAAGGATCTGAAACAAAAGATTCAGTTATTCAACAGGGCGTTAATGGTATAAAAGAAATTAAATATAAAGTAAGATATCAAGATGAAGTAGAAATAGATAGAACAGTAATTTCTGAAGAGGTAATAAAAGAGCCTGTTAATAAAATTGTTCAAATTTCAAACAATATTACTTCAAGAGCTGGAACAAGAGTTGGCGGATTATCTCCAGAAGTTATTGCATCAAGTGCAGATGGAAAAGAACCAGTTGTAAGAACATTAAATGCTTCAGCATATTGCTCATGTGCTAAATGTTGTGGTAAATCAAATGGAGTTACAAGTTCAGGAAACATCGCAAGAGAATGGCACACAGTAGCTGCTGGAAGCGGATATCCTATGGGAACAGTTATTTATATTCCTGCATTTGCAGATCAACCAAATGGTGGATGGTTTGTAGTAGAAGATCGTGGAGGAGCAATATCAAATAATAAACTAGATGTATTTATGGGATCACATCAAGCAGCGATTCAATTTGGTAGAAAAAATTTAGAGTGTTATATTTATTATCAATAAAAAAAGTCTCGTTTAGAGACTTTTTTTATTTTGTTTTCAAAAATGCTTGACAATGACTTTCTAATAATGTATTCTTTTAAAAATCAAATTAGCTTTTCTATAGCTAATATCATTTCTTGGCATATCAGCCAAAATTTTCAAAACAAAAAATTTAATAAGGAGTGTGATGTGTTTGTTATCTATCACAAAAGGTATTTGCTTGCATGGATTAGAAGGCTTTTTAATAGATGTGGAAGTGGATGTTTCATCAGGAATGCCCTGTTGGGATATAGTAGGCTTACCAGATGTAAGTATAAGAGAATCAAAAGAAAGAGTGAGAACGGCTATAAAAAATTGTAATATACAGCTACTAAGCAAAAAATATATTATAAATTTATCACCTGCAAACGTAAGAAAAGAAGGAGCATTTCTAGATTTAGCAATCGCAGTTCGGCATATTAATGTCTGTTGGAGCATTAAATCATATTTATTTAAGCAAAACTGTGTTCATAGGAGAATTATCATTAGATGGTAGAGTAAATAAAATAAATGGAGTATTACCAATATGCTTAGAAGCAAAGAGATTAGGTATGAAGAGAATAATTATACCTAATCAAAATATTGATGAAACATGCATGGTAAAAGGAATAGAAATAATAGGAGTTAATTCTCTAAAACAACTAATTGAATATATAAACATTGATTTCAAAGTGAAAATTCCAAAATTATTAAATCCATATGTTAAAGAAACGAATTTCAATATAGATTTTTCAGATATTAAAGGTCAATACTTTGCTAAAAGAGCACTAGAGATAGCTGTTAGCGGAGGACATAATTGTATATTAATTGGAACGCCAGGGTCAGGTAAAACCATGCTTGCTAAAAGAGTTCAAACAATTTTACCAGACTTAAATCTTGAAGAATCAATAGAAGTAACAAAGATTCATAGTATAGGTGGAATATTAGATGGAAATATGATTAAGAACAGACCATTTAGAATGCCTCATTATTCAATATCAAAAACAGCATTAATAGGAGGAGGTAGAATTCCTAGGCCAGGAGAAATTAGCTTTGCACATTTAGGAGTATTATTTTTAGATGAATTATTGGAATTTAAAAAAGAATTAATAGAAATCTTGAGAATGCCAATTGAAGAAAAAAGTATAAATATTAGTAGAACAGGAATGTCTACATTATTTCCCTGTAATTTCATGCTTTTAGCCTGTTGTAATCCTTGTCCTTGTGGTTATTATGGTAGTAATGCAAAAAAGTGTATATGTAAAGAAAATGTAGTAAAAAACTATAGATCTAAACTAAGCGGGCCAATGCTTGATAGATTTGATTTAAAAGTTAATGTAAAGCAAGTAAGTTATAAAGAGCTAGGAAATAAACAGGAAGAAAAATCTGAGAGTATTAAAAAAAGAGTATGCAAAGCAAGATTAATCCAGATTAACAGATATACAAAAGAAAATATAAGTTTAAATTCAGAATTGACACCTGAGTTGATTGAAAAGTACTGTTCATTAGATGATAAATGCTCAAATATAATAAATAAAACATATGAATCTCTTAAATTAAGTACGAGAACATATTATAAAACATTAAAAATTGCAAGAACAATTGCTGATTTAGATGGAAGAAAAAAGATTAAAGAAAATGATATATTAGAAGCAATTCAATATATTAATAAGGAGAAA
>JAEEGL013762915.1_pt1 | contig 23549 bp, 19 predicted proteins | sample 9134231 | NCBI WGS metagenome assembly JAEEGL01 (sample SAMN16246548, study PRJNA631951) | gut metagenome | biome: gut microbiome; feature: rumen; material: fiber-attached | host: Bos | place: Iran: Karaj | collected 2018-10
AATCTAGGTATTTTTTTTGATTTTTCAAAGTTTCATTTCTATTTTATAGGTTCTTCATTAGATGAACAAATTATAGGACAGACGACTTATGAAGAATGTAAGTTATTAGATAGTGAAAAGTGGAAATCATATATAGGAAATCACAATAAACTTAACAAACAGTGCATTGCCTATCATTGGGATGTAGAAATAAAACACAATAAATATCATATATTTATAAGAACTATTTTTTCAAATTCCAATGTTGGGAAAATTATAAAATATTTATTTGTGATTCTAGCGATAGGAATTACAACATCCTCAATTTTTGAATTATTACGGTTCATAATTAAGATTATTTATTTGAGATATATTAAATAAATGATATTATACAAAAGATTTTTGTGATAAAGTTGAAAGTTATTTCTGTATATCAATTTATTATTCTTAATTATAATTTGCAAAAAGATTAATTAAATGTTTTTTAATTTCCAGAGAACAAGAATGTGGTTATCAAATGATAATCAGGTGGAGGAACCATGAAGTACTACACCATGAAAGAGACAAGAGATTTTCTTGAAAGTATTGGTATGCCCGGCGGCGACCTGTACGATTTGCCGACATCGCAAAAACGTTTTGCAGACGGTGGGCAATACCGCTTTGAGGTCCCCGGTATCCAAGGACCTGGCCCTATGAAAGCACTTCTGGAGGCACTTGATGAGTTTGGCATAAAAATCCATCGTGTTACCCAGACAAAAGGCATCATGTTCCTGACGGACGATGACATCAGGAAGATGGTGGAATATGCCGGAAAATGGGATGTACAGCTGATTCTAGCCTGCGGTCCGCGAGCCACTAACGACACCTCCGCCTCCGTCAAGACGGAGGAAGGCCAGCGGATGGGATACCGCCTACGTGGACAGGAACAGATAGTACGTGGAATTGAAGAAATCAGAAGGGGAGTACGCCTTGGCGTCCGTGGTTTTCTTGTTTATGACGAAGGGCTGCTTTGGGCGTTGGGCGAGGCTCGCAAGAAAGGCTTCATCCCCGCCGACTGCCATTTCAAGGTAAGCGCACATTCAGGACATGGCAACCCATGCTCCGCTCATCTTCTGGAGTCGCTTGGTGCCAATTCCATCAACCCAGTGAGGGACATCCAGTTGCAGATGCTGGCCGCCATGCGGGCCGCTATTGATGTGCCAATAGACCTCCACACGGAGAATCCCGCCTCCAGTGGTGGTTTTATCCGTCACTATGAGGTGCCCGACTTCATCCGTGTCGCCGCCCCCGTCTATCTCAAGACGGGTGGATCGGTGGCTGCAACTCACAGTTATGACACCACCGAGAAGGAGGCCAAGCAACGCGCTAAACAGGTGGCACTAGTGAAGAGAGTGATAGACGTTTATTATCCAGACGCCATTGTCTCACCCAAATAAGGACGATATCAATATGCCAGAATTAATTTGCATTTCCATTGAAAGCATCAATAAGGTTGTCATTGATGTCCTGTCGCGTGTTGGAGTAGGAAAGGAAGACATAAATGTCATTCTTGATACTATTTTATTTGCGAATCGCCGCGGGGTGGCAACGCACGGAGTGGGACGCCTTCCACTTTATGTACACAAAATCATGTCGGGACATTACAATCCCAAAAATGAAATCAAGGTGCTGTCGGACAATGCAGCGTTCGCTCTATTGGACGCATGCAATGGTTTCGGGCAAGTTGTGGCATATAAAGCCACTTTAATGGCTGTAGAGAAAGCCAAACAATACGGTGCGGCAGTTGTGGGAGTACGCAACAGCAACAATTTTGGCACTGCTGGTTACTTTGGCGACATGGCGGCCCGGAGTGGATGCGCTGCAATGGTGTATGCGAATGCTGCGCCGGCCATTGCCCCTACAGGGGGAAATAAGACTATATTCGGTACAAATCCTCTCTGCTACGCCTTTCCCGGTATTGATGGCTATGAGCCGATTCTTCTTGACATGGCGACAACCGTTGCCGCACGTGGAAAGATCCGTCTTGCAGCCAAGAACGGCGAAAAGATTCCAATGGACTGGGCTGTCGGTCCGGACGGTCGTCCGACGGACGACCCTACAATCGCCCTTAAAGGCTCGCTGCTTCCCATAGGCGGTTATAAAGGCTATGGCTTGAGCATGTTCGTTGACATTCTTGCAGGAATGCTTACTGGTGCCAATTATGCTGGCGGGGTCAAGGAACTGAGCAAGATGGACGTGGATTCCGGCAACGGGCATCTTGTGATTGCAATTGATGTGGACAAATTCATGACTGCTGATGAAAAACGAGAGCGCATTGTCCGCTTCTACAAGACCGTCAAGGCCTGCGGCGATGAAGGCAGGATATTCATGCCCGGTGAAATTGAGTATAATAAATTGAAAGAAAACATGGAATCCGTAAAAATAAGTCCTATGCAATTCAAGGAAGTGAATGCGGTAGCGGAGGAAGTGGGAGCTGTTTCACGGCTGGAAGAAGTTGAATAGGCACATTGGAATATTCATTGCTAGTTGCTGGAAACTATTATGAGACATCATCTTTATAATCGTGACTATAAATTTGTAAAGGAACCTGAGGAGTTCAATAAATACACGAATCGGGAGGTACTTCAGTTCTGTCTTGGCGCAACAATGTACATGCCTGGCCATAAGGATTTTATTGAAGCAATATTGACTCGTAAATACCCAGGACTGACATCCATGGTGATGTGCTTTGAAGATGCCTGCAGAATTGAGGATGTTCCCAGGGCTGAGGAGAACAGCCTGCATACTTTGGATGTCTTGTCAAAGAAACTTGAAGATGGAGAAATCACATATGAAGACATACCTCTTCTTATATTTCGTGTCAGAAATCTAGAGCAATTCAAGCATTTTGCAGAACAACTTAAGCCACGTCATCTGAAGGTGCTGGCGGGATTTAATTTCCCAAAGTTCAATGCAGAGAATGGAGAAGGGTATTACTCCTATTTGCAAGAGCTGAACGACCGATTTGGTGAAATCATCTACGGCCTTCCCATTATTGAGGACAGTACCGTTGCTTTTAAAGAAACAAGAATGGAACAATTGCTTGGAATAAAGCGCATACTTGATAAATACAAACCACTTGTCCTCAATGTCCGTGTTGGTGCTACCGATTTCTCATCCTGCTTCGGGGCAAGACGTGATGTTGAATACACCATATACGATATCATGACAGTTAGCGATATATTACGAGATATTCTTAATATATTCACTCGCCGAGGTGATTATGTCGTGTCAGGTCCTGTCTGGGAATATTTTAAAATCAACAAGAGCTTGCGGTTCCAGGAACTGCCCAAAGTCAATCTTCAGGAGTCTCTGCTTCGACGAGAACCTCTGGTGGGTGCAGAAGTTGACGGACTTCTTCGTGAGCTTATTCTTGACAAGGCGAACGGCTTTATTGGCAAGACAATCATCCATCCAAGCCATATCAATTTTGTCAATGGCTTCCTCGCCGTGACCAGGGAGGAGTATGAAGACGCCCTGCAAGTCCTGAATACTTCCGGAGGTGTCATAAAAAGTGGCACTGCCAACAAAATGAATGAGATAGGCCCCCACCGCCTGTGGGCGGAAAGGCTTGTGGCGAGAGCCTCGGCATATGGGGTGATCGAAAACAAGCAGGAATACATCAAATTGTTCGGCATCAATTGATAGTATTACATTATTAAAAAATGAATAACACTTTGACAGATACATTCATCAAAAATTTGATGGATTATACTGATAGTCATCTTGATGATTCAATATACAATCATGTCAAGAACTGTTTTCTTGATTACATAGGATGCGCAGTCAGCGGAGCAAGGCTGTTGGGGGCAAAAAGCGAAAAGCTTTTAAACAGTCCATTATGCTCTGACGGTGAAAGCTGCATCTTTGGAAAAGGGAAACATTATGGTGTCAACATTGCCTCCCTTGTCAATGGAATGTATTCTCATGCGTTGGAAATGGATGATGGGCAGCGTGTTGGCACATTGCATCTTGCCGCACCTGTTTTTTCAGGACTTCTTGCCGTGGCTGAGAATGAGAACATTACTTACGGAGATTTCTTGCGTGGCGCAATAGCAGGATATGAAACAGCCATTCGGCTCGCATGTTCTGTACAACCGTATCATAAAAAGCGTGGATTCCATACAACAGGAACTTGCGGGACAATTGGAACGGCAATGGCTATTGCCACTTCTTTGAAATTTGATTTCGAGCAGTTCAAGACGACGTTGGCCGCTTCAGTGAGCAGCGCGGCTGGCGTGCTGGAAATGTTGTCCGATGATTCAGAACTGAAACCGTTCAATGTAGGACGCGCCGCTAGTGATGGAATTACTGCCGCCTATGTGGGTAAGGCCGGATTTGTGGCGCCTGATGACGCCCTGATGGGCAAAAGAGGGTTCTATGCGACTATGACGGAGAAGTATGACTTGTCCTATATAACGACGTTTGAAGAGCATCCCGATCTTTGCAAGACGACATTCTTCAAACCATACGCGGCGTGCCGTCATTGTCATCCTGCCATAGAGGCTGCAATAATGCTGGCAAAAGATAATGTGATAAATCCTGACGAGATACTGGAAATCATAGTCAAGACTTATGATTTGGCCATAGTAGGGCACGATCACAAGGAGGCAAAAAGTGTGAATGCGGCCAAAATGGGCATCCCGTATAGTGTGGCGGTATCCATCATCGACAAGAAAGCCGATATTCTAGAATTCAGCGAGGAGTGTCTCGAAAGAAAGGACATTGCCGATTTATCCTCGAAAGTGACAGTATACGAAGACCCTTCATTGTCCGCTTTGATCCCTGACAAGCGTGCGGCAATTGTCGAGATAGTCACGTCAAATAAGGTTTACCGTCAAAGGGTGGATGTCGCGAAAGGCGAGCCTGAGAATCCGATGACTCGTGAAGAACTTGTTCAAAAGTTCAATTTTCTCGCACGGTATGCTGGAAAAGATGCCGTTTGGTGCAGTAATGCGGTAAAGGCGGTATATGAGTCAGGCTATGATGAAAAGGTAAATGACCTGATTTCCTATATGAAAATATCATGAACGATTTTTCGAAACAAAGGGATCCGCGTATTGACGCCCTGAAAGGGATTTTGATACTGCTTGTTGTCCTTGGTCATTGCATTGGGCATGACACTTCGTCCCGTGTCAACATGACTGGCTACAACTACATCTATCTTTTCCACATGCCGTTGTTCGTATTCATGTCCGGATATTTCACAAGAATGGAGAGCGGTAAATTCTGGAACAGGGTTTTGTCGTTTGTTTGTATTTATCTGTTTTGGCAAATGGTAAAGTCGCTGTATTTGGGACGGTCTCTGATATATATGATAGCCTTGCCGACTCCCATGATGTGGTATTTGCTTTCTTTGACGATTTGGTGTGTCCTGTATTGGTTTACGCAAAAAAACAACCATAAGATAGCGCCGATGGCTATAATTGCCGTAAGCATTTCGATTGCGTTGATAGTCGGCTTCATCCCACGGGTAGGATCCCCATTTGCCTTGAGCCGCACATTGGTTTTTGCTCCGTTTTTCTTTATGGGAGTTTCATTGCAGAAAGTAAATTTTATGGATATTTGTAACAAGATACCTTATTGGGTTGCATGGCTGGCTCTGTTTGCGGCATTTGTTGCGCTATTGATAATTAACATAGATATTTCAATCATTGTGAGAGGTGCATCACCGTATCCGAAGGCACATCCTGTGTATGGATTGGCGGGAAGAATGGTTTACTATGTCGTGTCGGTTGTCATGTCAGGTGCCATAATAAGAGTGGTCATGCCCAATAAGCTGATGAAGCATATTGGCTGCGATACAATGAAGTATTTCATTTTCCATGGAGTCATTCTTATGATAATGTACAAGATGAAGATACCATGGTCCTTAGGCTATGCAATAGTCTATTTTGGTGTTATTTCGACAATTCTATTTTTCTTCAATAAATTGAAGGTATCAGATTATATACTGAATCCGATTGGCATGGCGATTGAAATAATTGGAAATAAAACTATTAAGGATTAAGTGTTATGGATTTTAGCAAAACAAAATGTGATTTTAATTTCCATGTGGGCGGTTTGACTGGAAAAAGACTGTTAGTGTTGGGCTGCTCCAATAATGCAGCAGACATCCATGAATTTGCAGACGAAGAAGGAGTCCTTATTATTTCAGCAGGACTCAAAGTGAGTGAAAAGATAAAGGTTATAGCAGATGAATGCTATTCAATTGATGTTCTTGATAAAAAACAGCTGATTGAGTTTATTCGTGAATACAAAATAGATGGTATATTTGTTGGAGGAAGTGAAGACTTAATTTCAATGGTGATAGATGTAGCCACAGAAACTGGACTTCCATTCTATTCGAGTCGGTTTCTCTGGGATACTTTGATGAATAAGCAGAGTTTTAAAGACACTTGTAGGAAATACGGAGTTCCTACACCTGCTGATTATAAAGTAAGGGAAGACCATCTAGAGGAAGATAGCAAGAAACTCACCTATCCAGTAGTTATTAAGCCTGTAGATAGTAGTGGTGCAAATGGAGTGTTAAAGTGTGAAAGGCAGGAAGATTTCCATGAGATGTATTTGATGTCTAAAAGTAAATCAAAGAGTGGTACAGTCACAGTTGAAAGTTTTGTTGATGGCGATACTATCGGTGTTTACTATACTTTTGTTGATGGAAAGGTGACAATGAGCTCCATGCATGATAAGTATTGTCGTGCCATTCCAGGTACTTTTATTCCTCTTTCTGAAATATATGCATATCCTTCGAAATATTTACCTGAGTACCAGACTGAAATGGATAGAAAAGTTCGCAATATGTTAACAGACTTTGGCATAAAGAATGGTATTGCTAATATGCAAGGCTTTTATGATCATGGAACGTTTCGTTTTATTGAGATTGGCTATCGTTTAGGAGGCACTGCACAGTATCACTATACTAAATATTTGACTGGTTTCAGTAGCTTTCATATGATGATGGCTTTTGCACTTACAGGCAAAATGGAAGGTTGTGATCAAAATTTAGATAATCCTCAGTTTCCCAAACCATGCTGTACATTGTCATTGCTGTCAAAAGGGGGCACTATCGCTAGAACAGAAGGATTGGATGTAGTAAATGGGCTTCCTGAGGTAATTAATTATGAAGAAAGATATAAAATTGGTGATACCATCAAGGCATCGAGAACAGTTGCTCAGTTCCATTATCGCTTTTTCTTGGTTGCAGATAGTGTTGAGAAGATGAAAGAAGTAATAAATATCATACAGACAACTGTAAAAGCCTATGATACAAATGGCGATAGTATGCTTATAACACAATTCGATACAAATAAATTAACATTTGGTGCGAATCAATTTAAGTAATTGTATGATAGAACTGACTACCCCTTTTTCAGAGGAGACCATCAGCCAATTGAAAGTGGGCGATGTGGTTTCAATTACTGGCTGTATCTTCTGCGGCCGTGATGCGGTATTGCCCCGTATCTGTAGGGAATTTGAAAATGGCACATGGGGCAAGCGAGGCATTGATCTGCATGGAGGAGTGATATTCCACACAGCTGTCAGTCCAGCCGGGGTAGGTCCGACTTCCAGTAACAAAGTGGAAATTGAGAGCAGCTTTGAAACTCTTTCCATGCATGGCGTCAAAATGCATCTTGGAAAAGGAGCCATCAAGATGGAAACGGTAAAAACTTTGGAGCAATACAATGCTGTCTTTGCCGTCATCCCCCCTGTGACGGCACTTTTGGAAAGCCGGACGCAGGAGCGTGAGTGCGTGGCTTGGCCGGAATTGGGCATGGAAGCCCTGTATAGAATTAAGGTGAAAGGTTATCAGGCAATCATAGCGGCGGCGAAAGGGAAGAGCATATATGGCTAGCATACATGAAAAAGTGGCTGAATGCCTGGTTCGAGCCGGCTCCACGTTTCGTGAAGATCAAAAGGAGGCTTATCGCAAGGCCATTGCTGATGAAACGAATAAAAGTTCTTGTTGGGTGATGCGCCAGCTGCTTGACAATGCCTTGGTTGCAGAGAAACGTCGCAGCCCGTTGTGCGATGACACCGGTATTCCGCATCTCTTTTTGGAGGTAGGTAAAAACAAAGTCGTCACAGGTGAACTTCTTGAGCAAATCAAGGAAGGAGTTCGTCAAGGCCTTCGACAATTGCCAGGTCGTCCCATGGCCATCAAAGGCGATGACTATGCCCGCATTGATCAGAGCGGTGGATTGGACGAGGATAGCGGAGCATTGGATCCTTCTCCGATTTTAATAAAGTCTGTGGATGAAGATGTAATTCGTCTCACCATATTGATGTTGGGTGGAGGCCCCGCCATCCGTGGCTTCACACAGAGGGTGTTCCATAAACACAGCGTGAATGTGGTGGTAGATGAGATTGTCGGACGTGCTGTCCCCGCTGTCACACAGTTGGGATGCTCCCCCTGCACGCTTGCCGTTGGCATAGGGCGCAGCCAGTTCGAGGCCACTGGCTTGATGATGGAAGCCATGACAAAGGGTGAATTTGGCGTGCAGAGCGACTTCGAGAAGCGGATTACCGACAAAGTGAACAAAGCAGAAATCGGTCCGCTTGGCCTAGGTGGAATGCATAGTGTATTGGCGACTTTTGCAAAGATTGGCCCTCAAAGAGCCAGTGGCGTGAGGATAGTGGCATTAAGACCATGCTGCTGTTTCGAGCCCAGAAGGGCTAGTGTGGAATTATAATATGCATCAATTAGATATGTCCATGGTTGAGAAAAGAAAAATAGACATTCAAGCGAATTTGCTTGCCGCTCTCAAGCAGATGGACGCACAGCATGTTAAAATGCTTTTTGTGTTCGACAAGGAACATTTTGTGAGTATTCTCACCATTGGCGACATACAACGCGCCATTGTGAAAAACATAGCGTTGGAGTCGTCAATTTCCAAAATAGTGGAACGAAACAAGAAGTTTGCCCATTTGGGCGAGCCCATGGAAGCCATACGAGAGAAAATGCTTCGTCTCAGGGCGGAATGCATGCCGGTTTTGGATGAAGACGGTGAATTGTCTAATGTGATATATTGGAAGGATTTGTTCGAAAAAGACGAATCGCAAAGTCGTGAGAAAATCAATCTTCCTGTAGTTATCATGGCCGGTGGAAAGGGTACACGTCTGAAACCCATTACAAATGTCATTCCGAAGCCGTTGATACCGATTGGCGACAAGACGATTCTGGAGGAGATCATGGACCAGTTTGAGGGGATTGGCTGCAGTAAGTTCTACATGTCTGTGAACTACAAAAGCAACATGATGCGATTGTACTTGGAGCAATTGGATCACCATTACGACATCGAGTTCTTTGAGGAGACAAAACCACTTGGGACAATCGGTAGTGTAGCATTGCTGAAAGGGAGGATCGACAAGCCTTTCTTTGTCTCTAATTGTGATATTCTCATTGATCAGGACTATCGCGATGTCTATGACTACCATTGTGAAAACCGTAATGAACTGACTATTGTTACTGCGGTCAAGAGCTTTCGGATACCATATGGTGTCATAGAAACTGGAGAAAATGGTCTTATGACGGGGTTGAAGGAAAAACCTGAATTGGCATATATGATTAATACTGGTGTCTATATTCTTAATCCAGAGTGTATTGATGAGATTCCTGAAGGTGTATTTTTCCACATTACCCAGTTGATGGAGAAAATCAAGAAACGTGGCGGTCGCGTTGGCTGTTTCCCTGTCAGTGAACACGCTTGGCGTGACATGGGCGAGTGGCCTGAGTATTTGAAGATGATCAAGGTGTTGTGAAAATATTTAGAATAATATAAAATGAAAAAAGTGTAATTTCATTATTAGTAATATGAAAGATAAATTAAAAATTGTTTGGATTTGTGCATTTTCAAATAGTGATGTACGAAAGTACTATCATATAAAAATTGATTTATTAACACGTTTTTTCAATTATCTATTTTTTAAAAATAAGAGTATGGAAATTGATTATGCAATATGGAATAGTAATGCTATATCAGAGATGGAGAAAAGAGATGATATAGATTTACATATTATAACCCCAGTACGATACTTGACACAGCAAGAAACAAGATTTAAACTAAATGGAATAAATTATTATTTTATTAGAGAAGAAAATAGTTCATTCATTAGATGGATAATTTATCAGATATTTACTAAAAATAAAACAAAATTTTCGAAGAATAGAAATCATATTAAGTGTTTGATAAATGAATTGAAGCCAGATTTGATTCATTTAATGGGAGCAGAGAATCCATATTATTCTTCTTCAATATTAGATGTACCAAAAAGTATACCTACATTAGTACAATTACAAACATTATTATTAAAAGCAGAAAATGAATCAAGAAATAATGGTAAAAGGCTGTCTTATAGTGCACAAATCGAAAAAAAGATTTTTGAAAATGTTGATTATATTGGAACATGTGCTAAGTCATTTATAACTTTTATTAAAAGTAATATTAAAAGTAATGCAATATTTATCAGTACAAATCTAGCTTTAACAGAACCGATTGATTTTTCTTATGAATGTAAAAGATTTGATTTTGTGTATTTTGCTGTTGATATAGGTAAGGCAATTGACTATGCCATTGAAGCTTTTGCATTAGCCTATAAGGCAATGCCATCAATAACATTAGATGTTATTGGTGGATATTCTAAAGAATTAAAGAATAAACTTGATATAAGATTAAAAGAATTGGGTATTTATAATGCTGTTGTATTTGAGGGACGACTTTCGACTCATGAAGATGTAATTAAGCAAATAAAGTATTCAAAATTTGCATTGCTTCCTGTAAAAATAGATATGGTTTCTAGTACTATAAGAGAAGCAATGGCTAATGGTTTACCTGTTGTTACAACAATAACTGAAGGAACTCCAAAATTAAATTTTAAAAGGGAATCTGTGTTATTATCTGAACAAGGTAATTTTCAGGCAATGGCTAACAATATGTTAAAATTATTGACAAATCCAGAATATGCAAGTATGATACAATATAATGCAGGAATTACTGCTGGAGAAAGATCTAATAATGAAGAAAGAATTAGTAAGTGGATTAAAGCATATCATGCATGTATTGAAAACAAAAGGAATGGTATTCCAATCCCAGAATATTTGTTAAATAAATAAACAATATATGAAACAATTAAAGCTATACTACCCAATTATAATACCAACGTTAAATCGCTATATTCATTTTAAGCGATGTATAGAATCTTTACAGAACAATAGTGGAGCCAGTAATACAGAGCTTATTATAGGTTTAGATTATCCTCCTTTTAATAAATATATTGAAGGATATAAAAAAATAAAAGAATATTTACCAACGATTAATGGTTTTAAAAATGTTATTATTTTAGAAGCTAATCAGAATCTCGGCGCAGTAGGCAATTCAGAGAAATTAAAAAATTATGCTTATAATCTTGGGTACGATGCCTATATATTCACTGAAGATGATAATGAATTTTCTCCAAATTTTATTGAATATATAAATTGGGGGTTAAAAACATATAAAAATGATAAGAGTATTCATTCGATTTGTGGGTATAATTTGATAAATTCAGACTTTTGTGAAAATAATGTATATAAATGTAATCACGGATTTTGTGCATGGGGGTATGGAAGTTGGTTTGATAGGGTGGAAAAAGAGAAAAAATATTTTTGTATTGAGAATTTAAAGAAAATAGTTGATGAAGCCTCTTTGAGTTCCATTTTCTCAAAAAAAATTATGATTTTATCATCACTTTTATTCATGATAAAACATAATGAGGTATTATATGATACAGTTATACAAGTGATTCCAAAAGAAGAAAGGTATTGCATTTTCCCAAAAATTTCAAAAGTTAGAAATTATGGACATGATGGAAGTGGTTTGCATGGTGGAAGTCAAGAATCATATAAAAGGTATGTAAATGAAAAAATTGATGATAATGTGACTTTTACACCAATTATCGTTAATGATTTACATTCAAGTGAAATTGACTTAGCATATAATAGAAAGTTTAAAAAAAAGACAATTCGACGAATAATAGCTATAATGAAATTTGTCATTTATTATTTTAGCGGGAAAATATTTGATTTTAGGAAACCAAAATTCCTAAGAAAAATCAATTTATAAAATTATGAATAAGAGTCCAATATTAAAAGGAGCTATTGTTTCCTATATAACAGTATTTATAAATATAATTATATCATTTTTTTATACTCCATGGATGATAAAGCAGATTGGTGTGTCTGATTATGGGATATATAGTCTTGTTTCATCATTTATAGCGTATTTCTTAATGGACTTTGGCCTTTCGATGTCAATTACAAGATTCATTGCAAAATACAGAGCTGAGAAAAATACAGAAAAAATTTTAGTTGTATACTCTATTTCAGAACGAATATTTATTATCATAGACATTATAATTTTATTGGTTTTATTTATAACATATTTCTTTCTATCAGATATTTTTAAAGGATTAACAGAATATGAAATATTAAAATTAAAAAACGTATATTGTATAGCTGTATTTTTCAGTATCGCAAATTTTGTCTTCAAGCCAATAAGTGGTGCACTTGATGCTTTTGAATATTTTGTTGAAAACAAAATATTAAATTTATTTCATAAGATTACAGAAGTTATACTTTTATGTATAGCTCTATTATTGAAATTTGGTGTTTATGCACTTGTATTTATTCATGGGATAACAGCATTAATAACATCAGTATCAAAACTTTGTATATTTACATATAAGACTAAACTTAAAATTAATTTATCATATTTTGATAAACTTGAAGCAAAAAGTCTTTTTGCCTTTTCTATATGGACATTTCTAATTGGTTTGGCTCAGCGTTTTAGACTATCGATGATGATTTCATTGCTTGGCATCACTTCCAATAGCAATGAGATTTCGCTATTTGCTTTGGGAATGACATTTGAAGCTATGATTTTTACGATTTCACATGCTCTTAATGGTTTATTTCTTCCAAAAGTATCACGGCTTGTATCAAATGATGATAATAATGCAATCAATGAATTGTTTATAAAGCTTGGGAGAATTCAATTATACATATTTTCACTGATATATAGTGGCTTCTTGGTGTTCGGTCAGGATTTCATTAGATTATGGGTTGGTGAAAAATTCTCTGATGTTTATTATATCGTATTGTTATTAACATTATCAAATATAGTTTCACTGACTCAATATATAGCAAGTAATTTAGTTCTAGCAACTAATATGATAAATATCACAGCGAAGATAACCTTTATATGTTCAGGAGGTTCTTTAATACTGGCAGTATTTCTTTCTAAAAGATATGGAGCGGTTGGCTGTGCAATATGTACAGCCATTGGTTTGTGTTTGGAATTAGTATTCTATAATATATTTTATAATAAGAAACTAAAATTGGATATAAAAAACTTTTTTATACAATGTCATTTAAAAATACTTCCTATTATTATTGGGATAACCATAATTGGAATATTGGTAAAGAGTCGAATTGCCTTTGTGAGTTGGAAGTGTATTCTTATTGGAGTAATACTGTATACAATAGTATATGCTTCAGTTATTTACTTCATTATTATGAATGAATATGAGAAGAATATATTAATGCAATTGATTTATAAAAGAAGAGAAAAATAATTGTCTAAAAAAAATTTTTAGATTTATTTAAAAGTGGCGTATAGATGAATAATAACCGTGATGATTCATAATAATAATATTTGCTATGACAATAAATGTAACATATTCCTCCATGCCATCCTTTAACGAATACTGCATGGAGATAAAAGATTTGTGGACTTCCCATTGGCTGACAAACATGGGGGTAAAGCACAAGCTGTTCCAAAAACAATTGGAAGAGTTTCTTCAAGTTCCTCATGTTTCTCTCTACACAAATGGACATCTCGCACTAGAGAATATTATTTCCGCCATGAATTTCACTGCTGGCAGTGAAGTCATCACAACACCATTCACATTCGCCTCCACAACACATGCCATTGTTCGAAATGGGCTTATTCCAGTCTTCTGTGACATCAATGATAAGGATTATACGATAGATATAAACAAAATAGAATCACTAGTCAATGATCGTACTTGTGCCATCATTCCTGTACATGTTTATGGGAATATCTGTAATTATGTAGCAATTGAAGACATCGCTCGACGACATGGATTGAAGGTCATCTATGACGCAGCACACGCCTTTGGGGTAACAATTAACGGTATAAGTGTTGCCAATATTGGTGATGCCTCGATGTTCAGCTTTCATGCAACAAAAGTTTTCAACACGATCGAAGGCGGAGCTGTCTGTTTCAAAGATGAAAGGCTTGTGCAAGTATTGAGCGATTTGAAGAACTTTGGGATTCGCGGACCAGAAGAATGTACATATATAGGTGGTAATGCGAAGATGAGCGAATTTCAAGCAGCTATGGGTATCTGCAATCTGAGGCATCTTTCTGATGAGATTGCAAAGCGAAAGAACGTTGTGGAACATTATCGTGAAAGACTCTCCAATGTCGATGGTATCAAACTGTGTGAAGAACAAGAAGAAGTTATTTCCAACTATGCCTATTTCCCTGTTGTGATTGCTGACTACAAATATTCACGTAATGAAGTTTTTGACATGTTGAAGCATCATGACATCATTGCACGTAAATATTTTTATCCTTTGACAAATTCTTTTGCTTGTTATAAATATTATCCTACAGCTGGAGTTGAGAAAACTCCTGTAGCTCGCTACATTTCTGAACGTGTGCTTACGTTGCCGCTATACGCAGACTTGGCAATAGAAGATGTAGACAAAATTTGTGACATCATCCTTATTTGATCATCCCTCAAAAAAGATGACAAACAATATTTCAACATATCCAGTGCAACGTGATTCCAATCTTGAGCTATTCCGATGCATCACGATGCTCCTGATTGTAGCCCACCATTATGTGGTTAATTCAGGCCTGACTTCAACTGATAGCTGTATGTGGGATGATCCTTTTTCATGGCGATCACAATTTCTATTTATCTTTGGTGGTTTTGGTAAAACAGGTATCAACTGTTTCGTGCTTATAACTGGCTATTATATGTGCAAGTCAGCCATTACAGGGCTGAAATACTTCAAGCTTTTGACAGAAGTTTATTTCTACAAGATTGTAATAACAGCTATTTTCGCCATTACTGGATACCAGCCAATAACAATGAAAATATTGATAAAAGTAATTTTGCCTTTCACTGAAATTGGTGGGAATTTCACAGGATGCTTCCTATTGTTCTATTTGTTCATTCCATTCCTTACTATTCTTGTTAGAAACATGACGACTAGCCAGCATGCTTGGCTGATTGTACTTTGCTTGTTCATATATTCATTTATCGGCTCTCTGCCAAATGTGAAAGTCCCCATGCATTATGTTAGCTGGTTCGTGGTCTTGTTCCTTGTCGCATCGTTCATTCGGTTGCGTATGGATGGATACATGAAATGTGAAAAAAGTATATGGGAAAGATATGGACTACTATTTCTATTAATGATTGGTATTGTATCAATTATAATGATCGCAAAATTGTCATCAAAGTTACCGTTTCTTTCCCGCTATGAATGGTTTTTCCTGACAGACTGCAACAAGCCATTACCGCTCTTAATTGGCGTTATGGCCTTCGTCTTTTTCAAGAAGTTGCATCTTCAATACATTCCAATCATCAATATTATGGGCGGCTCCACCTTTGGCGTCCTGCTCATCCATGCCAACAGTGATACAATGAGACGGTGGCTGTGGCGTGATGTTTTGCATAATGTTGACATGTATAATTCCCCATGGTTGGTTGCTCATGCCATTGTAAGCGTGCTTGTGATTTTCATCATTTGTGTTGCTATCGACTACTTACGTATCCGCTTCGTCGAGCCACCGCTACTGGAGATCTTCAACAAGCTATGGCCGTCTATTGTGAAATATTTCAATAATTTTGAAAGTTGGTTTACGAAGAAAACACAATGTTTCATAGGAGAATAGCAATCCATGAAAGGCATTATTCTGGCTGGTGGCAAGGGGACGCGGCTGTATCCAATGACAAAGGCTATATCAAAACAGTTGTTACCTATCTATGACAAACCGCTCATCTACTATCCACTATCTATTCTACTGTTGGCGGGAATACGAGAGATACTCATCATCTCTACTCCAGATGACACTCCTGTCTATGAACGACTTCTTGGTGACGGTTCGCAAATCGGCATTTCTTTGTCATATAAAGTTCAGAACACGCCACGTGGTCTAGCAGACGCGTTTATTCTGGGCGCAGATTTCATCGGAAACGAATCTGTTTGTCTCATCCTCGGGGACAACGTGTTCTACGGAAAGGACATGACACACATTCTCAAGTCGGCAATGGCTAACAGAGATGGCGCGACTATCTTTGGCTATCCCGTCAAGGATCCACGTTCATTCGGTGTTGTTGAATTTGATGAACATTGCAATGTCATCTCTATAGAAGAAAAACCACAGAATCCAAAATCGAACTATGCCGTTCCTGGCCTGTACTTTTATGACAATCGTGTCGTTGAGATTGCAAAAAATGTGAAACCATCCGCACGTGGTGAAATCGAAATCACATCCGTCAACAATGCCTATCTTGCCATGGGTAAGTTGAAAGTACAGCTCATGGGGCGCGGCATGGCGTGGCTGGATACAGGTACACCAGAAGGCATGTTGAAAGCCGCGCAATTCGTGGAGACTGTACAAACATTACAGGGATTTTATGTTTCATGTATTGAAGAAATTGCATGGCGACGAGGGTTCATTACAATGGGACAACTTAAGATTATTGGTGAGTCTATGCGTTTTACTGCTTATGGACAATATATATTGAGTATAATATAATTAATATATAAAAAGAAATATTTGATGATATCTAAATATGGAAACGAGCTTTTTATCTTCAGATGAAATATCCAAAATTGGTTTGGTTTCATATGGGAAGAATGTATTGATTAGTAGAAAAGCTAGTATATATGGTGCAGAGTTTATATCTATAGGTAATAATGTAAGAATAGATGATTTTTGTATTCTTTCAGGAAGAATTGCGATTGGTGATTATGTTCACTTAGCTGCTTATTCAGCTTTATATGGAAGTCAGAGTGGCATAATAATTGAGAATTTTGTAAATATATCATCCAGAGTTTGTATATATGCAGTAGGAGATGATTATTCTGGTAAAACAATGACGAGCCCATTAATTCCAGACAAATATAAAGATGTAATAAATCAACCTGTACATATTTGTAAACAAGTAATTATTGGAAGTGGATGTACAATACTTCCTGGGGTAACGTTGGCAGAAGGATGTGCAGTTGGTTGTATGTCGTTAATAAAACATGATACAGAATCATGGAAAATTTATGGAGGAATACCTGCGAAAATATTAAAAAATAGAAACAAAAGAGTTTTAGAATTAGAAAAAGAGTTTTTAAATGATTTTACTTAATGAATAATTGAATTTTTCTGAAGGCCACTGCGTGGACAATCGTTCTTCAATATACACTATACACTGGGCAAGGGCGTTTTCTTCCACGTTCCGGAAGAAGCCGCGCAGCGAAGGCGTGGCACTGTAAGAACAAGTGATATGAATCCGAAGAATATTGGTCCATATATGGAAGGGGAAGGCGGAAGAAGACGGAGAGGAAAAGAGTACAGTCTATCCAGAAGGGAAGGGGAAAGAAAAAAGGACACCGGTTGCCGGCGAAGAAGATTTAATGGAAAATTAATGTGTTTTTTAGTTTTTTGAGAAGATGAAGTGTGGGCCTTGCCCGCCACGCCACGAACATTGTCCGAGCTAAAAAAATGTCGCGAAAAGCGGACAATCAGCGTGGCGGCTCATGGCGATGGCATATAAACGTAGTTTAATATATAATTTATATAATGGGTATTGAATCAATAAATATTATTATAATATTGACAATTGGAATTATTTGTTATGCGGTTTTTAAATCAAATAATGATAATTCAAAATTGTATTTTATTATATTATCCTTGTTGTTTTTAATATTAGAAACTGCATTAAGAGGTTTGTCAGTTGGTTCAGATACAAAAGGGTATTATTGGCTTTTTCACAAAGTATCAGAATATTCATGGTATGAAATTTGTTTAAAACTTATAGATAGATATATTTTCTTTAGAAATGAAGAAGATGTTGGTTATGAATTGCTAGTAAAAATTATTAGATTGATTTCTAATAGCTGGCCTATGTTTGTGTTTATTAGTGATTTATTGTTTTTTATTCCTTTTGGTTATTTTATTTATAAATATTCAAGATCTTTTATTCAGTCAATATTTGCCTTGATAATTTATTGTTGCTTATTTCATGTCATGGCTTTAACTGGGGCACGTCAGTTTATTAGTTTGGGATTATGCATAATATCCTATATGTATTTAGAGAAAAATAGAATTTATTTTACAATTTTATTTATAATATTGGCTTCATTAATTCATTTATCTGCGATGCTGTTTATATTACCTTTGATAATAGATTTTTTACCCATTAAGTTTTATAAACGATTACATATAATAATATTTTTATTTGTACCAATAATTTTTTTGAATGTTAATAAAGTGATACAACTCATGGGAAGTGCTATTTCAATAGATAGATATTCTGAATATGGAGAATATATAGTTCAAGGAGGAGCTTATATGTTTATATTTCTATTAGAAGGTGTATCATTGTTTTGTTATTTATACATTAAAGATGAGTATTTATATAATGATCGTCCTTTTAAGCTAATGTATATCATGATTTTTTTATTTACTGTTTTGGGTGTATTAGTACACTCAAATGGGACAATGATAAGAATAAGTATGTATTTTTACTTTTATTTAACACTACTAATACCATATAGTATAGATTATTGTTTTAAAGATAGAGAACGAAAAATTGTATATTTAATTGCAATCTTATTTTTGATATTATTGTCAATAAAATCTAGTAATACAAAATATATATTTTATTGGCAATAGTTGATAGTTGTAATAAAAAAATAGAACTTGATAAAATGTTAAAATGGATTTGTATTATAGCATAAGGTAACATGTTACTAAAATATAAAAGATTTCGAAAAGAGATTTAATGATTATTAAAAAATGTCATATGTATAACTAAACATAAAAGTGACCTGAAGTGACTAAATTCAGTGATTTATATACATCTATGCATGTTTAATTGAGGTTTATATTGCAATCTTTGTCTAAAAAAGAACTTAACACTTTATGGATACAAAGATTGATTGACATATTGAAAATTTATATTGATAAAAAATATTTGATTAAAAAAATATTATATGAAAGACTTGAACAAGATTATTTTCCCCAAAATATTAGTGTTATCAAGAGATGTTTGGAATGGAAGTACATCAAGTACATTAGATAATATATTTGAGAATTATAATGCTACTAAAATTTCACATATTTATATAGAAACAAAGAAACCTAATACTAAAAATTGTGCATCATTTTTTCAAATTTCAGAATATAGTTTAATTAGACGAATATTTAATCGAAAAATAAAAACTGGTCAAAGAATAGATTCAAATTATATAGAAAATAAATCAGTTGAAAAAAAAGAAGTTTCAATATTTAATTTTGTTCGGAATCATAGATTATTCATATATACAGTTCTTAGAGAATTATTATGGCTTTTGAACGGATGGAAAACAAAAGAACTTGATGATTTTATACATGAAGAACAACCAGATATTATATTTTTCATGGGATCTCCATTAATTTTAATGAATAGATTAATGAGGTATATTGTAAGAAAAACAAATAAACCTTATTGTATCTTTGAAATGGATGATGTTTATTCTTATAGAATTCAAGGCTTTCAAATATTAAACCGTATATATAAGTATTTTCTACAAAAAATAGTAAAGAACTTAATGAATGGAGTTTCTCAATTATTTGTAATAAGTCCAAAAATGAAAAATGAATATGATAAAATTTTTGGTACAAATAGTTTAATATTAACAAAAGGAATTGATTATTCAAAATTGTCATATAAACCATATATCATTCATAATCCGATTAGATTAATATATATGGGACAAATAATTTATGATCGCATTTCTACAATTATAATGATTTCAAAAATTATTGATGAAATTAATATACAATTACATGGACAAAAAATTATATTAAAAATATATACAAATAATTTTATTGATTCTAAAGTGAAAGAGAGTATTACAAAAAATGGAAACATTCAATTTTGTAATCCTGTACCATATTCAGAAATTAATTCAATTTTGGAAATGAATGATGTATTACTATTTGTTGAATCATTAAACGAAAAATATAAAGGAATAGCAAGATTATCATTTTCTACAAAGATTACAGACTATCTTTCAAGTGGTAAGTGCATCCTTGCAGTTGGGCCTTCTGATATTGCCCCAATAGAATACTTGAGAAATAATGATGCTGCATTAGTTGCAAGTGACGTTAAAGAATTGAAGCAAATTTTAACAAAACTATTAGACCATAAAATAATTGAATCTTATTCCAAAAAAGCTTTTGAATGTGGTTATAAAAATCATAATAAACAAGATATAGACCAAATACTCTTTAGTAAAATTATTGAAATTTCAAGAAATGGTAAATAAATTGAAAGTACTCCAATTAGTTAAGACTTCTAATGCGGCTGGATGGGCACTTCAACAGATGAAGACGCTTATTGCAAATGGATATGATGTTCATGTTGCAATGCCATTAGGAGGAAGTCTTGTAAATGAATATAAAAAATATGGTGTAACGATTCATTCAATAAATTATAGTTTGAAAAATATTTGGCTATCAATAAAAAGTTTAAGAACAATTGTAGATGAAGTAAAACCAGATCTTATTCATAGTCATTTTTATATTTCGACATTAATAATGCGCATGGGGCTAAGGAATTATAATATTCCACGTGTATTTCAATTACCTGGACCATCACACTTATATTATCCTTTTTTAAAAAGATTAGAAATTGCATTAGCACAAAAAAATAGAGATTATTGGGTTGGTGCTTGTCAATATAGTTGTGATGCATATATAAATGCTGGTATTGAAACAGGACGAGTATTTCTTTCATATTATTCTGAATTACCTAGAGAAGATCTTCATTATGATGAAGATAATAAACTAAAAAAAGAATTTAATCTTCCTGATACATCGATATTAATTGGCATTATTTCATATATGTACCCTCCTAAATATTATCTTGGGCAAACAAGAGGAATCAAGGGACATGAAGATTTTATTGAAGCAATAGCTATTGCCTCAAAAATAAATCCAGATATTTATGGATTATGTATAGGAGGAGCTTGGGAAGGACATTTCAAATATGAAAGACAAATACACAATTTTGCTAAAAAGAGAACTGATCATATAATTTTCTGTGGTACACGTACAGATGTACCACAAATATATCATGAATTGTTTTGTGCAGTACAACCATCTCATCAAGAAAATCTCGGGGGGGCACTTCAAGCATATTACTATAATTGTCCGATAATCGCAACAAATACCGGTGGCCTCCCTGATATAGTCATCGATAATGTAACGGGATTGCTTGTACCAGTAAAAAGTCCAGATAAACTTGCTGATGCTATATTGAAAATGGTATCAGATCCACAAAAAGCCCAAGAAATGTTGAAGAAAGGACAAGAACATTGGAATGAATTAAAAGAAAAAAATAAAGATAGCTTATTAAAAATATATAATACCATTCTGAATAAATAACTTTTTATGAAGTATTTTTGCAACAAGCAATGGTCATTTATTGCGCTTCTTCTTGGCATTTATGATGTTGTGACCATTTTTCTAGCCTATTACTGTGGACTTCTGATTCGTTTTGAGGGTATGTCTGTGCCAAGCAACTATGCCCGGGCATTCAATCAATATATATTCAAACAAGGCATTTGGCTCATACTGGTCATTTACATCTGTTTCAGATTATACAACGCAATTTGGCGATTTGTCAGCTATGGAGAGTTGTGGCGATGCATATTGGCAGGTCTTACTTCGATTGTTGTACATTCCGTATGTATTACGACATTCTACATGAGAATGCCCCTGACTTATTATGTCATTGGCGGATTGCTTCAGATGCTTTTTTTGCTCGGCAGTCGTTTTGCCTATCGTTGCCTGTATCTTGAATTACGGAAGCATGACACACAAGTCGCCAATGCCGCCAAAGCGCAGCGGGCCATTCTGATTGGAGCCGGCGAGGCAGGGCGGATGATCTTGCGCGATGTCATGACATCGCAGGATTCGCATATAAAAGTTGTTGGAATCATCGACGATGCTCCGGAAAAAATCGGAAAACAGCTTGAAGGCATACCGGTCATTGGAGGGCGGGACGACATTCTGAGTGCCGTAAAAAAATATGATGTCCAGAAGATTTTATTTGCAATCAGCAATGCTCCTGCTTCAGAACGGAAAGAGCTTCTGAATATCTGCAAAGAATCCGGTTGCGAGGTGCTGGCTTTGCCGAGCATTGTCCAAATGGCCAACAGCGATGTGAAAATCAGCACGATGAAGGAGGTGAGAATAGAAGACCTTCTGGGGCGGGATCCGATTCGTGTTAATAATGATGAGATACTTGAGCATTTGACGGGGAAGGTGGTGCTGGTCACTGGCGGCGGAGGTTCCATCGGTTCGGAATTATGCCGGCAGATTGCCGCCCATGCGCCACGACTTCTTGTCATTTTCGATGTCTATGAAAATAATGCATATGATATTGAGCAGGAGTTGAAACACCATTTCCCGAATCTGAATCTGCTGGTCTTGATTGGATCCGTGAGAGATTCAGCCAAAATCAATTCCGTCTTTGAAAAATACCGCCCTGAAATTGTCTTCCATGCGGCGGCCCACAAGCATGTCCCGTTGATGGAGACATCGCCATGCGAAGCCATCAAGAACAATGTTTTGGGAACATATAAGACAGCATATGCCGCATTGACACATGGATGTAAACGTTTTGTCCTCATCAGTACAGATAAAGCAGTCAATCCTACGAACATCATGGGGGCTTCCAAACGGTTATGCGAAATGGTCATCCAGACAATGGATAAAATCGCACGGCTTGGAGCGATCGACAAGCTTCCGTTGATTGGGGTACATGCGGCAAACGGCGACTTGCAGTCGAAACTGGTGGCGTCAGAACATCTTCAGGTTTCAAAACAGCCGACTGAATTCGTGGCGGTCCGTTTCGGCAATGTGCTGGGCTCCAACGGCTCTGTCATCCCGCTCTTCCGAAAACAGATCGAGGCCGGAGGCCCTGTGACGGTGACCCATCCGGACATCATCCGCTATTTCATGACCATTCCAGAAGCGGTCTCGCTTGTGCTGCAGGCCTCCACCTATGCACAGGGTGGTGAGATTTTTGTTTTGGACATGGGGAATCCCGTGAAGATCGACACATTGGCCCGAAATTTGATCAAACTGTGCGGGCTTCGTCCGAACATCGACATAGAAATCAAATATACAGGACTGAGGCCCGGGGAGAAGCTCTATGAGGAGAAGTTGATGGCGGAGGAGGGGATG
>JAEEGL010685795.1_pt1 | contig 23548 bp, 11 predicted proteins | sample 9134231 | NCBI WGS metagenome assembly JAEEGL01 (sample SAMN16246548, study PRJNA631951) | gut metagenome | biome: gut microbiome; feature: rumen; material: fiber-attached | host: Bos | place: Iran: Karaj | collected 2018-10
CCGACGGCGGAAACCGGCCTGGTCCGGCATCCCTGGACCGGAAAGAAGGTCCTGTTCATCGGGGATTCCATCAGCGACTGCGTCGCCTCCCACATCGTGGACCGGCATTATTACGACTGGCTCTCGGACTGGCTGGGCATCACCGCCTACGTACCCGCCATCAGCGGCTGGCAGATGAAAGACGTGGAAGCGGAAGTGAAGATGTTCCAGGCGACCGTCCCCGGCGTACAGCCGGACATGATTTGCATCTTCCTGGGCACCAATGACTACAATTCCGGGATTCCCATCGGGGAATGGTACACGGAAGCAGTCGAAGAGGTGGAAGCGGCCGTGGGCGAGCCCAAACGGGTTTTCCAGCGGCTCCATCGTACATTCGTCTATGACGAGAGGACCTTCAAGGGCCGCATCAACCGCGCGGTCCTTCTCCTGAAAAAAACCTTCCCGGGAACGCCCATCACCTTCCTGACGCCCGTGCACCGCGCCCTGTTCGATGCCGGCGACGACAACTACCAGCCCGAGGAAACCTGGCAGAACCGCATCGGCCTGTACCTGGACGCGTACATCGACGCCATCAAGGAAGCGGCCAACGTCTGGAGCGTGAACGTCATCGACCTGCACGCCGTTTCCGGGATGTACCCCATCCTGGACGAGGATGCCGCCTTATTCTACAAGAATACGGACAAGGACCGGCTCCACCCGAACGAAGCCGGGCACCGGCGCCTGGCGGAAGTCCTCCTCTATCAGTCCCTCGTCCTCCCCTGCCGAACCATTCATCCGTAGATTATTCCTTCTTCGCAGGAATCAACTGGTCACCCCATGAAAACCGACCCGACGGTCATTCGCCGGGGCTCTGACGGATTGTGACCTTCCGCACCTGGCAATCCTGAATGGAGGACGTGTCGAAAGAGGCATCGGGGGCGGTGGCGCGGATTCCCTCTAACAGAAAATCGGAGGTCGTATAGTCGTCTGCCTGGTCCAAGCGGGCGAAAACGGTGCGGCAGGATGCATCCAGCCGGCGCACGGTCACGTGGCGGACCGCGCTGGGCGGCATGTCATCCCGCTCGGTTGCATCGAAGAATTGACGCCAGGCATAGACCTGGATGACATTCCCCACCTCGCCCGCACAATCTTCGACCATGACATATTCATAAGTCTGGGGCGTGTCCGGACGCATTTTGAACAGGAGCATGTGGGCGGCGCCTTCGAAGCGGCAGTCCCGCATCACGACATTCCGGACGGACCAGGCTTCACTCCCGAAGGTGACCCCGCCCCCGGAGCGGCGGCCGAACCGCCAGCCTCCCACCAGGACGTTCCGGACAGGACCGGCCGTCGTGTCCCTGTCCACGAAAACGCCTTTCCCCCCTTTGACGGCGATGGCATCGTCACAGACATCGATGAAGCAACCCCGGATGACGACATCGTCGCAGACGTCCAGGTCGATGCCGTCCGAACTCGGCGCCCGGGTGGTCCCGAAGGTCGGCGCCTCAATGTGGCAGTCCAGGAACCTGACCCTGTTGCAACGGTGAAGATGGTTGGTCCAGAAAGGACTGTCCACCAACCGGACGTCCTGCACAGTGACATCCTGTGAATCAGAGATATAGACCAGCTGCGGCCGAAGGGCCTCCAAGTTCGTGCAGGAACGGTTGTACTGCCTTCGAAGCCAGAACTCCTCCCAGAAACGGCGGCCGTTCCCGTCGATGGTTCCCTTTCCCGTTATCGTGAATCCATCCACCCCCTGCGCGGTCACCAGCGCCGAGAAATACAGGAGGGACTTCCCTTCCATGTGCATCTGGATGAGGGGGTAATGGCGAATGTCGTCGATGCCCTTGATGCGGCCCTCCACATGCAGGTGCGTCCCTGGCTTGAAGAACAGGGCCCCGGTGAGGAACGTCCCCTCCGGAATCACGACTACTCCGCCCCCCTTCTCCGCACATAGGTCGATGACCCGCTGGATTTCCGCCGTCTGGAGCAAGGTAGAATCCAGGACGACACCGTAATCCGTCACCACATACCGGTTGCCCAGCGCACCGTCATCCACCTTGGACGGGTCCGTGAACCAGGTGGACATGGGGGTTCCATCCGGCCACGCCGGCCCGGGTTTGCGGGCCGCCAGAACGGTCAGCGCCGGCAGCAACAAGGTCAATACAAGCAGGTTTCGCTTCATACTCAATCACATAAAGAACGGACGAAAGCCAGCAACCTTTCTTCCGTATCGATTCCTTTTTCCTTCGTGGAAGCGGCCGTAATCCGGGTGGAAACCGTCGTAGCCGGCCGGGAGACAAGCCGGGCCATGTCCCCGGTCCGATCCACAATCGGGAAGAGCGCCGGATCGAACAGGATGGCGGCTCCGATGGGAGACGGGTTCTGGGAAACGTCGGCGGGGTGGATGCCCCAGACGGCCGCGTAGCCTTCCCCAACCGTGACACTTTCACCCGGATGATAATTCACACCGGTCAGGAAGCGGACCTTCTTTCCGTTCAATTCCGTCGCCGTCACTTTCGCAACGCGGGACCCGTTGAACACATCCACCCGTAATGAAATATCATACAAGCGCTTCCCGCATTTCACTCCATAGGAGACGATTTCCGCGAAGGAACCGTCCTCCGTCTTGCCTGCCCGGGCGGTCCGGCTTTTCGTCGCCACCAGTTTCACTTCCTGCTTTCCGTCCCAAAGGGCGATGCCGCCCAGGCCAACGGTCTTCCCCACCAGGTATTCGTCGCAGCCGGCCCCTTCTTCCGCCTGTTGTTTTTCCGTAGGATACCACAGGTATTTCCGCAGTTCCATCTGCTCTCCGCTCTTGGAATAAAGGTCGATGGCCCCGCTGTCATTGTAATAGATCCGGTAGGCGGCACCGGCATCCTCCACGGCCGGGCCATGATGGCCCACCTTTCGGTACTGGACCACCTCTACAGAGGAAAACCCCGGAACGGGGAGGCTGTCGCCGCGGAAGAACAGGCTGGAAGCCGTCCCGCCATAGCCCCAGACGCCCACATCCCAAACCTTGCTGCAACGGCTGCTCCCCTCCGGACCAGTGACGGTCAGGGTCACCGTATATTGGACGCCATCCTCCGCATACGTATGGAAAGGATTCCGCTCCGTGGACGTGCAGCCGTCCCCGAAATCCCAGAGCCAGCCGTCGATCTGTCCCTCGCTCCGGTCATCGAACCGGACCGTCCGCGTGCCGGGCAACACAAAATGGACCCAGGCGGCCACCAGTTTCTCCTTGAAAGCCGGTTCCAGGGGGCACAGGACAAACTCCCGCTCCAAGGACGCATCGCCATACATCTTGTGATGCGGAGAAAGGTTCCAGAAGCCGTTGTTCTGCTCCCCTCCGTCAAAGTCGATGACCGCCCAGCACAGACCGATGGTCTTTCCTTCCGTCAGGATGCTCGGCACGGAATTATCCGGACCGGCCGGATCGGCCTTATCGAAAAGAGTAATATAGAACTCCATGCGGAGCCGGCCGCCTTCTCCGTGGGAAAAGGAATACGAATAGGCCTGATTGGCCCAGGGGAACTCTTTCAGCCACTGCTGGGGGCCCCAGACCATGGTCCAGCTCTCTCCCGGCGCCGGCGGCGTCATGATGTGGTAATTCTGCGCATGGACGTTCTGGAAGGAGAAGTAGGACTCCATCTCGGAAACCTTTTCCGGATCCGGACGGAACCGGGCGATGTGCGGACCGCCGGAACGGTCGCCATCGACCACTACTTCCAGGACATCCCCGCGGAGCCCCAGGGTCTCGAAATCCCAGAAATCGTCCTCCGCCTCATACAGGAAATACAGCCGGTTCTCGCCGGCCACCCAGCCCACTTTCATCGTGACGTCCAGGTTCTTCCGGTCCGGGGCGGCATAATAGCCGTTATCCTCCTGCATCCGGTCGATGCCGACGGCGTAGCTGTCCGGGACGATGTCCCAATCCGAAAAATCCCCGTCGATGCGGGGAATGGCGTTCCGGGGAAACTGGAACACCGGGAACACCTCCTGCCCCTGCGCCAGCAAGGGACACGCCAGCAGCACAGCCGCCGCCCATCGTTTCAATCCTTTCATCGTCAATACTTGAACAGTTCCACCCGGATCAGGCCGGGATGCGGGGTGCCGAAGTTCAGGCCCTGGCCGCTGACGCCTTCCTCAACGGCATACAAGAGGTCGTAGCGCAGTTGGATTTCGTCTCCGTTGAGCCAGCGTCCTTCCACCCATTCTCCTTCCTCATAGCGGCCTTCGGTGACTTTGGCGAGTCCTACGGTTCCTTCTCCGTCCGCCGGCCGGAAAGTAATCCGGACATTGGCGCCCAGCACCAGCAGGTTCCCATTTCCCTCGTCGATGACGATGGCATAGCCCACGGCGGCCGGGTCGTAAGTTCCTCCGGTCAACTGCGGTGCTCCTCCGTTGCGCATGCCGCTGGAAACGAGTTCAAAACAGATGCGCCAATCTCCGAGTACCCGTTCATCTTTCACGAAGAACGGATCGGAGCCTTTCAGCCAGGCGCCGCAGATGCGTCCCTCGGACTGAGCCTGCAAAATACGGTCCGAAACCGTGCCTGCCAGGCGGTAGAACTCGTAGAAAGGTTCGTTGGCAGGCTGGTCCAAGGCGGCGTCCAGCCCGAAGGGAGAATAGCCGATGCCGCCCATCTCGCCGAAGGTGAAGGCGGCGTTGGCCGCCCCCTGGATGCCGGCGCGGGACTCCGGGACGAAAACCGGATTCTCCGACCGGGAATACATCCGCAGGATGGCTGGATAATCCGGCAGATAGATATCCGGCGACAGGATATCGATGTGGGGCGCAGCCGCCCGCCAGATGTCGTGGCACTGCGCCTGCGGGCCGCCGGAAGGGTAATTCCCCGGGTGACTGTCCTCCGGTTGGACGATCCAGGCGTTCACGAACATCGGGAGGTCGTATTCGGACTTTCCGGCCGCGGCGATGCGGTCCAGGTAGGAAGCATAGTGCCATGCCATGAAATACTCGTCGGCCCGGTCGGAAGGGGCGAAAACCTCGGCCCAGCTTCCCTGGGAGGGCTTTCCGGCCTTTTCCCATGCCTCGCGGGTCTCCGGCAGGAGAGACGCTTCATTTTCAGAAAGATACGATAGCAGGGACGAAGGCACGGCCTCACCGTACGCTTTCACGGCCAGCGGATGATAATCGCGGGTATGGCCGTGCAGGCCGACCTCGTTCTCCACCTGGATCATCAGGACGGTGTGCTCCTTGCCGTCGATTTCCCGGAGATGCCGCATCGTCGCGGCAAAGGCCGCCGCATCGGCCTCGCAGGACGCATCCGACAGCGTCGTCAGGATGGGGAGCTGCTTCCCTTCCGGAGTCAAAGCCAGCGGAAAACGCTCCGTGTCCCGCTTCACCCAGGCGGGCGTATAGCTGGTAATGCCGTTCTTCCAGCTGGCAAACCAGATGAATATCAGTTTGAAGCCATTCTCCCGGGCGCCCAGGACCATGTCGTCCACCGCTTGGAAATCGAACTTTCCTTCCTCCGGTTCCACCTGTTCCCAGGACACGGAGCCGATGACCGTATTCACACCGGTTTCCTTCAATGCCTGCCAGACAGGTTCCATGTATGTCTTGCTGGAGGAGGAGGAATTCTTGAGTTCGCAACCCAGCACCAGAAAGGGCTTCCCGTCCACGATGAGACGGGTCCCATGGGCCGTCTTTTCCAGCTGGGGCGGGCAGGACGGTTTTTCGGGTACGGAGGCACAGGCAGCGGTCGCCAGGGCCAGCAGCGGAATCAGGAGCTTTCTCATAACGTCTTGCACAGTTCGATGATTTCAGCGGCGGCGAGCAGGACGGGACCGTAGCCATGGGCGGCATAAACGCTTACCGGACGGTTCGCATAGAAAGTGTTGGTCCAGCCGAGGCCGGTTCCCACGCAAGTGTTCTCCACCTGGCCTTCGGCATTAACCTGAGGGACAATCCCCTGCCAGCCCGAGAGCGCGACATCCTTGAATGCGGTCCGGTCGATCCAACCCCGGTTCACGGCATGGGCGAAACCGTAGGTGAACATGGCGCTGGCGCTGGTCTCCAGATAGGTTTCCGTCCGGTCCATGAGCTGGTGCCAGCGGCCGTCGGGTGCCTGGAAGGTGGCGATGGACGCCAACAGTGTCCGGAGCGTTTCCAGCGCCTCCTCCCGGCCGGGCGTGTCCTCCGGAACCACGTCGAGCACGTCGCAGAGGGTCAGGACGGCCCAGCCGTTGGCCCGGGCCCAGTGATAGGACGGATGGATGGACATCCCTTCGATCCAGCCATGGCGGAAAATGCCTTTCTCCGGCAGCCAGAGGTATTTCTTGAACAGGAGAATCTGCTCCACGGCCGCGGCGTACAGTTCATCCGCCAGGGCCTTGTTCCCCTCCGCCTCAGCCAGGGCGCCGCGATACGCGATGGGCGGAATGCCCATGTACATGTCGTCCAGCCAGACGGAATTGGCGGCCGGACGCATCCGGGCCAGGATGCGGTCGGGAAGCCGGTACTCTTCCTTGTACACGAAATTGAACCAGCGGTCCAACTGCCCCCGGAAAGCCTTTCCTTCGGAGGGGGCTGCCAGCGTGGCCTTGACCATCGCGGCGCACATGGCCCCGCAGTCGTCCAGGAAACGTGGGGAATGCTGGCTGCGGATGCCGCCATTGGCCGTATAGGACTTACCCGTGGCCTTGAACCGGTCATAGACATAGTCCCGGTAACGGGCGTCGCCAAGCGTCCCGTACAGTTTCAGCAGGCCCGAATAAGTCACGCCCCATTCATAGGAGAGGATGAAGAATTCCCCTTGGGCGGGACGCGCCACCGGCTGGACGGGTGTGGCTTTTTCGATGTAGCCCGTCACGCGGGCGGCAATCTCCCGGGCCTGGGCGGCCGGGTCGGGACGCTGGGCCACCAGTGGAAGGCTCAGCAGGACGGTCAACAGAATGGCAGTCAGTCTTTTCATCGCTTTATGAGTTGTGGGCCTTCCTTCACGGTCCAGGCCAGGCCGGTGAAATCCGGAGCGGCATGCTGCAGGACCAGGCCGGTTTCCGTGTCGAAAGAGCAGTTTTCAAAATGGAATACGTCCGCTCCGAGGGGACGTTGGGCATAGCCCGAGAAACGTCCCATGGACTTTCCGGAGCCATGGACATTCCGGAGGGTGATATTGCGCAGGGCGGTCACCGGGTCGGCGTACTCGAAAACCCGGTCCCGGTCGGCGTTGGAACGCCAGTCCAGGATGACGTCGAAGACATTCCGGACGTTCTCCACCGTGATGTCCTCGAACGTGATGTTCTCCACCACCCCGCCCCGCGGCGGCTGGCTCTTGAAGCGGATGGGCGCCCAGTTGTCCTCGTCCACCCGGCAGCGCCGCGCGGTGACGTTCCGGATGTCCCCGGAGATCTCGCTCCCCATCGTGATGGCGCCGTGGCCGTAGCCGAAATGACAGTCCTCGATGAGGATATCCTCGCTGGGACGACCCACGCGGCGCCCGTCTGCATCCTTGCCGGACTTGATGGAGATGCAGTCGTCATGGACGGAAATATAGGATCCCGTGATGCTTACCCCGGAGCAGGAGTCGATGTCGATGCCGTCGGAACTCGGGATGTACTCCCGGGCCTGGATGTCCACGTCCTCGATCCGGAAACCTTCCGTAAACAGGACGTGCAGGCACCAGCAGGCCTGGTTCCGGAAATGCAGCCCACGCACGGCACCCCCGTCGCAGCCGGTGAAGCACACCAGCCGCGGCCGGCCGAATCCGTCCCGGGCCGCTTCGTTCCAAGCGATTCCGTTCCCGTCGATGGTTCCCTCCCCTTCCAGCACGACACCGGGAGAGGCGTCGAAATTCAGGAGGGCGCAACGCCAGGGGCGTTCGATGCCCTCGAAACGGGTGGAAATGACCGGATAATCTGCCGGATCGGCCGTCCCTTCCAGGACCGCCCCTTTTTCCAAGCGAAGACTCACGCCGGACGGGAAGAACAGCGCACCACTGAGATAGCGGCCCTTGGGCAGGACCACCGTGCCGCCTCCGGCAGCATAGGCCTTGTCGATAACGGCCTGAAGAGCCGCAGTTTCCACGCGTCCTTTGCCTCTGACTCCCATCTTCCGGGCATTAAAGACACCTTTTCCCCTTTCCACCGAGATGAACCGGCTCTCCCAGGGTGCGAGGGTTATGTCCAGGACGGTCCGGGCACCATCGGCCTGCGCGTCGATGGCTGAACGCGCTCCTGTATAGGGATCCCATGCATAGACAATTCCGTGGCTGCCCAGCGTAACCTTGAACGAGGCGTCCTGCTCCCCTTCATTGAACAGGAGATAGACGTCCCCGTCCCCAAACACACGATGGATATACGAAACGGCCGGCTGGTTCCCTTCGATCCGGATTTCAGGAGCCGGCAGGGCGGATTCGACAACCGGCGTCCAGCGGACCTCCGGTTCCACGAAGGCATTCTTTTCCAACTGCGGGACAGGAGCCGTTTCCCGGAAGGTTTTTCCGTACAGGAAGGAAGGACGGCGGCCCCAGAAAAGAACCCTTCCACCCCGGCGGGCAAAATCGGCAATCCGCGCCCAGGCGGCTTCCGAAATGGCTTCACAGGAAGGGATGATGAGCGTGCGGTACCGCTGGCCGCTCTTGTTCTCCAGGAAACCGGCCCCCACGGTCAGGGCCTCCGTAAAGGCATCGTCGTCCACCCAGTCGAAATCCCGCTGATGCATGAGCAGTTCCCGGGCCGTCTGGACGAGGTCGTCATTGACGGACCGGTCGGCAAGCCAGAACGTGGACGTAGGGTAATAGACAGCGATCCGGGCGCCGGGCGTTCCCTGCGTGAGCAGGTAGGTCGCCCGCATCGTGTACGCATTCAGGTCCTTCATGCCCGGATCTGTCATCCAGTTTTCGCGCTGGGAGCCGGCCATCCCGAACATGAACTCGAAGAAGTTGATTCCACGGACCAGCTGATAATCAACCGCATACTTCGCCGTCGGGATGGTTGGCGGGATGTTGTAGGCTGCGAAACTCTCGCTGAAGGCGCGCTGCTTGCCGTACACATGGGACACGGAGGAAGCGAACTTCGGGAAGTCATTGACCGTCCCCGGCCAGATCTGGTTCCAGATGGCATCCACCCCGGGAATCTGCACGGGGGCGAGGTCCCGGAAGAAGTTTCCCTCCACCCGGATGCACTCGGGCATGTCGTGGTCCTTGTTCAGATGGGTGACATAGGATATGCCGTTTTCCGCGCACCAGTCCGCCTGCTGCTTGAAGAAGTTGTCGGCGAACAGGCGGGACCACACGTCGACATAGTCCGCCCGGAAACGCCGGGCCGCCTGGTCCGGTTCCTTGTCAAAGAGACCGTCCAAATAAGGCATGGGGTCGTAGCCCTTCATTTCCCGGAACCTTTCAGGGAAGCTGTCCGTCCAGGGAAGGTAGGAGAAGTCCGGTTCGTCCCCCCGGAAGCCCAGGACCGTCTTGCCAAACTCATCCCCGATATATTTCTTGTACTGCTCGTGCGTCCAGTCGATGAACTGCCGGACGGCTGACGGGTCCAGATAATCGCATTGGGAATAGTCGGTGTCCTTCCGGCCGTCGGCATTGCGCACGGCGCGGGTCTGTCCGGTACGGAACGCAGGAACCGCCTTCCCGTCCTGCTGGACGAGGGCTTTCATGCGCATTTCCGGCCGCTCCAGCGTGAACTTTCCACCCGCGAAGCCGCTGGGATACTTCCCTTCGTCGATGATCCAGACCTTCAGACCCCGCTGTTTCGCTTCCAGGACCGCAGTCCGGACGGTCCGGAACCATCCGTCGGACAGATACTCGAACGGCATCCGGTATCCCGCCTCGATGATGACGGACCGGAAACCCTTGGAACGGATCGAATCCAGGTCATGCCGGATGGTGGCGACGTCCATCGCCCCGTCCCATCCCCAGATGACATGGCTGGAGAGTTCCTGGGGCGGCTCGCGGAAACGGTCCGCGGCCTCCTGGACGGAGGTGCGGTTCCACAAGGAAAGCGAAAGAAGGAGGGCAAGTATCATAATTTCTTGTATATCAAGTCAATGAACTTATACTGCCGGTCTTTGTCCCAGTGCTCGTGCAAGCCAAGGGGGGCCTCCAGGGGAACGCCGTCCTGTTCGGGATCGTACCGCGTCCCGCTCGGGCTGTCCGGAATCGTGGCCGCCTCGACGAGGTAGCTGTCGCTGAAGCTCAGGGCATCCACCTCCGGCCATTCCGTCTGCAGGATGTCCAGGCCCACGGAATCGACCGCCAGCGGGTCCTGCGATAGCAGGATGGAACAAGCCCAGTCTCCGCCGAAAGGCGCCTTCTGCCATTTCGGCGCAGGCGGACCGTTCACGTCCCGGGAGCCATAGGTGCCGTCAATCAGGTAGAGAAGACATTTGCCGCCCAGGTCCTTGTGGCCAATGAAATCCACGAATGTGCTGTACTTAGGCGTTCCGTGGCGCTTGTCCTGGCTGACACTGTTGTGCGAATTCCGGTGCCAGTCCTTGTTCAGGCTCGTGGTCCCGTACCAGTTCTTGCCGGTCAAGGTGACGCCCGGTCCCTTGTGGATCTTCAGCAGGGCCGTATTGATGACATAGTCGGCATCCACGAAACTTTTCGCCAGCCCTTTCTGGTTCTCTCCCTGCCCCGGCGTAAAGGGCATTTCATCCATATAGAAGGCACATTTGGAACGGCCTTCCTTCCCCACATTGTCCTCGTACGTCACCCGCGGGAATTCCGCCTTGCAGCGAAGGTAGATATTGTCCGTCAGCCAGCGGCTGGGCTCGGAGAGCGTGATGTCCTCTTCCCGGATGCCACCATCCCGGACGATGCTCCGCAGCAGGGCCAGCGTCACATAGGGAGAACTGTTGAGTTCCTCGCTGTTCTCATAGGAGAACGTATTGTTCATGTTGAGTTTGATGGCGACCTTCTCCCCTTTCCGATATCCTCTCTCCCCCCGCCCATGGGTCTTGTTGAAATCCAGGAACAAGGCTTTCCAGGCTTTTCGCACATTCTTTTCCCCGGTCAGGGCGCACAGGCCTTCCCGAACCATTGCATCGGCCTTTTCCTGGGAATTCCAGCGCTCATCGCTCCACAGGCCCGTTTTCCCGTCCCATGCAGCAACTCCGGGCGCATGGATCCACGCCACCCGGCCCGGGTGGATTCCTTTGCCCTCGCCGAGCGGATGGTTGGGCTCGTCATTCATCATCGCGGGCGTCCCGTCCCAATGCCGGGGCCGTTTCTTGCGCGGCTCATCCAGCAGGTCCAGATAAGTGCAAGGGCCCAGATCCGGGTTGTTCCAAGAGGAAACCTGCCAGACGACTTCCTTCGCGGGGGTCACTTCGAAGAACTGGACACTTCCCGGCCACTCCTCCTTGGGCCGCCCGGCCACCCAGCTGGTAATCAGCGTATTGCCATTGGAGAGACGGGTGGCGGTCTGCAGGTTATAGATGGGGAAAGGGGCGTCTTCCCGCGTGTATTCCCACACCAGGTTACCGTCCCGGTCGAACTCCCGCACATAGCCGCGGTTGTCCCCGCCGATCAGATAGTTCCCGTTGTCCAGCTTGTCCACGTGCCAGGCCTTCTGGCCGGGGATGGATTTGACAAGGTTCCCTTCCCCGTCGATTTCAGCTACAATCTGCTCGTGGATGAGTCCCGTGACGAAATGGCCCTCCCGCGTCATCCGCACATGGCGGAACTGGCCATGGGTCTTCGTCCCGGCGGTCGGGACGATGATTTCTTTCACCATCCGGTCCTCCCGGTAATTCCAGACCAGGATCTTGCCAGGCACCCCGTTCAGGGCGAAATAGACATGGTCTCGGTCCAGGGGCTGGCAAGAATGGGATTCCGTCCCCTGCGGGCATACATACTTCCAGATTTCGTTTCCCTGCGCATCCAGCACGCCGATCTGCGACATCGCGGCATAGACGATCTCACCGTTGTCAAGCACGCGTACGTCATCGAACTCGACAATCCGCCCCCATTCGTCATGCAGGGGAAGACTGAACTCAAATTCGACCTTCCCTTCCCGGACGATGAAAAGAGTCTGCTTCTCAGGATGACGCGTGTCGTACTCCCCGACATAGACAAAGGGATGCCGGGAGAGCGAAGTATCCTGCGCCGCGGAGGAGAAGGCCGCGGCCGCCACCAGCAAGGCGGTTCCTATGAAATGCTTGTAATCCATAGGATTCCGGCTATCTTCCCGGCGCGAAACCGGAGATGCCTTTCACGCCGTCCCCTTCTCCGTACGCATCCACCAGAATGTCCTTGACCCGGAGGTTCCGGACGTATTCGGCGTTGTTGTCGAACTTCGTCAGGTGTTTCACATGGATGTCCTCGATCCGGATCCCGTCGATGGGATCCCGGGCATCGCCCCGGAGCTCATAGACCGCCTCGGACTGCTCCGCTTCCGCATGCAGGATGGAAATGTTGCGGATGCGGGTGATTCGCGTCTCGAACGTAGGGACGATGTCGCGCCACTGGTACAGGACGTCCGTGTCGATCTCGAAGACCCGGATCATCTTGGTCGCGGACACGTTCTCCACGGTCACGTCCTCGATGAAGCCTCCCCGGCGATGGTTCGTCTTGATATAGAAGAGGCGGTAAACCTGGTCGCCGGAATGGCAGTCGTGCATGTACACCCGGCGGACCCCGCCGGACATCTCGCTGCCGATTCCCAGCAGGCAATGGCCCTGCACCACCTCGCAGCGGCGGATGACCACATCCTGCGTGGGCATTTCCAGCGCCCAGCCATCCTGGTTGCGGCCGGCCTTGATCACCACGGCGTCGTCACCCTGGTCGAAGGTGCAATCCTCCACGATGGCATGCTGGGTCATTTCCAGGTCGATGCCGTCGTTGTTGTGGCCATGGGCATAGACATCCAGATGGTGGGCCCAGACATCCTTGCACATGAAGGTGTGGATGGTCCAGAACGGACTCTCCCGGATCTTGAAGCCGTCCAGCTGGACGTTCGTGCAGCGGTTGAAGTGGATCAGGTGCGGACGCATCTGCACACCCTCCCGTTCCATATGGCGGTCCGTCGCAGGGACTTGGGTAGAACACATCGCATAAAGTTGCCGGGTGGCCTGGACATGGGATTCCGGCCGGGCGAACCACGTCCGCCAGAAGTCCATCTTCGGAGCCAGCATGCCGGGGCCGGAAATTGCGATGTTCTCACATCCGAAGGCGTAAACGAGCGGGGAAACGTTCATGCATTCCGCCCCTTCCCACGAAGCCTGGACAGCGGGATAATAGAGGCTCAGGTCATCCTCGAACACGACCTTCGCTCCCTCGCTCAGATACAGGTTGCAGTTGCTCTTGAAGTGGATGGGACCGGTGAGCCACTCTCCGGCAGGGACGACCACGCGGCCTCCACCGGCCTTGTTGCAAGCTGCCATCGCCTTGGCGAATGCCGCCGTATTGGCCTTCACGTCACTCGGTTTCGCACCATACTTCGTGATGGGGAAATCCTTTTGCGGAAACACGAACATTTCCAGAGGCTCGAACGGGAACGGTGCTTCCGGCGCGGTCACGACAATCCGGTCCTGGGCGGAAGTCAGGACACTGCCTACCAGGGCACAAAGGGTGAAGAAAAGCTGTTTCAGTGTCATAGGATGTGTTTTTTATGGCTTGACAAGCGTGGCGGCATCGTCCTTTTCCAGCCGCTGCGCAGCCAGGTCCCGATACGGGCTCGGCTGCCAGATGAAAGCATCCGGATCGTCCGGGAAGGAGGGGTCGAAGCCCTGGAAATTCCTCAGGCCGGCACGGAGGGGAAGACGGAGACGGACGATTTCCGACAGGACGCACTTCGCCAGTTCGAAGGCGCCATAGGGGCTGAAATGGGTATTGTCTGCAATGGGTGCGCTCACCCAGGGATAGGCGCCAGCCGGGACATGGACCAGCGCCTGCTTGGAGCGTTCTTCGCCCAGTGCTTCATAGAACAGGGCCGACAGGTCGTGCAGTTCCACCAGCGGGACCTGTTCCCGGGCGGCCACTTCCCGCATTCCTTCGGGATAGTCTCCATGCGTCTCGACGATGCGTCCGTCCGCACCGAAATTGCGCCGGTGGGTCGGCGTGACCAGGACCGGCTGCGCCCCCTTTTCCCGGATCAGGTCGATGAACGTTTTCAACTGCGTGGCGAAGAAATAGTGCCCTCCCTTTCCGGGGCCCTTGAGTTTCATGTCGTTATGGCCGAATTCCACGAAAACGTAATCGCCGGGCTGCACCAGGGTAAGGACCTTCCGGAGCCGGCCGGCCGCCAGGAAGGTGTCCAGCCGCTCCCCGCTTTCAGCGTAATTGGCGATACATACCGTCGTATCAAAGAAATACGGGGCCATCTGCCCCCAGCTGGCGAAGGGTTCGTTGTCCTGGTCCACGACGGTCGAGTCGCCGCATAGGAAGACGGTCGTCACCGGGCCGGCCTTCTCGATACGGATGGAAGACACCGCCGGTGCGGCGCCACCGATTTCCAGCGTAAGGACATCGTCCCAGTCCAACTTCCCTTTCTCCCGGTCCTTGATGGAGACCTCGGCGACCACTTGCCCGTTTTCGCGGATCCGGGTATCCCGCTTATTGACTAGGAATGATACCGTCTTGGACTCCCCTTTCGCCGTTGCCTCGTTGTACAGGCACAGACGGCGAGATTCCGCTTTCACGGTCGTCATTCCGAACCTTTTCGCATCCCCGAGGGTGACCGTGACCAGATAGTTCCCGTCCTCTACCGGTACGGAAATCTCGAAAGGCCGCTGGTTCCGGGTCGCATAGTCCGCCCGGAAAACCGGTTCGCCCGCTCCCAGGGGAAAGGCCGCCAAAAGGGCCAGGAAAAGCAACGCAAGACGCTTCATATCAATGTAATAACTTATAGATTTCGCTGCCGGCCAACAACACGCAACCGGTGCCGTAGTCTTCAAAATCGGGAATCTTCCGGGCGGACAGGGGCTGTGCGTCCGAAGGCATCTTGCCGGAACCCTGCATATAGCCGAGGAAACCGTCATCCTGGATGCAGATGCGCTCCAGGGCATTCCAGGCCTTTGCCAGGACAGGCCGGTAGATGGCTTCCTCCAGGCGTCCCGTACGGAGGCCCCAGGCCAGACCGTAGGCGAAGAGGGCGGTTCCCGAGCCTTCCGGACCGCCGAAGTGGTCCGGGTCGTGGAGGCTCACGCCCCAGGTGCCGTCTTCCCGCTGGCAGGCCGCGAGGGCCTGGCACATCGCGAGGAAGTCGGCCGCATAGACCGGCCGGTGCGGATCACTCTCCGGCAGTTCATCGAGTACCCGGACCAGCGCGGCCATGACCCAGCCGTTTCCCCGGGACCAATAGCAGTCCTCCCCGTTCGGTTCCACATAGGGAGCGACGAAGTCCTTATCCCGCCACCACAGGCCGTCTGCGGCATTGTAGAAGCGGTTCCGGGACCACTTGTACATCCGCCAGGCTTTCTCATAGAAGGCCGGATTCCCGGTGGCATTGCCCATCTTCACGAAGGTAGGCATCCCCATCTGGATGGCATCGATCCAGGTCCAGTCTCCGTCGGATGCATCCCCCAGGGAGACCAGGTTCTCCAGGCATTGGCCCAGCTTGTCGATCATCTTGTCCTCCTTGTAGATGGCATAGAGGTCCAGGTAGGTCTGTCCGCAGCAGTAATTGTCCGCATCCCGGGTGAGCGTATTCCCGTTGCGGAGCCCCCAGTCATTGCCTTCGCCCCAGGCATAGGCATAATCCAGATACTCCTGCCGGGGATCCACGCCCCAAAGGGCCATCAGTCCCTCATAATAGACGGCCCGGGTCCAGATGACGGACTCATACATCCGATGCCGGCCCGGGAAGGGATGCCGGGCGGTCGGGTCGGCAAATTTCCGCATGAAATAGTCATTGACTTGGCGGGATACCGCCAGAACGTGGTCCGCCGAAGGGAGGTCGTACCCGACCGGTGTCAGGGTCACCTCGGAGATGAGCCCGGAAGGGTCCGGCGCCCAGTCGCCGAAACTGAATTCCCGCGCGCCCGTGACACTGGCGATATTGGCGTCCTTGAAGATACGCCACTTCTCTCCACGGCGTTCCATGGCGGCGATCCGGTTGGAAGGCAGGTTGGTCACATCGACAGTCAGAGTATTCGTTCCCGGCTGCAGGTATTTTCCAATCCGGGTGCGGAAAGGAACGCTCCAAAGCGTGTCCACGGGAATCCCGTTGACGAATACGCGGGCGCTCTCCCGCACATCGCCCAGATCCAGGACCCAGTCTTCGGCCGCATCCGGATTGTCCAGGACGATACCGGTCGTGTAACGGGCGGTCGCATGGTTTTCCCGGGCTTCGGGAACCTCCAGTTCCGTCCAGCTGCGCGGGCTCCGGGAAGGGAAATTCCCCTTGATTTCCGGCTCGCTTTTCGGGAAAGAGATATTCCAGATCGCATCCAGGACCATCGCAGGACCGTTGGAGCACACATACTGCCAGTCATCGGCGGCCCTAACTTCGGCCGGGAAAGTCTTCAGCAGCAGCGTCTGCCCCGGCTCCAGTTGGAGCCGTACTTCCGTCCGGCCGTCCGCATTGATCCGGAGACCGGCCTGCCCGCTCTCCCCCGTCAACGGATCGAAGAGGACAGCGCTGCAGGCCGCTGTGGCGAGTTCCACCCAGCCATCGACGGCGTGGTTGGAAAGCATGGTCAGGAAATAGTTGTACCCACCCGCCTCGTTGCGTCGACGCAAGTAACTGCCTCCGGCTTCGGTCGCGAACTTCTCGGGGCGAAACCCGGACAGGGCCTTCGTCATGGATACGGGTTTCGGGAAACGGCGGACAAGTCTGCGCAGGGCTTTCCGGCGGGCATTCAGGTCCTTGAGGCCCGGAACGTCAGAAGGGAGACGATCCACGAAAATGACCCGGATTCCCTTCTGCTGCAACTGGACGAGGCGCTCGGCCGTTTCCACGGGCATATAGGTACACGCTGGGACGATCACCGGCTTGTCGATGTCTTCCCGCTGCAGGAGGGCGTCCGAGATGTAATCGGCATCCAGGCCGGCGGCCCGGATTTCGCCCATCGCCCGTTTCACTTCGGGCAGGGTCTTCCCCATCTCGTGGATGGAGAACATCATGTATGGCTTGTCCGACTGACGGCTCCACGCGTCATAGATGGGCAGATACAGATAGCAGTCGCTGTCCGGCTGTCCGGCAGTGAGGAAGGCCTGGCAGCGTTCCACATACTTGAAAAGGCCCGCGGCATCCTCCCAGAGGCTGCCGGTGGGCGACATGTTGACGGAGGCATAGAACATCCAGCCTGGCCACTTGACATCCTTCGGGGAATAGGGGGCTCCATGGAAGACGACATGGTTCACACCTGCGCAGAATGCCTGGTCCAGCTCCGGCTTGCACTGGGACAGGGAGGTCCGGAAATGCTCGGTAAGCCAGGTCAATGCTTCCGCTGACGTGTACTTCTTCCCGGTGACATGCGCGGCCGAAGAGGCGAACTTCAGGGCCAAGGGGTCTCCGTCGTTGGGACGGGTTATCGGGTCCTTCCGCAGGCCGGGAATGTCGAATTCCGTCCGGCCGAAAGTCTCGCACTCGGGAATGTCCACCATCGCGTACAGGTCCAGGATGTTGGCCGGAGATCCATGGGACTGGTTGCGCACGAGGGCGCCGTGGCCATGGGCCCATTCCGTCCAGGGTGTCAGGAAGTTCTCCTTGAGCATTTCGCCAAGGCACTCCCGGTATTCACAGACAGCCCGGACATACCGTTCGGAGTCCTGGGGGCCGGTGAGTTCCGCCACGATGTCATAGCCATACCGCTCCCGGAAAAAGTCCGGCAGCTTTTCTGTCCAATCCGCCCCATACACTTCGTAGGAATCATTGAAAAGGACGGCAGGCCAGGCTGCACCGGACGTGCTGAAAGCCTGGTCGAACCGGCCCAGGTAGAAGTTGACGGCCTCCTTGTCATAATGGTCCACCACCAGGCCTTCCCCACCCGGGGCGGCCCGTTTCACCCGCTGGCCTGTGGGAACCGCAGCGATGGTTCCGTCCGGCTGGACGGCCATTTTCTTGGCCGACCACCGTTCTGTAATGCCGGGTCCGCCGAAAGGCCAGCCCGTACCACAGTTCATGTCCACCTCCAGCCCCAGCCGTTCCGCTTCCGCGCAAACGTGGCGATACATCTCCATCCACTCCGGGGAGAGATAGACAATGTCGTTGGACTCGTTCCCCTGTACCCCGTAGATGGGTGTGATCTCCACGCCGCCGATACCTTGGGCGGCGAACTGCTCCAGATTGTAGGTCAGGCCTTCCTTGTCCACGGCGCTGCCCAGCCACCACCAGCGGACGAACGGGCGGTCCTGCGGAGCGGGTTGGTACCATCCTGTGCCGGCATCCTGTCCCGGAGCCGGAAGCGCCAGGGTAAGAAGGAGGGCTGCAATGAGGTGTTTCCGAATCATTTTACCGTTTCTTGTTCTCGGGAAGCAGGTAGCGGCCGATGCCCGGCAGGGCCCGGAGTCCTTCGGCCGCGCTCCGGGCATTCTCCCGGGCGCCTTCCTCTCCCGTATGGATCGTATCTTTGAAAAGGGCGGCCGTCTTTTCCCGCCCATAGCGGTCGAACCGGTCGGCGGAAATGGCCTCCAGGTCCACGAACGGGATGCCCATCTCTTCCGCCACCGCTTTCTCCCAGGCTGTAAAGGTATCCGTCTTCCGCTCCAGCAGGCCGTCTTCTTTCCAAGACGGCCGGGGTGTCAGGGAACAGAGGATGGGACAGCCGCCCCGGTCCAGGACATCCTGCGCCATCCGGCGGATGTACTCCCCGTAGGTGAAGACCGTCTCTTTCGCACCGGTTTCGGCGATGGTGACTTCCTTCGATTCCTTTCCGGTTCCGGGCAGGGAATTCCGGGCCCGTCCGCTGTCCAGGGGGCCATTGTCGTTGTGTCCAAGCTGGATCAGGACATAGTCGCCGGGACGGACTCCGTCGGCGACATCGTTCCAGAACCGGTTGAAGAAGGTCCGGGACGACATGCCGCCGTAACCTTGGTTTTCCACCGTGATCTGCGCCGTGTCAAACCAGTCTTCCAGGAAGGCGCCCCAGCCCCACTGGCCGTTCCCGCCGTTTCCCTTGGTGCCGTTCCGCATCGTGGAATCGCCCACCAGCAACAGGACCGGATGGTCGCCCACCCGCGTACTGCCGGCCACCGGCCGGGCCGTCGAGAGGCTTTCGGGCCGGTCGGCGAAGGAGAACCACACCTTGATCCTCAAACCTTCATCCCCCGACTTGATCCGGACGTTGCCCGGCTGGCTGTGGGGACCGTGCTGGGAGATGGGCTTGAAACTCTTGATACCCGGAATGTCCAGCAGCAAGGAGATGTCGCCTTCGGGGAAGACGGGGTTGCTCGTGCCACCTTCCAGTCCGCGAGGCTGTTCGGGGGTGAACATCCTCAGGTACAGGCCGTCCGTCTCCGAATAGACGGTGAACGGAACGGTATCGCTCAGGATCTGCGCCCAATAGACGCCGGCGTGATAGCCTTTGAATTCGGGATACTGCAGCCGCTCGTGCGGCAGTGTCGTTTCCCCGGTCACGGTATTGTTCCAGGGCTTGCTCCACAGGCCGTATTCATGGCCTCGGATGCGGTTCTTCCACACGCGGTAAGGACCGCGTCCCATCCATTTCATGCCCTGGACCGCTTCCTCCGGGAAATCGAACGTGAACCCCAGATACTGGACGTTCGGATCCATCCAGGCGTCGTCGAAGCCCCCTCCCCCGTTGTCCCGGTTCAGGATGACGGCGTCCATCCCCAGCCGGCCGTCGGCCGTCAGGGTCCATTTGACGGAATCCACCCCGCCGGTGTATTTGGCGACAAAGATCCGGTCATCCCCTTCCGTGCGGGTGTAGGCTTCCTTGAATTTCCATTTCATACCGACCGGGCGGAAACCCTTCAGGGGTATCGGACGGCCGTTTTTCGTGATGCTTTCGAGCGTTCCGGTGGTTTCATCGAACGATACTTCCACCCCGCCGGACGAAAGGGAGCGGTGCCGACGGAAATAGTCATCGGCATAGCGGACGGGCCAGCTCCACCGGCACAGACTTTCTCCCCGGGGCGAGAAGGCCTCCAGTTCCAGGAGGTCGCCCTCGAAAAGCTCCGCTCCGATGCCCAGGGACACCTTTCCGGTCATTCCTGGTCCGATAGACGGGAAACCGGCCTTCCCGGCGCAAAGTTCCTCCACGACGCCGCCCTCTTCCGGCGTTTTCACCCGAAGGACGCGCCAGCGGAGCGAGCAATCGGCCAGGTCGGTAAACAAGAAGGTATTCTTCACATGGAGGGTTCCCTCGAAGGAAGGCGTGATAAAGAAGGGCTCGATCTGCACCGGGCACCAGATATTCCGGACGGCCCAGAAACTGCCTTCCTTCTCGCGGTAAGGCCCCACGATACCGTCATTGCCCATGTTGAAGTAAGGGTCCAGGATGCCCCCCTTATCCACGCGGACCACGCTTTCGTCCACGAATGCCCAGATGAAGCCGCCCGCAAACAGCGGATGCGACGTATAGTTCGCCCAGAAATCCTCCAGGCCGGCTCCGGCGCCCTCGTCGTAGTTCGCATGCATGAACTCCGTGGGCATGAAGACCTTATATCCGTTCGTAAAGCGATGGACACCGGTCAGATAGGCCGGATAATGGTGCGTATCCAGTTCGTCGAAATCGGCCCAAGGGTGGATGACATGCCGCTGCTGCGGGTCCAGTTCAGCGAAAAGCGGGTCCAGGTCCGTGTTCCAGCCGCCTTCATTGCCGTTGTCCCAGAGGAGGATGCAGGGATGGTTGACGTCCCGGGAGACCATTTCCCGGAGCAGTTTCGTTCCGGTCTCGGTGGAATAGCGGCCGTGCCAGCCGGCCAGTTCGTCCAGGTAGAAGATTCCCAGGGAATCGCACATGTCCAGGAATCGCGCATCCGGCGGATAATGGCTCCGGACGGCATTCATGTTCATCTGCCGGATCAGGCGGGCATCCTCGAGGTCCTGGGCCTCGGAAGTCGTCCGGCCGCTTTCCGGATGGAAACAGTGCCGGTTCACTCCTTTCAGGATAACCTTCGTTCCGTTTACGTACAATCCGTCCCGCGGGCGGAGTTCCACGGTCCGGAAGCCGATGCGCTCCTCCACGGTATGCAAGGCTTTTCCGCCGGCATCGAGGAGGGATACCTCCAGGTCGTACAGGTTCGGGTGCTCGCATTCCCAGGGAGAAACGCCGCTCCACTGCATTTGCTGCTCATCCCCGGCCGGGATGACTTTCTCGCCCAGCCGGCTGCCAGCGCGGTCCCGGAGGACATAACGGAAAGACGCGCCTTCCGGAGCGTTTTCCGTTTCGATATTGGCCCGCAGAGAGCCGTCTGCGCGGGGATCCAAAGAAACCTGGCCGATGTGGGCCTTGGGCACGGAGCGCAGCCAGACCGGCCGGTAGATACCGCCGAATAGCCACCAGTCGGCCCGGCGCTCGGCATTGTTCACGGACGCATCGTCCGAATGTTTCTTGACGAGGACCTCCAGCCGGTTGGTACCGCCATAGCGGAGCAGGCCGGTGATCGGGTAGCTGAACCGATAGAAGGCGCCCCGGTGCACTTCGCCGGCCACCTTTCCGTTCACCTTCACGAGGGCGTCGGTCATCACCCCGTCGAACACAATTTCCACTTCCCGGCCCTTCCAGGCGGCGGGAACCTTGAATGAATGGCGGTACAGGCCCGTTTCCTGGCTGGGTTCCGCCTCGGGATGGCCATAGTAATACCGGCCATAGGTATATTCACCGAATCCCTGCAATTCCCACTGCGAAGGGACGGCGATCCGGGACCAGCGTCCGCTACCCGCACCGCCGGAGCACAGGAAATCCCACTGGACGGTATCGTCGGCACCCGTTCCGGACAGATACTGGACCTGCGTACGGACCGGATCGGCGGCCGCCGGAAAGACGGCCAGGAACATCAGCGACAGGATAAGGACCGTCTGTTTCATCGGTGCACTTTCGTTTTTTTCCAGGTTCCCTCGAAGAAGGGCACTTCGCCCCGGAGCGTCCGCTCGTCCAGCCGGTGCAGCCGCCCGGTGCTGAACGGGGCGACATGGACCACGATGTTACCGGCGGTATCCATTTCGAAGGGGCTGCATTCGGGCTTGCCGCCGGGTCCCACCCAGCGGATCGTGCTGTCGGTGGAGAACTCGATCCAGTCCACGGCCGGATCGCCCCCTTCGAGGACGTAATATTCCGGTCCATCCCCCCGGCAGGAGGACAGCAGACAGGCCAGGACGGCCAGCGCAGCGAATAAACCTGCTTTCATGGTTCAAAGGTAATAATAAAGGGGCCACTTTCCTTCCACCAAAAGCGGCCCCTCCCCACTATTCAATAACCAACCGTGAGTCTATCAATAACCGGGGTTCTGCCACTTGGCCTTGTCGGCATCCGACAGGTTCGAGCCGTCCTCGTTGAGGAGCTGGTCGATGAAAGCCTGCGGGATCGGACGGAGGTTGTGCTTGTCCGAGACATTGGCAGCCGCCTCGGGGTTGAAGGCCTTCGCACGACGGACGAGCAGGTTGCAGCGGGAGAGTTCCTCCCAGCGGTTCCACTCACCCAGCAGTTCGCGGGTGCGCTCGTTCATGATGAAGTTGATCATCCGGTCCAGGTCGCCGTTGCAACCGAGGGTCTTCAGGATGGCCTCATCCTCAGCCGGCAGGCTGGAAGCGGAAGCGATCTGCAGCGAGGAAGCCGCCGTCGTCGGTTCGATGCCCGTGGACAGGTAGTACGAATTCTTCTGGATGTAGGACCATTGGGCAGCCACCTTGTTGGCCACCTTGGTGCCGGCAGCGTCCTTGCACTTGCCCAGGGCGGCGGTCGCCGTCGCATTGTCCTCATCGCCGCCGAATTCCTTCAGGAAGGCCATCGTGCCGTCCTTGTAGGCGGAACGGTCTTCTCCGGCCTTGAACTCAGCCCGCTTGCGGAGCTGGTTCACGGTGGCGATCGCCTCGGAATACTGTCCCATGCGGACCTGGGCCTCGGCCTTCACGAGATAGGTCTCGCCGGTACGGGCCATGATCACGTCGCGGTGGGAATCGCCCTTCTCGGCCGTACGGGAACCGTCATCGGTCTTGTTGATGCCGCAGAACGTATTGGACTGGGCGGGATTGCCGGACACACCGTAGTTGCGGTGGACATACTGGCCGCCGATGTACAGCGGAACCACGTTCGGGACCCACTTGCCGGTCTCGGGATTCACGAAAGTATGCTCCTGGGCGCCGCGGCCAAAACTGCCGTAGGTCGATTCGTCCGCAAAGCGGGCGTCGCCCTTGCTGTTCAGGATGAACAGGATACCGGCCTGGCCGAGTTCGGGTTCAGCCCCCTCGGGGCAACCCACCTTGTGCATGTTTTCCGGGGTCACATAGTTGTTGTAACCATAGACCGTCTTGAAAGTCTTCCACATGCGCGAGTCGTTCACATTGTCGAACACCGCATAGGCATACTCGTTGGGGCGGCAGCGCTGGAAGTCCATGCCGCCGATGTACTGGCCACGCTGGACATAGCCGGCGGAGAAGTTGGAGAACTGCGGGTTGAAGTAGTTGTAGGTACGGTTGCCGTACCGGCCCGCGTAGGTGTCCACGGAATGCTGGGCGGACATCAG
>JAEEGL011433994.1_pt1 | contig 23548 bp, 25 predicted proteins | sample 9134231 | NCBI WGS metagenome assembly JAEEGL01 (sample SAMN16246548, study PRJNA631951) | gut metagenome | biome: gut microbiome; feature: rumen; material: fiber-attached | host: Bos | place: Iran: Karaj | collected 2018-10
CGTCTCTCCGCCCGCCACGGTGAATTGGGGAAGCACGTATGCTATGCACCTGTCTATGATGCCTTTCACAGGCCCCGAGAAGCCACCGAAGGTGTACCTCGATATTATGACGATCTCGTCAGCTTCGTGGACCAGTTTCCCCATCCTGTCATAGCCGTCCTTTATCACGCACTGCCCGGGAGTTTTGTCCCAGCAGCAGAAACAGCCGATGCAGGGTTTTACGGGGGTGGTCTCAGTCACGACGGTAAAGCCCACGTATCCATCCTTCAGCTTTTCCCATTCTTCTTTTTTCAGATCGTGTATGACAAGACCCTTTTTCATCTCTTTCCTCCAAGCAGCACTGCGGCAGATTCTTTCAGGTTCTGATGCCTCACCTTCGTCGCGTCGAAACGGACGGTCCTGAAGGCAAACTGCATCACGGGTCCCGACCCGAAGGCACAGATAATGGTCCCAATGCCCACCGGTCCTCCGAGAAGCCACCCTATAAATGTCGCCGTGCCCAGAAGCATGATGCTCACAAGCCCTATGGGGACCTTTTTCATTCGTTTTGAAAGTGCCACAAGAAGCGTATCCCTCGGCCCGCACCCAAGGGACGCTATCATGTAGGTATACTGGGTATATGCGATTATGAACAGTCCGGCGATCATCACGGCGACGCTGACTGGCAGGGAGCTGCAGGGTTTTACAAGCCCTGTCCAGTTGAAGAAGTCCACGCTCTTGCCTACCACCACCGCGTCTATGAACATGGCTATGCCTATAGGTTCTTTCAGCATTATATCTATGAAAAGTATGGTAAGGGATACGGCGATGGAGGCGTTGCCGTAAAGGATCCCGAGGGTCTTTGAAAGACCAAGGCTGAGCACGTCCCAGGGACCGGCCCCTATATTCGCCTGTATGGTCAGGTAAATACCGAAGCCGTTCACAAAGAGGCTTGCCGCCGCTATCAGCATGCCCGTAAGAATCTCTTTAGCGCTGCGGTTTTCTCTAGGAAATATTTTCATTAATCTTAATTCTCAGCCGAATCTCGCCTCTCTTAGAGGCCTGTCCCAGAAGACCTTTCCTCCGTTTTCTTCCGCGAGGGAATCTATCTCCTTACGCAAAATGTCGGTAAAGGTCTTATCCTTCTTTTTGGAGCGTCTTCCGGAGCCTTCGAAAAGGGTCCTGCTGAAGTACGCGTCGTAGGATACGGCGAAGTCGTCTTCGCTGTCGTGGGGGAAGAAGGAAACTGCCGCTTCGTACCGCAGATTTCCCGCGTCGGAGGCGGCGATGAGCATCACCAGAGCTCCGTGCCTTTCCCTTCCGCCGTATTTCATCTCCGCCTCGAAATACTGTTCATAAACGTTGATTTCAGCCATAGTTTGCACCTCATATACAACCTTGAGTTGATCCGATCGACGACTAAATAGATTTTGCCCGCAGCCTCTCTTTATGGTAATATCTTCCTGCGAGCATCGATGGGCATATCTTTTACTACTCTGGACCAAGCCCCCAAGAATCTGCTTTTCTTAGAGTCTTTAATGCCCATCGATTTTTTATATTTTCGACATGAGTCCGTTCAGGACCTGTTCTATGAGAAAGAGACTTCCCTTTATGCCCATGTGCGTCTTGGGCACCAGATCCGTATATCCCATGCCAGGAAGGCTTATCTCTATGCCGCAGAATATCCTGTTCTTCAGCATCAATTCCGAAATGACGTTGGCGTCCGAAAAGACCAGTTCCGCATCCTCCGCTTCCGCCGGCTCCATGCCGAGATAATCTCTTAAGAACGCGGTATACGCTTTCTCGGTGGAGCTTCCTCCCTTTACGAAGAACCTGACCCCTTTGGGCTTTCCGAAGGCCTGGCTTGTTTCTCTAAGTTTGTACCAGGCAAGTCCTCTTGCCCTTTCGCTTTCCCTGCGGAAGTCTTCGTCCCCGCATCCCAGAAGTGAGCATATGCCGGAGATCATTCTTTCCGTTGCCTTAAACCCCACGGGCAGGCTTTCGCATACGTAGAAGGGCATACCCAGCAGTTCTTCGAGATACTCTGCGGACGCGAGCCCCGATTCGGGATACACGACCACGTTCAGATCGGCGTCCGGCAGCCTTTCTAGCTCTTCGAAGGAGCAGCCGGCGCAGGGGACCGCGTTTATGTCTATGCTGCAAAGACCCAATATTCTCCTGAGTTCCTCCAGGTCTCCCTCTATATATCTCTGCCATATGGAAAGACCCAGGAGATTTACGGATCGTCTTTCTCTTTTCTTCTTCTCCCATCCTTCCCACAGAGGCGCTCCGACCTGTTTCATGAGAGCCAGCATCCCCTCGGAAAGTCCCTTTTCGAAATCGGAGGAATATCCTGAGGACTCCAGCATCACGACTCTTTTGTTTCCCAGCTTTTCTCTTGCGAGCTCAAGCAGGTTGTCTCCGATGAGAGCCGCTCCGGGAGAATTGATTATGCATATTATATCGAAGTCGATATTCGCCGTTATATAGTCTATGGCGGCGGCGACCTTTTCCTTCGTGCTGTATACGTAGTCGTATCCGTCCAAATAGGTGCAGGGCACCCTCGCCTGGCGGAAGAACCAGTCGTTTAGAGTATTGTAATCCACCGGGGCCTTTTCTCCGCCGGGACCGTCGGGAAGATAAAGGACCGGTCTTATGGAAAGATACTGGGAAGTTGTGCTGTGATAGAACCTGCAGCCCATGGGCCCGTTGAGAAGGACCACCGTATTTTCCATGCCCTCGAGGGCGAATATCATGCCCGTGATGCTGTCAGGCGAAATACTTTTCAAAGTAGACTCCGTCATCTGTCCATTCCCCCTCTCTTCTGTTTTCGAGAAGCAGCGCCCAGCGCTCCAGCACGTCTATTCCCGAGCCGAAACCTACCTTCTGCGTCATGGGAAGACTGTCCGTTATATACGGAAGGCCCTTTAGGCTTTCCGTATAGTTGGTCAGAACTATATCCGGCTTCACTTCCTCTATAGCCTTTCCTATCTCCTCTCTGCTCAGGATCTCGTGCACCGCCTTCTTCCTCTCCGGATCCGAGGTGACTCTCAGTTCATGCCTGAGGTAGTTGAGGACCCCTATCCACGGGAACTCGACTCCCGCCTCGCCCGCGGTATCGAGAAGCCAGTCCGCGTCGGCGTTGATGGTGGTCATGAGGACCTTCTTTCCCTTGAGGAAAGGCCTGAGCCTTTCTATCTCGGCAAAGTAATTCTTTTTCTCTCTTTCGAGTATGCCTTCGGTTTTTTCTCCGCAGCCGAAGAAGTCCCCTATCTTTCTCAGGAAGTTTTCCGTAGCCCTGTATCCCACGGGAAGGGGATATTCCAGGAAGCGGCATCCGTACTCTGCCTCGAGCCAGGCTTTGAGCTTCATATTGTCCGGACTTTCCGACGCCAGTATATTTAGGGGCGCGGCGGTAAGAAGCCCGACCTCACGGGCGGTAGCGTCTCCTAGGAATCTGCAGTTTATACCTATTCCCATGCCTTCCAGCATGCCCTTTATTATCCCGTAATTTACAGCGGTATTGTTGTTGACTCCGACCTCGCCGATTATGTTCACCGTCATGGGCTTTTCGGGAAGACCCTTTCTTATGAGCCTCTTCCCTATTATCCTCTGGCACATCTCCATGCCGTGCATATAGTCGCCGGAGATGTCTCCGTCGGCGGGTATCACTATGACGGGTATGTCCTCCGTGGACATATCCTCAACCGACAGCACGTCGTCCCCTATTATCCCGCTTACGCAGGAGCTTATGACGACCACGGCTCCCGGCTTTCTTTCCATGGCCCTGCCGACGGCTTCGCGGAGCTTATCAATTGCCCCGAATACGACGTCGTGGTCGTTTATCATCGTCGATTCGAAATTGGGACTTATGGCGGAGGGCATGAGTATCCCCCTGTTGAAGAGATTCCTTCTCCCGGGAGCGCTTATGTTCTGCCAGGTATAGAAAGAGCATGATTTGGGGGAGTGGGCGATCACGGCCGCATCCGTAAGATGCACCGCCGCCGTAGCCGCTCCGTTGAAGGCGCAGCCGTAAAGAGGGGTCCTTGCGGGCGGCTGCGAATCCGGATTTTTCTCCTCTTCATCTCTTTCGGGACATTCCCCGCAGACGGCAGGCGTTTCCTCCTTCAGTTCCTGCCTGAAAGCTCTCTTTTCTCCTCCGAGTACCACACTTTCCAGCTCTTCATCGCCTAAAGGCAATGCTTCGTAAAGAGGCATGTTTCCGTCCGCAAGAGCTGCCAGTTTTTCGAACACTTCCCTTTCCTCTCCGGGGATGCCGAGTTCCATGACCGTGCGCTTTTCCTCCTCAGCCTTTGCGAAGAGGTCGCTTCTCGGGACAACGGCGCAGACGGGGAGCTTCACAGCCTTCGCGAAGCGTTCCACCCTTTCGTCTTCTCCCGCCACCATGCGCCTGTTGTATATGATCCCGGCTACCCTTCTGTGAAGGCTGCCGTCGAAGTTTCTCACGCCTCTCAATATATTGTTGGCAGCGTAAAGAGCCATGAACTCTCCGCTGGTCACAAGGAATATTGCTCCCGCGTATTCCCTTCTGATGGGTACGGCGAAACCTCCGCATACCACGTCGCCGAGAACGTCGTAGGTGACGACATCGTAACGCTCTTTAAGTTTCTTCTTTTCCAGATACTCGAAAGCCGAGATGATACCCCTTCCCGCGCAGCCTATGCCGGGCCTTGGGCCTCCCGCCTCTATGCACCCTATATCCATATATCCTCTGCCGAGGACCTGCGATACGTCCGCCGAAGCCTCCGGAGTATCCCTTAGGTATTCGAGCACCGTGGGGAGAGCCCTTCCTCCCATCAGAAGCCTTGTGGAATCGTGCTTGGGGTCGCAGCCTATCTGAAGCACCTTTCTCCCCCTTTCGGCGAGGGCTGCCGAGAGATTGGCGCAAATGGTTGATTTTCCTATGCCGCCCTTTCCGTATACGGCTATTTCAAGTCTTTTTCCGCTCATCGTCCGTGCCATAAAATGTAAACAGTATATCATTATAATTCTATACCAAAGACTATTTGCCTGCAAACAAAAACCCGAAGCTTATATAAGCTTCGGGCCTTTCTTTGTTTTGCCTTAGTTGAGATCTGCGTCGAAGGGCATGAGAGCGACTGTTCTTGCTCTCTTGACAGCGGTAGTGACCGCTCTCTGATGCATTGCGCAGGTTCCTGTGATCCTTCTGGGAAGGATCTTTCCTCTTTCGGAAACGTACTTCTTGAGCGTTTCCACGTCTTTGTAGTCTACTACGGATTCCTTATCGGCGCAGAACTGGCAAACCTTTTTTCTGCGGACTCCGCCGTAGCTCTTTCTTCTCTGATTATCTTTTTCCATTGTTTTCTCCTGTCGTTTGGATGTCAGAAGGGAATGTCGTCGTCCGTAAGCTTAGCGAAACCTGCCGGGACACGGTCGTCGCTGAACGGATTGTCGTTCGCGCTTTGCGTAAAGCTTTCGGAACTGCTGTTCCCTTTGTCTAAGAATTCAACTCTGTCGGCAATGACGTCAGTCGTGTACACCTTCTGGCCGTCCTTATCGTAGGAACCGGTCTGGATGCGTCCGGTAACTCCCACAAGGCGTCCCTTGGTTATGTACTTCTCCACGAGTTCCGCGGTTTTTCCAAAGCACACGATGCTGATGAAATCCGCTGACTGTTCTCCCTCTTTGACAGTTCTCTGCCTGTCAACGGCGAGGGTGAATCTCGCGACTGCTGTCTGAGTGCCTGCGCTGTAGCGCACATCTGGATCTCTTGTAAGTCTTCCGATTAAAGATACAGAATTCATAGTTTTACCTCTTCCTACTTCTCGTCCTTGTTTACGATAATGTGTCTCATGTACGCATCAGCGATACGAAGTCTTCTGTCCAGTTCCTTCGGAAGCTCGGGCTCTGCTGTAAACTGCATTACAACGTAATAACCTTCTGTCTTCTTCTGAATAGGATAAGCAAGCTTCCTGAGACCCCATACGTCTGTTGCGGACACTTCGCCGGATTCTGCGATGATAGCTTTTACGTTTTCTACCGCAGCGTCCTTCTTGTCATCCTCCAGAGCAGGATCGATGATAACCATCAGCTCGTACTTATTCATTTTTTCACCTCCCTATGGTCTTTAGTGGCCGGACTTTTCTTCCGGCAGAGAGCATTGTGTAAGACGAATGCAAAGGGTATTATACCCACGCGAGGTATAAATTGCAAGCAAAATATATTGAAAAATGAACATTTTAAAGGCTTCTCCTCCTCCCCTTTTTCCGAACGATGAAGACGAAAAATCCGATTAATATTTCCTTAAAAAATGCAAAGATTTCTGTCACTTGTATCTGCGTTTTTGATATAATCAAGAAGTTGTTATACATTTACGGGAAGGATACAATATATTGTCATGAAAGTCGGTTTTGATGCGGAAAAATACCTCGAGGAACAGTCGAAATACATACTCGAGAGAATAGGCGAAGACAAGGATACCAGGCTCTATCTTGAGTTCGGAGGAAAACTCGTCCAGGACAAGCACGCGGCAAGAGTGCTCCCCGGATTCGACGAGAACGCGAAGATCAAACTTCTCGCAAAGATGAAGGAGCACGCCGAGATCATCATACCCGTGTACGCGGGAGACATAGTTGCCAACAAGACCCGCCAGGACTTCGGCATCACCTACGATCTTGAGGTCATGAGGCTCATAGATATGTTCAGAAGCTACGACCTTTCCGTCAACTCCGTAGTCATAACCCGTTACGAGGACAACCCCGCCGTAAACAACTTCATCAACAAACTCGAAAGAAGAGGAATCAAAACCTACAAGCACTACTTCACAAAGGGCTATCCCACCAACGTCGACCTCATAGTTTCCGAGGAAGGCTACGGCGCCAACCCCTACATAGAAGTCACCAAACCCCTCGTGGTGGTAAACGGTCCGGGACCAGGATCGGGAAAGCTCGCCACCTGCCTTTCCCAGCTCTATCACGAGCACAGAAACGGCCGCAAGGCTAGATACGCCAAATTCGAAACTTTCCCCGTGTGGAACCTTCCCTTAAAGCACCCGGTAAACATCGCCTACGAGGCCGCCACCGTCGACCTCAAGGACGTCAACATGATAGATCCCTTCCATCTGGAGGCTTACGGGATCACGGCGGTCAACTACAACAGGGATATCGAAATGTTCCCCGTGGTAAGAAGGATCATCGAAAGGATCACCGGAGGCGAATCCGAATACAAGTCTCCGACGGATATGGGAGTCAACAGAGTGGGCTTCTGCATTACCGACGACGCCGTCGTCGCCGAAGCCTGCAAGCAGGAAGTGGTAAGAAGATACCTGATGACCTGCGTGGACTACAAAAAAGGAAGGGCCGACGAAGAGACTCTCCAGAGATCAAAGCTCCTCATGGACGACATGGGCCTCAACGACAAATACAGAGAAACCGTAAAGCCCGCGAGAGACTACAGAGAGTTCAAGATCAGCCAGAACAGGAAATACGAGAACTGCGTAGTCATGGCTATGAAGCTGCCAAGCGGCAGGATAGTCACAGGAAGATCAAGCCACAGAATGGCCGCCGGCGGAGCCCTTCTGCTCAACGCGGTAAAAGCCCTCTGCGGCTACGACGACGACATAATGCTCATATCCGGCGAGGTCATAGACGCCATGCACAAACTGAAGGCCGGAGCTCTCCACAAGGAAAAGGAAAGCCTCACCGTCGACGAGGTCCTTTCAGCCCTGGCGATCTCGGCAGTTACCAATCCCCTGGCGGAGGCGGCGGTGGACAAGCTCAAGGATCTGAGCGGCTGCAGCGCCCACTGCACGGCAATACTTTCTGACCGCGACGCCCAGGTCTTCCACGACCTCGGCATAGATGCGACCTGCGACGCCGAGTTCTCTTCCAACAACCTCTATCTGGGATAGACCCTTGACAATTCCCAATATCTGTAATATTATTCCGTTGGGGCGGAAAGGGAGCATAGTGAAAAAAAGAATATTTATTACAAGTCTCGCAATAGCAGTTGCGGGACTTTTTCTTTTTCCCTCCGTCTCATACGGAGATGAAAAGGAAATATGGGTCTGCGAAAATCTCATACATTACAGTTTTACCTTCCGCCACAACGAAGCTGGATTCTGGTATCTTACGGGCAGCGGCGGCTCGGCCGTCATATCCGACTCCGGAATAAGCGAAAACGCGGGGCCTTTAAGCTGCACCGGCAGCGTATATCTTCTCCACAGCATTCCCAAAGAAGCCGTGGCGGCTCTTAAGGAGCACCCAGATCTCAAAGTGAAGGCGGTGGATCCGGGCCTGCCGAGCGCAGCCGACTTTTCTTTTTTCGCATACCGCTTCACAGGACCCGGGACCATGGCCATGGAGATACGCCTCTCTCCCCGCAGCGCGGGGCTTCTGAACGGTTTCGTCGGGGGCCTCGGCTGCCCTATCCCCCTCGTCGACTACCGATTCGGAAAGAACGTCTACACGGTATATCCCCTCATAGGAGGCCCAGGCCTTGCCCCAGGCTTTTTTTCCGAAAGCGACCCTTCTCAGATAAACCCTCCCTTCATCCACCCTTCCCAGATTAGAAACGCAAGCGGAAACTTCGCCTCGGGAACGACTGTAAACGTGGACGGAGTAAACAGAAACGGAGCTTTCTATACTGTCGGAAGAATGGGAGCGCTCTCCTTTGAGGACGCCGTGATCCTTGAGTTCTACTGCCCCTTAAAGCTCGTTTTCTACCTGGAAGAAGACTGTACCGGACATTCGGGAGAAGAAGGCCATGGCTGGGGAGACTTTCCTCTTCCCGTCGGGCAACAGGAAGAAGAGAAAGAAAAACCCTTCGTCCTCAGACTTCACCGCAGAAGATGAAAAAGGCTGTGGCGCATCCCGCGCGGCGGGGATATAATTGACAAAAAGAAAACACTTGGAGGATCTTCCGTGTCCGCACATAAGAAAAAATACATATTGCCCGCGCTCTGCGCAGCGCTCCTGATCGCTCTTGCGGTCTTTTCGTCGTTTCTCGTAAGGCTTAAGGGTGAAAAGAATATGACCGCTGAATGCGGCGAAGAGTTCTCCGATCCCGGAGCCGAGGTCCTCTTCGGTCTCGGTGAAGCGAAAAGAAGCGGTGAACTTGACCTTTCGAGACCCGGGACCTACACTTTGCGCTACAGCTTTCTTACGGGAAGGGCTGAAAGGACGGTGACCGTGGTCGATACCAAAAGACCCGTGATCACCCTGAACGGACTTAAAAACATCACCGTCGTAAAGGGAGAGGAATATACGGAATACGGATATACGGCGGTTGACAACGCCGACGGCGATATCACCTCTTTGGTGACGGTGGAAAGCGACGTCGATACAGATAAAACCGGAGTCTATCACGTTTCATACGTGGTCGGCGACAGCTCGGGAAACATGACGAGGGAAAGACGCACAGTCAGCGTCTCCGAAGAAGGCCCCATGTCCATGAGCATGAAAGATTTCGATCTTGAGCCCTTCTATTCCGACGTCATCGCAAAGGAAGTCCCCTTCGACGGAAAAAAATACGCTGACACGGTAGTTTTCGGAGATTCCTTCGTAGGCATATTCTCCGGTTACGGGTTGGACCGCTCCGACATGTTCTGGTACAGGGACGCATTCGCCGTAGACGAGGCGGATACCAAGCCGGTAAAGGTGGCGAGAGAAGAAACGGGACTCACGTTCTTTGAACTCATGGATCTTTACCGTCCCGGCCACGTGATAGTATTCCTCGGGAACCAGACCACCTGGTGCTGGTCCATACCCAAGTTCAGAGAGGCTTACGATGCCTTCTTTACAAAATGCCTTGAAAAGTATCCGGATACGGTCTTCTCCGTCTGCTCCCTTCCTCCCTACGACTTTGAGACCGATTACGAATACCTGGAATCGAGGGGATTTCTCAGAAACCAGCGGGTGAACGAGGTAAACTCTCTTCTATGCGAGCTCTGCCGTAAATACGGCATGAAGTTCATCAACGCTGCGCCCCTTCTTAAAAATCCGGAAAACGGCTACTGCAGAAAGGAATACCTGATCTCCGACAATTTCCATCTGACAAAGGAAGGCTGCAGCATAGTGCTGGAATATATAAAGAGCCACATGGACTGGCAGTAAGCAAAAACCCGGCTTAAAGCCGGGTTTTATTCAAAGTGTTTCTTTCTTAATTTCTGTTCTCTATTTCGCTTATGAGGTCTACCCTCCTCTGGTGACGGCCTCCCTCAAACTCCGTGGTAAGCCAGGTATCTACTATCATTTTCGCAAGGTCAAGGCCGACCACCCTGGCTCCGAAGGCCAGCATATTGCAGTTGTTGTGGGCTCTGCTCATTTTTGCCGTGTAGGGCTCCGAGCAGACGCAGCAGCGTATGCCCTTAACCTTGTTTGCCGCAAGGGATATTCCCAAGCCCGTTCCGCATATCACTATGCCGAGATCCGCTTCTCCAGAGGCAACGGCTCTCGCCACCTTTTCTCCGTATACCGGATAGTCGACGCTCTCGCTGCTGTCCGTGCCGAAATTTATCACTTCGTATCCGTAATTCGCCTCTATATACGCTGCGATCTGATTTTTGAGTTCCACCGCGGCGTGATCGTTTCCTATGCCGATTTTCACTTTGCTTTACTTCCTTCCTTTTTCTTTTTTCCGCCCTTGCTGTTGTAGAAAAACACAAGCTTTCCCAGTGATATGACAGCCACCGACAGTATCATGGAACCTGCCACGTCGGAGGGCCAGTGGACTCCCACCAGTATCCTGGAAAGACCTATGATCACAGGCCATGCTATGAGCAGGACTCTCAGGAGCACCGCCATTCCCTTGGTCTTGGGGTAGACCGTTGTGGAGCGGTCCTTTTTGTAAAGGGGAAGGCTCTTTCCTTTGGTGAGGAAATAGTAACCGACCAAGCTGGCGAAAACCACCCAGAATACCATATTGTTGAGTGTGTGCCCCGATGGGAAGCTGTATCCGTGCTCAGGACACAGCCAAAGGGACATGTCCGGGCGGGGCCTTTTAAAGATGTGCTTTAAAAGCTCATACAGACCCACGCTGGCCGTAACGCAGCAGGAAAGGGGTATGCCGTAGGAAAATCTGGTCTTCTTGGCAAGGACCATTACAACGCAGACCGCAGCGGGTATGGGCCAGTGGCCTACGTATTCCAGAGCGTAGCCTATGGCATTGAGGACCGGGTTCCTGAGGGCTATGAAAAAGCCTTGCACAGCCAGATCGAAATTCTCCACTCCTCCCGACAGCACCAAAACCGTCCAGAATCCGAACAAGAGCGCAAAAAGCGGGAAGAGCACCAGTTCCAATATATTCGTTCTTTTTTTCAAAACATTCGCCTCTCTTGTAAAATGACCTTCATTAGTATATCATAACAAAGGTGTCAAAAGACAGAATATATTAAAAGGAGAAACGACATGAAGAAAAAACCTGTTCTTGTCGTAATGGCAGCCGGAATGGGCAGCCGCTACGGCGGACTTAAACAAATCGACGGCATGGGCCCCAACGGGGAGATCATCATAGATTATTCTCTTTACGACGCGAAAAGAGCCGGTTTCGAGAAGGTGGTCTGCATCATAAAGCACGCCATCGAAGACGACTTCAAGGCGATCATGAACAGAGGTGCGGCAAAGCACCTTGATATAGAATACGCATATCAGGAACTGGACGACCTTCCCGAAGGATACCAGATCCCCGAAGGAAGAGAAAAACCCTGGGGAACCTCCCACGCAATAAGAGCGGCGAGAGACCTCGTCGACGGTCCCTTCGCGGTCATCAACGCCGACGACTATTACGGAACCGGCGTATATAAAACCATGTACGACTACCTGTCCAAGGCAAAGGACAAAAAGGGCGTCTACGATTTCTGCATGATGGGATACAAACTCGAGAACACTCTCACCGAGGCGGGAACCGTCGCAAGAGGCGTATGCGTTGAAAAGGACGGATACCTGGCCGAGATCGAGGAAAGACTCAAAATAGGCTGGAAGGACGGAAAGATCGCATATACCGAAGACGACGGCGAAAGCTGGACCGAAGTACCCATGGGAACGACCGTATCCATGAACTTCTTCGGATTCACGCCCGCCCTAATGAAGGAACTGGACGAAAGATTCCCCGCCTTCCTCGACAAGGCGCTCAAGGAAAATCCCCTCAAGGGAGAGTACCTCATCCCCAAGACCGTGGGAGAACTGGTAGGCGAAGGGAAAGCCACCGTAAGGATACTCCCCTCCGAGGATAAGTGGTTCGGAGTCACCTACCGCCAGGACAAGGAAGCCTTCGTAAAGGCCATAAACGAAAAGATAGCCGAAGGCATATATCCGGCAAAGCTCTGGGACTAAAACAGATCAGGAATCTAAAAGCCCTGCGTTCTCGCAGGGCTTTTAAAGTGCCTTTTTCTCTATGTCATGCAAGGCCGGGCTTTATCTCCCGCCCTTTTTTCCTGAGCATGTCGAAGTACAGCTCTTCTGTGGCAAGGGCCATCTTCGTGACGGAGAAGTCTTCTCCGTCGGGATAGACGTACCAGGTGTCCTGAAGGGTGTTGAGGTCCACGCAGTCCCCGTGTTTGAAGAGATAAACGTATTCGATGTGGCAGGAGTACATGGACGCGACTTCTTTCACCATCTCGTGAACGTCTCCGTCGCTGTCCGTGACCTTCACTCTGAAGCCGTTCATATCGTGCACCATTGTTCCTCTTCCTAAGGGGATGAACTTCTTTGCATTGGGAAGACTTTCGACGCTGACCGAAAGCTCGCCGGAGGAGTATCTTCCCTCCGCGACCTCTTTTTTCACGTTTTCCCTTTCCCACTCGTACCAGTCGGGTATGTGGGCGAATTCCGTCTCTCCCTCTAAAGCTTTGAGCTGTCCGTACTCGCTCATCTCCCATTTCTTTCTGCAGGCCCTGCAGACAAGTAAAGTGCCGCTGCTTTCCATGTGGAACTCGGTCCCGCAGCTCGGGCACTGGTAAAGGACCTTCTCGAGGCCCACAGCCCTTTCCGGGTCGTCCACTTTTATTTTATTCTCAAGCTGCCAGCGGAAATCGTCGTACTGGAATTCTCTGACGAGCCTTTCGTTTATCTCGTCCGCCGTGAGCTTTTCCAGATCCTCCGGGGTATAGAGAAGCTTCATCTCGGCCTGAGTGGGCTTTACCCCTCTTTCTTTCCTGGTATTCCAGAACGGGTGGTTAATATGATGCCCGTGGCAAAGGAGCATGACTACAGGGACTCCCAGTTTCTTGCAGAGCTTTCCGAGAGAATCGGGTAGCACCGCCGTGGTGCCGCATAGGGAGTAGCGGGCTTCCGGATAGAGCCCGACTATGCCCTTCATGTCCGTCACGGTCTTGAGATGCTTTACGAGCATGCGGTCGTTTGTGAACTTTCTCTTGCATATGCAGCCTATGGCCCTGAGAAGCCATTCTCTTCCTATGAAGCCGTCTATGGCTACGATATAGTTTGCGAAATGGGGGAAGGTGGCCATGGCCGACACCTTCATGTCGAAGAAGGCGTTGTGGTTTCCGAGAAGAACGTAGGGAGGCTCTATTCCTTCCATTCCCGTCTTCGTTATCCGGGTTTTGTGGGCGGCGACTCCCATTTTGCAGGCGGCCCAAACCACGGCCTTGAGCACGGGATTGCATTTCCTTGGGGCCTTCCTCATATCGAAGCGCTCAAAACTCTCGTCTTTCATCACTTTTCCTCCTTTCGCAAAGAGATACAAAAAATACCCCGGGGCTAAAGCCTCAGGGCGTTTCTTTCACATTCTAAAGCAGGGCGGCAGCGAATTCCGCCAGGGGGTTCTTATCGATCTTTTCGATCTCACCCCTGTCCACAGTCCCGGCAAGCTCCGGGTCTATGGGCATCTGGGCCGTCAGCCTGACGCCGTACTTTTTGGCGAGACCTTCCACTTTGCTCTCGCCGAAGGGCCTTAATATTTCTCCGCAGCCCGGGCACTTTATGTAGCTCATGTTCTCCACTATGCCAAGGACCGGAATGTCCATAAGGCTGGCCATTTTCATGGCTTTTTCCACTATCATTCCAACAAGGTCCTGGGGCGATGTCACCACCACAAGACCCGCAAGAGGCAGGCTCTGGAATACGGTAAGAGTCACGTCTCCGGTCCCCGGAGGCATGTCCACAAACATTACGTCTTCCCTGTCCCATATGGTGTCGGTCCAGAACTGCTTTACGACGCTGGCTATCATGGGCCCTCTCCAGATAACGGGGTCGGACTCGTTGTCGAGAGCCAGGTTGAGGGACATGATGTCTATTCCTCCCTCGGAGGTGCAGGGCAGCATGAATTCGTCCTTGGGCACGACCTTTCCCGATACTCCGAAGGCCTTAGGGATCGACGGCCCCGTTATATCGGCGTCGAGAACGGCGGTCTTCTTTCCCCTTCTGGATGCCTCCACGGCAAGAAGAGAAGTGACTATGCTCTTTCCGACTCCGCCTTTGCCGGACACCACTCCTATGACCTTCTTTACGCTTGATTCTTTATTCAAATACGCGCGGAATATATTGAAATTCTTCGCTTCGTCTCCGCAGTCCTCTATTCCGCAGCTTTCGCAATCGTGATCGCAATCAACCATCTGTCTAATTTCCTCCGAATATCAGCAATATCAAATAAAAGCAGGATCCGCCCACCATGAGCGCGGCCAGCACTATGGCGAGTATCCTTGCAACTATTCCTCTTTTTCTTTCCTCTTTCCTCATATCAGTTCTTGTCAACTACCTCTATGTCGAGTATCTTCCTTGATTCCATAAGCCCTCTCAGGCTCACCGCATATTCTATCTGCATGCGGTTCCTGTTGTCGCCGGCAGGCTCGAAGGGCGATATCCTGTCCGCAAGGACCTCCATGCTTATTGGCCCGTAGGGAGTATCGTATACGCCTTCGTGCCTTTTTCCCTTCTCGAATTCCATGACCGTCTCGTCGTCGAGATTTCCGCCCTTTCTCTTCATCTTGACTTTCTTGGGCGTGATGGTGAGAGAGGTCCTGCATCCGGGCATGCCGGAAAGAGGCGACTCCTCATAGCTTATGAAGGTAGTACTGCCCCTCGTGGAAAGCTTGCCCTCCGTGATGAATTCCACCGGATCCTCGTCGAGGACCGTGCCCTCGGGAGGTTTCGGAAGGGTGCTTATGGTCTTACCTGTTATTTTTAAGACTATATCTTTCATATCCCAATTCTATTATTCTGTCCGTTATCTCCGGAAGAGTGAGTCCCGTCTCCATCATCAGCATGGGGAACATGGATATACTCGTAAATCCGGGGATCGCATTGATTTCATTAATATATATCTCGGTAGTGGATTTGTCCATAAGAAAGTCCACTCTCGAAAAACCGCAGCATGCGGCGGCCTTGTAGGCCTTTCCGGCCATTTCTCTCACAGCCTTCAGCTGCTCTTCCGATAAAGGAGCGGGGATGAGAAGCTTGGACTCTTCGTTGTTGTATTTTGCGTCGTAGTCGTAGAATTCCGCGGCGGGGATTATCTCTCCGGCGGCTCCGAAGGACAGTTCTTCGTTGCCCATTACGGATATCTCTATCTCCCTTGCGTCTATGCCGTGCTCGGCGACTATCCTGGAATCGTATTTGGCCGCAAGCCTTAAGGCAGGAAGCAGGTCCTCTTCTCTCGTGACCTTCGTGATCCCTACGGAAGATCCCATATTTGCCGGCTTTATGAAGAGAGGATACTCAAGCTCCGAGTTTATCTTTTCCTCTATTCCCTTTCCTATATCTTCCGAAGAAAAAGCTATATACGGACTCTGCTTAAGTCCGGCGTTAGCAAAGACCTCCTTGGCGATTATCTTGTCCATGGTCACGGCGCAGCCCGCAACTCCCGATCCGCCGTAAGGTATGTTGAGAAGCTCGAACACTCCCTGCACCGTGCCGTCCTCTCCGTTGGGGCCGTGCATGATGGGAAGGGCAAAATCTATGATGTCCGTGAGTTTGTGCCCCGCGCTGCCGAGGACGGAGAAGGCGAAATGCCCGGGATCTCTTTCCAGGTCTTCCCTCGCTTTTTTCTCCCATTCTCCCGGAGCTATGAGTTCCACCGGGCCCTCGTAGAGGAGCCATTCCCCCGCCTTCGTGATTCCTATGGTCACCACGTCATACTTTTCTCTGTCGAGGCTGTTTATGACCGTCGTCGCCGACACTCTGGATACTTCGTGCTCTCCGGACTGTCCTCCGAAGAAAACTCCTATTCTCTTTTTCATACTATCGATTCAAATTCTCCCGTTCTGTCAAATCTGAAATACGTGGGGCCCGCTCCGCAGAGTATCATATCTCTCTTTACCCCCGTGAGTCTTTCCAGGGCGGGCTGGAGGTGATTCCCCATGTATTTTATTTTCTCTTCAAGGCTCTCTGCCTTTATGAAGGCGCCGATATCGTATTGTACCAAATAATCCTCAGGAATTAAAGCATTGTAGACCCTCGCGGTCTTGGACTTCATATGAATTTCATCCAAATAGAGGCTGATTCTTCCTTTGACCGGCTCTATATACTCGAGGATCTCTCCTCTTCCCCGGCCGACGGCGGCCGGATGTCCGCTTTGCGACGCAAGGCAGAAAGGAACGTCGGAACCCAAAAGCGCCGCTGTGGGGAGCATTTCCTCCCAAGGAAGGTCCCAGAGCCGCGACAGAGCCGTAAGCACCGCGGCGGCATCCGCCGAACCTCCTCCCAGGCCTCCCGCAAGAGGGATGTTCTTTTCCACTGAAACGCTGAAGTATTCCGCTTCTTTCCCGAAGGCCTTTTTCGCTCTTTCAAGAGCTATAAAGGCAAGATTGTTTTCAAGGGGTATATCCGGCATATATCTTCCGGAAGGAAGAAATACGAGGCCGTCCCTTCCGTCCTCCGAAGCTTCGACCCTCACCCTGTCGCAAAGGTCTATAGCCTGGAAAACGGTCTCTATCTCGTGATAGCCGTCGGGTCTTTTCCCTTTTACGTTCAGTATGAGATTTAGTTTTGCGTAGGCGTCTATTATCATTTTTTTCCTGTCTTCGTTTGTGGTATACTAATAATACCACAAATAGACAAAAAGGAGACGACTATGGGCAAACACTTGGTAACAATATTGAACGACGACCTTAAGCTGGAAGTCGAAGACGGAAAGAATCTTCTCTCCGCCATACAGGAAGCAAAACTCGCACTCGACGCTCCCTGCGGAGGTCAGGGCAAGTGCGGAAAGTGCAAGGTCCTCGTCAACGGGGAAGAGATGCTGGCCTGCCAGACAGAAGTCAAGGGAGACATACTTGTAAAGCTTCCCGAAAAGGCTGAAAACACCATACTCACGGAAGGCCTCGTCGCGACCACCCAGGCCGACGGAAAGAACAGATACGTTCTGGCCTACGACATAGGAACGACGACTGTAGTAGCCTATCTCATGAACGGAGAAACCGGAGAGCAGATAACCACCGCTTCACTCCTCAACCCCCAGACCACCTACGGCGGCGACGTCATAGCAAGGGTGCAGTACCAGGTTACCAATCCCGAATCCACTGAGCTGCGCGACTGCATCAGAACGGCAATGGAAGCCCTCGCAAAAGAAGCCGCTTCGAAGGCCGGAATAAAGGTAGAGGACATAACCCTGGTATCCATGGTAGGAAACACGGCTATGCACCATCTTATGATGGGCATCGATCCGAAGAGCCTCACCACCCCTCCCTATATGCCCACCGTATATGAAAAACTCTCGCTTCCTCTTCACGATATACTTCCCATATTCCCCAAGGGCGAATTCAGAGCCCTTCCCAACGTGGCCGGCTTCGTAGGAGCGGACACCGTCGGATGCATGCTCTCCACCAGATTCGACCGCAAGGAAAACGTCGCCCTCATGATAGATATAGGGACCAACGGCGAAATGGTCATAGGCAACAAGGACAGGAGGATATGCTGCTCCACAGCGGCAGGCCCCGCCTTCGAGGGAGCAAGGATATCCCAGGGAATGAGAGGCGCAAAAGGCGCCATAGACCACGCCCACTGGGAAAAGGATCATCTTGAATATCACGTCATAGGGGATACAGAAGCTATAGGCATCTGCGGATCCGGAGTCCTCGACGTCATAGCGGCCCTTCTCAACGCAGGAATCATCACCTGGAGAGGCAAGCTGAACAGCGACACCAGCTTCACGTTCACTGACGAAGGCGGAACCGAAAGGACCATGCCCTACTACCAGATACCGGGCACGGACGTACGTATCACCCAGCAGGACGTAAGAGAGATACAGCTGGCCAAATCGGCCATAAGGTCCGGAATAGACCTCCTCATAAAAAGCCTCGGAAAAACTACAGCCGACGTCGACGAGGTGCTCCTCGCGGGAGCCTTCGGAAACTATATGAGCCCGGAGGCTGCCTGCAGAATAGGCATGATACCTCCCGAACTTCTTCCCAAGATCAAGAGCATAGGAAACGCAGCCGGAGAAGGTTCCAAGCTTGCGGCCGTAAACGAAGAAGAATTCGAATATGCGGGAAGGCTCCACGAGGGAGTGGAATTCCTCGAGCTTGCGTCCCGGCCCGAATTCATGAATCTCTACGGGCAGAACCTGAACTTCCCAAGATAAGAAGGAAACGAATCAAAGCAATCTAAAACCCGCTGAAAACAGCGGGTTTTTCATTAACACTTGATCCCTTTAGAAGACTATAAGTATGCAGGGCGGTTTTCGCCTATCTCGCTTATCCCGAAGAACGGGAAAATCAGTATAACCAGCATATCAAGAATATTGCCTATGAAAGACGTCCTGTCCTTTACAGAGTTTTTTACATTCGTCATCATTTTTCCCCCTTTTACGTTCCCGCCCGCTTTTAAGCGGATGCATTTCAATCACTTTACGGTTTAATCTTAACTGTCAAGGGTGACATATGAGTGACAGCAAAAATATTTTTTTGTAGAATCAGCGTATCATAATAAACTCAACTTGAACAAAGAACTTCATGATAGATCTCAGTCGGAAGCGCTGCTTCCCATCCGAAGAGGAGATATGCCATTATCCACTGATACTTTTCCGTACCACTCCAGTCTTGGGCGCGATCCTCGATATGCTGGAGGTAAGACTGATAAGGATCAAGCCGAAATGATGCCACCTCCGATGATGCGGCCATTTTCGTCGTAAAAAACAGCTGATTGTCCGGGAGCAGCAGCCCTTACGGGCTCATCGAATCCTATGAGAAGTCGGCCGTCCTCCATCATTTCAATATAGGCCGGCGCAGCTTCGTGATGATAGCGGACCTTAGCAAAACAACGCAGCCTTACACCCTTTTCAAGGCCTTCTATGCTGAGAAAATTGAGGTCTTCACATATGACCCTCTTTTCAAAAAGAGCTTCGTTTCGGCAGATCACCACTTCATTTTTCACAGCGTCGATGCTCTTGACGTACACCGGATATCCCATGGCCAGCTCAAGGCCTTTTCTCTGTCCTACGGTGTAATGGATGATACCTTTATGCCTTCCCAGGACCTTTCCGTTTTCGTCAACGAAATCTCCTTCTCCGGGCATATTTTCGCCGCAGTGTTTTTCTATGTACCCGGCGTAATCATTGTCCGTAACGAAACATATCTCCTGAGAATCAGGCTTTTCTGATACAGAAAGCCCCGCTTCTCTTGCTATAGCCCTGACCTCGTCCTTACTGAACGCACCGAGGGGCATGATGGTCTTTCCCAGCTGCTCCTGACTGAGTCTGTATAGCATATATGACTGGTCCTTATCTGCATGTGCGCCTCTTTTTACCGTATACCTGCCGTTTTCAAGCAATTCGACGTAAGCATAATGCCCGGTGGCAACTGAGTCAGCGCCGAGGACTTTTGCATAATAAAGCAGCCTCTCCCACTTCACGCATCTGTTACAGATGACGCAGGGGTTAGGTGTCCTCCCCGAGAGATAGGCGTCCATGAACGGACGCTCGACCTTTGCCTCGAAATCTTCTATAGAGTTCAGGGGATAAAAAGGGATACCTATCTTCATGGCCGACTCCCGCGCATCGTCGATCTCACAGCAGCGACTCTCGCCGGCCTGCGTTCTTAAACTCACACCGACCACGTCATATCCCTCTTTTTTAAGAAGGTATGCCGCGACTGCACTGTCCACGCCCCCTGACATCCCGACCAGAACTTTAGTCATTTAAATCTTCTCCTTTTGTGATGTTTAAGTATATCACATGTTGTTTTATTAATTTAGTTATTTAATAATGACGAAAAATTCATCCTTTTCTGAACCTCATATTGACCACAGGGAAAAGATCTGTCGTGCTCATGAAAAAGTCTGACATTTCCTCTACTGATTTATCGTCATTGATGAGCCATAGGTAAATATCGTCGACTATACCTCCCGTAATGAAACGGAGAACGTATTCCTGCTGCGATCCGAAGCTCTGGCCGTAAAACAGGAAAGCCGCATAGAAGAGTTCCGAAATACTCGCTCTCAGGTCTTCCCTAAAAAGGTTGCTTTTCCCCGGCATCAGCAATGGGATCATATATTCTTTCTTTTCGCGGAAATATGACAGGACTTCTACAAGAGCGAGGTTTTCTTTTGAATTCCCCCTCTGGGCTTCATATATGTTATGCCGGCTCAGATGCTTCGTTCTTTTCGTGACCTCGGAGAGTATCTCTCCCCTTATCTGTCCGGTCATATCCTCTATACAATCATAATGGAGATAAAAGGTACACCTGTTTATTCCCGCTTCCCTGCATACGTCTGTAACGCTTATTTCCTTAAGGGCCCTTTCAGCATACAGTTTCATAAAAGACCTTTTGATCTTTTCTTCAGTTTGATAATTTTTATTCTGATATTTTGCCATTTTTTCTAATACTCAACACTTTGTTTATTTTTGTTGTTAACATATTATCTCCCCTGTCATATGATTCAGTCAAGGTAGTATCAAAAAAGTTAAGGAGGTAATTATGGCTTTTGCAAACAGACCCGAAGATTACAAAGACAAGCTCAAGCGGATCAATACGGCGCTCAGAGGCGGCACACCGGACAGAGTCCCAAGCCTTATCCAGAACATGACCTGGGGATTCGGCTATAGCAAAACGAATATACCGGAGGTATACAAAGACCGCCAGAAACAGATAGAAGGCTGTAATGCCTTCCTCAAGGATATATACACCGACTCGAACTTCATGCCCTGTCTTGACTTTCCTCTCGACGTAAACGACATCCTCAAGCCTGAACAGCCGCAGTACCGCATCAATCCCGACGGTTTCTCGATGCAGCACGTAGAAAACAATCCCATGCTCCCTGAAGAGTATCCCGAACTTGCAAAGGATCCAAGAAGTTTTATAGCGAACGTACTTCTCCCTAGACGTTACCCTATCCTGAACAGCCCCTATCCTCAGAATTATGAGTTGCTCAAGAAAGTGTACGACGCCGAAATGTATTTCATCGGCACCATGATGGCGGCAGTGGAATACGAAAAACAGGTTTACGGAATGCCTGCCTTCGGCGCTGGAGTCAGCTATATCGCACCTGACTTTTGCTTCGACTTTTTAAGAGGCTTTAAAGGACTGATGATCGACATTAGGCGCAAGGTCCCTGCAATGAAAGAAGCCTTCGATGCTCTCAACAAATACGAGATCAGGAACAAACTGGGACAGACGAAGAAAGATGAGATAATGTTCATACCTCTTCACTCTGCGACTTTCATGAATGCCAAGACCTATGACGAACTCTACTGGCCTTATCTCAAGGAGTACTGTGATGCCATTATCGCAAAGAAAGCGATCCCCACCATCTACCTTGAGGGAGACTGGACTGCTCATATAGACAGCCTCAATGATTTCCCTGCACACAATATCTGCGCAATGGTGGAAAAAGGAGACCCTGCATATTTCAAGAAAACCATAGGAAGCAACGTATCCCTGGTAGGCGGCATACCCTCCATCAACCTGAGAGACTGCACTCCGGAAGAGAGCATAGAGGTTGCGAAGAAAGCTCTTGATATCTATGCACCCGGCGGCGGATACATATTCAGCCAGGACAAGATCATGCTCAGCGCAGCCGACGCAGCGCCCGAGAATCTCAAAGCCGTGAACGAATACGTACGTGACAACGGAAAGTACTGATAAGGAGAAATAAAATGAAAGAATACGATCACGAACCATCCATGACCGAACTCTTCGATCAGCTCAGAGAGGAATACGCATACAAGCCGGATTTCATTCCGGATATCAAGATCCCCATCATAGGAAAGAAGATCACAAAGGCAATAATCGCCGGAATGGTTGAAAGCACCATAGAGGGCATATTTACCTGATACTAAGTATCAGTGGAATCGATGTGAAAAAAGGAATGATCCGTCAAACAAAAATAGCTTGACGGATCATTTTTGTCCTGCAAGGAACAAACAGGGTCAAATAAGCATATTATCTCATTCCCATTCAGTTATTGATTTATCTTTTGTGCTATATCCTGTGTGTATATATGATGTCTACTCCTTCTTTCTGTTCGCACCGATGAAGAAACACAATCCTGCCAAAACCGGCGCTCCTGTTGTAAGAAACTTAGCAAAGATACTAGCCCTGAACATGATTGGAAATGCGAGACCCTTATCTGCCCCTATAACGGTGCCCCAGAAAACGAACTGCAGTGCCGTGACAAGTGCCGGAGTGACCAATACAATGCCTATCAGCGTAAAAGCCCACTTTTGTTTCGCTTTCATCGACAGATCTTTCCAAAGGGAGATGATGCTCCCGATACATATACCGATAGATATCAGGTAAAGGGTCACGGCGCCGAAAGAATACGTCCAGTAAGGGATCGCCTTGAATTTATGCTGCATCAAAAGACGCAGGGCAGGTTCAACCCATATGTTTGCTACAAAACCCGCCGCAGAAAACGCTCCCAAAACAAGGGCAGTCCTTATGTATTTTTTCTGCATCTGCCTATATGAACCCGTATCCGCTTCTCCAAGGAAGACAGAAACATCCGTTTCGAGTATATCTGAAAGGCTCTTAAGGGTCTCAAGATCCGGTTCGTTTCTTCCAGTTTCCCAGTTGCTGACCGTTTGACGGGTCACATGAAGGATATTCGCAAGCTGATCCTGAGTGAATCCTTTGCGGATCCGCCCTTCCTTTATGTTGTTTCCAACTTTACTCATGGCAATACCCTCCTGCCTGCATAATACCTGTTTCCGGAATATCAGTCACGCAACAATTAGTTGCATCAACAATAATACTATTAGTTATCTGGCATATTTGAGAAACAGATCATAGTATCTATTCCTCAAATCTTATGATCTGTCACCCATTTCAGAAGCTCTTCATATTTCATCGTACCTGCTGCTACAGCAAGTCCGGTTTCTGCGACCTCCTCGTTCGTGGCTTCTATATTAAGACCGTTGACTTCAAGAAACGTGAGCATCACATACATTCCGATCCGCTTATTACCGTCAACAAAAGCATGGTTTGATATGAGCGTATACCCAAGCCTTGCCCCTTTCTCTTCCTTCGACGGATAAAGATCCTTTCCGTCGAAAGTTGCGAAAGCCCCTTCCAGTGCGGATTCAAGAAGGCCTTCATCTCGAATGCCAACGCTGCCGCCCGTTTCCTCTGATACAAGCTGATGAAGCAGTTTGACTTTTTCTTTTGAAAATTTGATCATTTCGCAAGCTCCAGAAATGC
>JAEEGL012073379.1_pt1 | contig 23548 bp, 19 predicted proteins | sample 9134231 | NCBI WGS metagenome assembly JAEEGL01 (sample SAMN16246548, study PRJNA631951) | gut metagenome | biome: gut microbiome; feature: rumen; material: fiber-attached | host: Bos | place: Iran: Karaj | collected 2018-10
GAGGATGGGACCCGTCCTCGAAACAATAGGCGATCAGCCGCAAGGCATCCTCGTCCCGGGACTGTCTGATAAACTCCTTGACTCCCGACGGTTCTTCGACCTCCGGCAACCGCGCCTTGAGCGACTGCTTGACCGCCGACAGAACGATCTTCCGGAGCCGGTCCGTCTTGAAGACCTTCCGTTCGGACCGGTCCCCGATCACGGGGACGATCCGGTCGACACCCAGTTCGGTCGCCTTCTCCGCGAACCATTCATAGCGGTCGTTGTTCTTGGTCGGGCAGACCGCCAGGGTCAGGTGATACGGATGCCCGCCCCAACCCGGTTCGGAAGAAAGCACCTTCAGGTCCACTCCTTTCGGGGAATCCGACACCAACTCGCAGAGATACAGGGTGCCTTCCCCGTCGATGACATGGATCCGGTCGCCTGTCCGGTGCCGCAGCACCTTGGCGCAGTGCACGCTTTCCTCCGGGCTCAGACGGCCGAAGCCGCCACCTATTTCCGGGCAGTAGAACAGTTCCATTACTTGCGGATGATTTCGATTTCGCCGGCCAGGCCGACCTTCAGGATCTGGGAAGACTTTCCGGATGCCTCTTTTTCCAGCCAGGGTTCGACGATGTAATCCACCCCGTCCTTGATTTCCGGAGAAATGTCCGCGAACCGGGCCGGAGTCGGCTCGCCGGAGACGTTGGCCGACGTGGAAACGACCGGACGGCCCAGTTTGAAGCAGAGGTTGCGGCACCATTCCATCATCGGGATGCGGATACCGACGCTGCCGTCTTCCGCCACGGCGTTCCATGCGATGAAATGCCGGTCGGGCGTGGCCTTCTCCCCTTCCGCCGGGGCCTTTCCGGCAATGGCGCCGGGATAGATCAGCGTCATGGGCCGGTCGTTCACTTCCACCAGCTGGATGGCGATGTCGGGGATTTCCTTGACGTAACGGCCGACCTGGTCGAGACCGGAGGCCAGCAGGACCAGCGCCTTGGCATCGCTGCGGCGTTTCAGCCGGTACACCTTCGCCACGGCTTCGGGATTGGTCGCATCGCAGCCGATGCCCCAGACGGTATCGGTCGGATACAGGATCAGCCCGCCGTCCCGGAGGACCTGCAGGGTTTCAGCCAAAAGGATATCAGAGGTTTTCTTCATGATGCGCCGACAAAATGGTTACGATGGGATAATGGTCCGAGTAAGGGACATGCAGGACTTCGTGGGAAATGGCCTGCAGCGTTTCCGGATACAGGATGTAATCGATCCGCAGGAACGGACGGAAGGAAGAATAGGTGGCGCCAAAGCCCTGTCCGGCCTCCATGAAGGAGTCTTTCCGGCCACGGCTGAGCCGCCAGTACGTGTAGGACAGCGGATTGTCGTTGAAGTCGCCGGCGACCAGGGCGGCCGTCGGGCAGTCCTCGATGTCGCTGAGGACCATGTCAACCTGGCGCGGACGCAGGGTGATGGAGGTCTTCATCCGCTGTTCGGTATCCCGGAACACTTCCTTGTAGTCGCCCTTGAAGGCCTGGGCGACCCGAGGGAGGGAAATGTTATAACTCTGGAAATGACAGTTATAGACCCGCAGCCGCGTGCCATGGATGTCGTAATCACCGTAAATGGCCAGGTTGGAACTCTCCTCGAAATCCAGTTTCCCCTTGGACTTGACCGGGAACCGGCTCAGGGTCACGTTGCCATAACTGCCCTTGTCCGTGGGGTAGACGTAATACTCCAGGTCATAACCCCGGAAATGCCGGCGGAAAAAGTTCCGGACTTCCGCGGCGTCCTGGATATGGAACTCCTGCAGGCAGATGATGTCCGCATCCTGGGCCTGCAGCAGCCGGATGACGGAATCCATGCAGGCCTTCCGGTCTCCTCCGCCGGACATGGCGAACCGGCCCACATTGTACGAAACGATCTTGACATCGTCCGGACCGGGCGCGGGATTGTCGTGGGAGAACTGGAAGAACCGCCCGAAAATCAGCAGGGACGGCAGCAGCGAGACCAGGGGGATGAGCGCCGCCTTGGACCCGCGCAGCAACGCCCAGACCAGCAGGAAGGCGTTCAGGAGGAAGAACGGGATGAACAGCAGGCCGAAGAAGGTCATGCCCCACGCCTTGGCCGGATTGACGAAGATGGAGAAATAACTCAGCCACAGCAGGGCCGCTGCGATCAGCAGCAGCAACCGGGCCGTGATGCCCGCCAGCAGGTGCCTTTTCTTCTCCGCCATGTGCCTAGAACCAGAGGTCGCGGTCGTAGAGCCGCCGGGTCCGCCTCCACCAAAGCATCAGCAGGAGACCGACCAGCATGCCGCCCAGGTGTGCGAAATGCGCGATGCCGTCCGCCGTCCCAAGAACGCCCGTCACGAGTTCAATCACCGCGAAAATCAGGATGAACCACTTGGCCTTCAAGGAAATAGGCGGGAAGACGAGTGTCAGGATGCTGTCCGGATAGAGGAGAGCATACCCGATCAGGATGCCGTACACTGCACCGGAAGCACCCAGTGTAGGGGTATTGACCAAGGCATAATAGGCATTCATGTTGCCGGCCGCCAGCAACGGATGGACCTGCAGGTACTGGACGAGGGTATGCAGTCCCACGGCGCCCAGGCCGCAGAGGAAGTAATAGACCCCGAATTTCTTCGATCCGATCGCCTGCTCCAGCACCGTGCCGAACATCCACAGGGACCACATGTTGAAGAAGATGTGCCAGACGCCGCCGTGCATGAACATGTGGGTGAGGATCTGCCAGGGGCGGAAGAAATAGGACGTGGGGTAGAACATCGCAAACGTCCGGACCATGAAATCCTCGTTGATCAGGGTCGCGATGAACATGATCACGTTGATGATCAGAAGGTTCCGCGTCACCGGCGGGATGTTGGACAGGAACCTGCCCCGACCGCCGTCGTTATAGTCGTAATAAGGCATGTCAGAATTTCTTTTCAAGTTCATCGGCATCCAGGAGCGAAAGGATCTTCCGGCCGCCGGGGGTATACTCCGCATTCTCGCAGCCGAACAAGGTCTCGATCAGCCGCTGGGCCTCGATCGGAGAGGTCAGTCCCGGTCCGCCGGAAGCACCCAGGCGGGCGAATTTCTCAGCCAGCGACGACTCCAGCATCCCCGGCAGGGAGGTATGGTCGTCCGACAGGATGAGCAGCAGGTCCTGGACCAGGGTCTCCACCCTGTCCGGATCACAGGAGAACCCATCCGGAACGCCGCCGACGACGATGGTGTCGTTGCCGAACGGACGGATGTCGAAGCCCAGGGAGGAAAGCAGCTGGGCGTGTTCGTCAAAAAGCAGGCGGTTTGCCGTTCCGACCTGTACCTGGACGGGGAACAGGGCGCTCTGGCTGACATGGCCGCTGCGGGTGATCGCCGCGAGGAAACGCTCGTAAAGGATGCGCTCGCGGGCCCGGCGGACATGGACCAGCAGGATGCCGTCCTGCTTGGGGGTCAGGATGTATTTCCCCTGGAAAATCAAGGTGGCGGCGGTCGGGACGGTCTTTTCCTCGAAGAGTTTCCCGTAATCCTCCCGCTTGTCGACATAGCCGCCCCGCCAGGAAGCCCCGTCGTCCTGCCAGGATGCCTCCTTGCCGGAAGAAGGCCCCGGCATCCCTTCGAAAGGATTGTAGGTGGGGTCGAAAGAGACGTCCGGCATCACCGGTTCCGGACGGTAACGCTCGTATTCCTTGCCGAAGACCGGCAGTTCCGGCACATCGGCGGCGCCGAAGTCGATTCCGCCGTCCAGGTGGCCGAGGGCTTCGCGCACACAGGCATAGAGGACCTGGAAGATGACGTTGTCCTCCGCGAACTTGACCTCGGTCTTGGTCGGATGGATGTTGACATCGACGCTGTGGGGATCGACCGTCAGGTACAGGAAATAGGACGGCACGGCTCCGTCCGCGATCTGGTCCTCGTAGGCCTTCATGACGGCCTTGTGGAGGTACGGGCTGCGGAAATAGCGCCCGTTGACGAAGAAGAACTGGCTGCCGACGGTCTTCCGCGCCGCGTCCGGACGGCAGACATAGCCGCTGACCTTGACGACGGACGTCTCGGCGGCCACATCCACGACTTTGTCGACCGCATTGTTCCCGAGCAGATCCTGAATCCTGAATTTCAAGGATTTGGCGGCTTTCAGCACATAGATGTCCCGGCCGTTGTGGATCAGGGTGAAGGCAATCTCGGGACGGGTCAGGGCCACGCGGGTGAACTCCTCGACGATGTGCTTGAACTCTACATTGTCGGACTTGAGGAATTTCCGGCGGGCGGGGACGTTGTAGAAAAGGTTCCGGACGGAGAAGTTGCTGCCTTTCGGCGCGGCGACTTCCACCGTGGCGAGATGACGGGAATCGGCGAATTCCACCTGGCATCCGACGGAATCCTCCTCGCGGCGGGTCTTGAGGGTCACCTCGGCTACCGCCGCGATCGAGGCCAGGGCCTCACCGCGGAAGCCGAAGGTCCGGATGTCCTCCAGGTCCTCCGCCGTCGCGATCTTGGACGTGGCATGGCGTTCGAAGCAGAGCACCGCTTCGTCCGGGGACATGCCGCAGCCGTTGTCGATGACCTGGATCAGGGTACGTCCCGCATCGGCGATGACGACCGTGACCTGGTCCGCGCCGGCGTCAACGGCGTTTTCCAGCAGTTCCTTGACCACGGACGAAGGCCGCTGCACGACTTCGCCGGCAGCGATCATGTTCGCGATATTGCTGGGCAGGATCCTGATATCCATGCGCTTACAGCATTTGGTAGAACTTCGTGATATAGATAAGGACGATCAACACCAGGATCAGGCCGATGATGCCGATGTAGGTCTGGGCCTTGGTCGAGCCGCGGCGGCGGGAATAATTGCCGTTGCGGAACGCACCCTGGATATAGGAGCCGGGGGTATGGCCTCCTTTCTCCTGGTTCTCCCGTTCGATGCTGCCGTCGACCTTCCCGAACATCTGGCGACGTTCCTCTTCTTCCTGGTCATAGTACATCGGCTTGTAATTGAAGACCCTGTGCTCCTGGTCTCCGAAAAAACTGAATCGTGCCATGGTGTGGTTCGTTATCTTGTAACTAGCAAAATTAGCATAAATTTCCGTATTTTTGCGACAAATACGAATCAGCCATGGGAAAAAGCACCCAAAATACCTGTCCCGTACGCATCGGCCAGGGCTATGACGTCCACCAGCTGGCTCCGGGGCTGCCGATGTGGCTCGGCGGCGTACGGATCGACGCACCTGTCGGATTCGTCGCCCACTCCGACGGCGACGTGGCCATCCACGCCTTGTGCGACGCCCTCCTGGGCTGCCGCGCCCTCGGGGACATCGGCCACCATTTCCCGGATACTTCCGACACGTGGAAGGGGTCGGACAGCAAGGACCTGCTCCGCCGGACCCTCGCGCTCGTCTGCACGGACGGGTGGGAAGTCGGCAACGTAGACATCACCATCGCGCTCCAGCGTCCGAAAATCGCCGCCTATGTCCCGCAGATGCGTTCCGTCCTGGCGGAAATCCTGGGCGTAGGGGAAGACTGCGTTTCGGTCAAGGCGACCACGACCGAGAAACTGGGGTTCGTCGGCCGGTGCGAAGGATGCCAGGTCTGGGCCAGCGCCGTAATCTGGCGGCCGTAACCGGGCCTGTTTCACCTGCATCCAAAGTTTTTGCAAAAAAAATTTGCAGATTGACCAAATAGTTGTACATTTGCAGTCCCAAATGGTAACAGGCGGGAAAATTGAGATATGGTGTAATGGTAGCACTACAGATTCTGGCTCTGTCAGTGAGGGTTCGAATCCTTCTATCTCAACCAACGCACGGTTTTGCGGCCAAGCAGAATCCATGCGTTTTTTTATGAAAGGATGGCGGGGTAGCTCAGCTGGTTAGAGCGTCGGATTCATAATCCGGAGGTCGTGGGATCGTGACCCACTCCCGCTACAAAGTCAACAACATACGCGAGGCGGCAAGTACGAAGCCCCTTGCACCCAGAAAACTCCATCATATGCCTCCGGCGCAGTACCCTGCGGCGGTTTTTTTATACCATGTATCTCCTCTCTTGAATCAGCCGGGAATGAGTTGAAGCACAAATCATTCTATACCCCAATTCATTTATTGACACACCAATCCAGCATTGTGCGCTATGCAACTAATTGTTTATCAATACAATCCTTAATTCGTCTCCGCCGAATTGACGAGGACGATTCAAGCAAAACATTGATTGGTAATATCTTATAAAACACGCCGCCGCTTCGGGTGCTTCGTAAGTCTGTTTTTTCCAGATTTTATAAACCTTTTGTCTTCCTGTATTGGATGGGAACACCGTCTTTCGTTGCGATCACGGTATATCCATGCACGCCATCATAGGTTACTCCCTCATCTAACAAAACGCCCGAAGAGATATCGGAAGCCTCGAGACCGATATCGTATGCAGCCCCGACACCGCTATCCGCATCGACCTGTCCCCCGGAGATTTCAATCTTTCCCATCCTTATCTGACAAACCGACCGATTGATGTTTCTTCCCGCACCGATGCCGGGAGCGCCCTCACCGCCAACCGCCTTGACCGTTCCGGTCGTACGGATTACAATGTTCCCGCAATTGTAGGACTCCAGGTTGTAATTGGATGATGATATCTGGGAGGTTCCGATTCCGGCGCCGCCGATACCTCCCTGCGCTACGACGCTGACATTTCCGTCGATAACAAGATCGCCCGTTTTAGAGGATGAACCGCCAAAACAGATTCCTGCGCCATGCACCCCGCCAAGGCACTGGGCATACAAGGTTCCATTACCCTGAAGGTGTAGGGAAGAAGCGTAAAAAGCGGATATACCACCGCTCTTTGTAACAATCCTGCATTCCCCCTCCACCCAGACGTAAACGTGCTTATTCGCGTTGAACGTGGGCACATTCCTCCCGTTTTCCATATGGATTCCGTCCAGGAAGAGTTTGGAACTATTGCCGGAGCACATAATGGTATGGTCCGTAGGACCGGGAACGGATTGAAAAATGACCTCTTTGGGATTCTGGGCGACAACCGATTCCACGGACAGGTCACGGAGATGAATTACATCCTCATAATTATATCCGGATTCCAGTTCAATGTTATCCTCGGTCATGGCGAAAATGGTCGGCTTGACAGGGAACCTGGCCACGTCTTGCACATCCAGCAAGGATCCGGACAAAACCGATCCTTCGGGGAAGATCCACACCATATCCGCAGTGCGGTTGGTAACCCGCAGGTTGAAAGGGCCAAAGGTCCGGTCGCCGTTCGACATAAAGGTCTTTATATCAGAGCGGTCTGCAAAAGGCGTTTCGAAAACGAGACGGATGAAGAAAAACGATTCGGCCAGGGAAAGCTTCACGGAAGGATTTCCAAACGTGCATGTCCCGTTCAGTGTCCCGAATCGGTCCACCGCTTCCTTCAGCGAAGCTATGACGGGACCCAGATCATCGTGGGGATCCGGAGCCTGCACCATGACCGGTTCTGCAAGCGGCTTCCCGTCATGGGATCGGGAAGGATTGATGCGACAGATCCGCAAGGGCAAGTCAGCGGGCGGGTCTCCTTCGCCCTCATAATCCAGATATCCGGAAAACGCTGTTTCGCCAGGGAAAACATAGAAGCGGTCATACTTCAAAACCCCGCTGATACCGTCTCCGGTAACGACCATCTGGTCCTGTCTGTCAAAGGGAACATCAATCGTGTCATGATAACCATCCGGATACGTTTGGACAAGGGACGGATAAACGACCCGGAGCACAAATTCAATCCGCTTCGGTCCTCCGGCTGGTTCTTCGGACGGTTCTTCCGCAGGAGCGTCTTTTGAACAAGCCGCGACCAACACCAAGATCGCGAAAAGCAGCGTGCGATGATTCATGATCAATGGGATTTCTGTACAAAAATACGTATTTTTGCCAATAAACACACTCCAGCCATGAAACTTCCGTTTAGAAGATCCGTTTCACTGATTTGCTGCTTCTTTCCTTTGCTGCTTGCCTGCAGCAAAGAGCAGAAAGAAGAGCCGGCCCGGATCGTCTTTCCGGAGGCTGTCGATCTGGGCCTTTCCGTCAAATGGGCATCTTTTGACGTCGGGGCGACCCAGCCGGGAGAAGTCGGCTACTTTTTCGCCTGGGGAGAAGCCACACCGAAAGAGAATGAGAAATATAACTGGCACAACTATAATTGGTGCAAATACGGGTCTCAGTCACTGACCAAATACAATTATGACCCGGCATTTGGTGACAATCCGGACTACCGGATCGGCTTGAAACCGGAAGACGACCCTGCCCAAGTCATGTATGGCGGAGACTGGTACGTTCCGACGGTCGATGAAATCAAGGAACTGATAGAGTCCCCGCTGCTCCGCCAATCCGTTGAACGGGTCGGATACAAGGATTGCATGAAATTGACAAGCTTGGTAACCGGAGAGAGCATCTTGCTGCCGGCAGGAAGCGTTTGTATGGATACGAGCGGACCGCACGGTGTCAGCGCAGGATTCTTCTGGTCGTCTCAAATCGTGTATTCGCCCAATAATCCCAAACCATACGAGGCAACCTGCGCGGTCATCTACCCCGAGGTCGCATCCAGCACATTCAACACCATGTCGACACAGAAAATGCCCCGCGCATATGGGATGAACATTCGTCCTGTCCTGCGCAAATAACGCGAAAAACGGCTGTTATTCCGACACGACTTTGACGTAGACGAAACCATTGTTGTCCCAGCTCCATTTGTATCCTTCATACTCCGCCGCCTTCGTTTCATAATCCGCAGCAGCAACTTTGAGTGTAAAAATGCCGTCTTTCCCCGGATTGAAGTGGAAACGGAGATTGGGGGGAAATGCAGCAGAACTGAAATCCAGTTCTTCCAGTTTGTTGTAAATGCAAAAGAGATACTGGAGGTTGTAAGCATCCTGCAGGAGGATCTGCTTGATACCGGCCTCTTCGGCCTGGACATTCCATGCGGCAGGTCCCAGTTCCAGCACGGGTATCACGCCGGAATTGTTGGTAATGTGGACGAGTCGGGCAGTTTTCGGTAAACGCAATCCATTGATTTCAATCGACTCCAAGTACAAAAGATCCAATTGGGTATGTCGCAGGTCCAGAGACGGCAGCACACCGCATTTCTCAAGACAAAGATCGGTGAGTTCCGTCGCGTTTTGATAATCGAATACCTTCAAATTCCGTCTTTCGGCATAAAAAGAACGGACGCCCGCCCCAAGAACGACCTCGATATCCACATCCCGGCTGGGACCCGAGATGCCTATAGTGCCCAGATTGAGGTTATGGCTCGCGTCGATACGGGGAATCGGGGAATCGGACACATTGAGTCTTTCCAACTGTTCGTTATGGGAAATATCCAGTGATTCAAACGTACAGTTCCTTATATCAAGTTCCTTCAAGTGGGATAGGCCACCCAAATCTACGGACGTTCCCGTGTTGTCGTTCATGTAAACGACCTGCAGATTGACCAGGAATTGACCACCCTTAAAGGATGGTGGCAACGCTTTGATACTTCCAAAATTCAGTTGCTTGATGGAAATGGCGTCTTCATAGGTAATCCCTCCTTTGGTTCTCGTATAATCCTTCAGGAGGAATCCCGCAAAATATGGGTCGAACTGGTCCGTCAGATCCCAGTCCAGCTTGCCCAGTTGCCGGACGGTGACATTTGTCGCATAGGACGCACCGGAGAGGGAGAAAACCAGCGTAGCTTCCCGCGTATGTGCCACATTCTCAGGCATCCGGACCACAAATCGCCAGTCTCCGCTTTCACCCTTGGCAGCAGGCAGCGTCAACCATTCCTCCGTACCGGCCGGATACCGGACACGGACCTCCCACGCGACATTGACAGAAATGTCCACAGACGCCTCACCCCCGGAAAACGATATATCCTCAAGACTCCCGGAAACGGTTATTTCCGGTATTATCTCTGCTTTCTTGCACGACGACGCTCCTGAAAGCACCATCAAAAAGAGCAGCAAGGGAAAAATGCGCCTGATCATCATGTGGTTTTCTAACATCCGGGAATTCCTTTCCCCGAAACAGTACAAAGGTAATAAAATAATTCATTCAAAATCGTTATCTTTGACCGGTATGGCATCTCATTCGTCAATCAAGGCCATTCTCCTGCTGCTGGGAGGTTTGCTGCTGACCGGCTGCGGTTACCGGGCTCCGCTGCACAAGTCCTATATCCCGGAAGTGAAAGATTCAACCGCATACCCGGGTGTACGCGCCGGGTACAAGCAGCTTGCCGCCCTGGCCGAGAAGGACACCGGGATGAAGCCGTCGCTGGGGAACACGGTGACCGTGATCAAGGACGGGAAAGAGAACCTGGACATGCTCACGGAGGACCTTCGGAACTCCCGGATATCCGCCTACATCGAGCCCTACCGCTTCCGGCTGGACACGACGGGCGCCGCCTTGAAGGACATCCTGCAGGAAAAAGCCCAGGCCGGCGTTGACATCCGCCTCATCCTGGACAAGTCCGCCAACATCCGGAAAGACCGCAAGGAACTGCGGAAACTCCGGGATTTCGGGGCCCATGTATACACCTTCAACCGGCCCGCCTTCTGGATGGACCGTCATCTCCCCGGACTGGCCACGCACAGGGACCACCGCAAACTCACGATCCTGGACGGAAGCATCGCCTATGTGGGCAGCCGCAACATCCAGGACAAGTATTTCTTCGACTGGCATGATGTCGACATCCGCGTCACCGGCCCCGTCATCGAGGACCTGACCGAGTCCTTCCGCAGGACCTATTCGCTGGTCAAACTCCGTCCGGATGAACTTTACCTGGCACCGGACCTGGCCGGAACGGCCCGGAAAGACAGCATCTCCGGCAAACGACAGTTCTTCGATGTCCCGATGCAGGTGGTGCCGGAAACCCCGGCGGACCTCAAGTTGCCGATCCGCAACTGCCTGGAATGGGCCATCGGACATGCCACGGATTATTTCTGGTTCTACAATCCCTACACCCCGTCTCCCGCCTCCACGATCAAGGCGCTGGCAGAAGCCGCCCGCCGCGACGTGGATGTCCGGTGGATCGTCCCGGGCGTCAACGATATCGGCCCTGAGAAAGGAATGGCCGAATCCATGTACGAGGAGTTGCTGGATGCCGGCGTCCATATCTATGAGTGGCAGGAACATACGATGCATGCCAAGCAGTACCTTAGCGATGATTACCTGATGATCATCGGGTCGGCCAACCTGGACAACCTGAGTCTTTTCCTCAATTATGAGATGGTGACGGTCCTGTACGATGAACAGGTCTGCCGGCTGTACAAGGACGTATTCCTCTCCGACCTCGAGCAGCATTGCGTGGAGGTCTCTCCGGACCAGGTGCACCGCTGGACACCGTTTCACCGTATCCGTAACTGGCTGATCCGCCGTTTCGGCGGTTTCTTCGGTTAACAGGAAGCCGGCCTCCGGCGCAGCGCCCTGCGGCGTTTTTTCTGTTACAGGAACAGGTCCGGGCGGGTCGCCACGAGGCGGACGAGTTCGATGGTGGTGTTGATGCCGAGTTTGCGGAAGATGTTGTTCTTGTGGGTCTCGACCGTACGCTGGGAGATGCCCATCCGGTCGCCGATTTCCTTGCTGAAGAGACCCTCGGCGCAGAGTTTCGCCACCTGGACCTCGCGGGGCGTGAGGTGGATGTCCGGAGACAGGTCGGCCATCTCGCGGGTGATGTCGTCCAGTTCCTCTTTCCGCTCCTGCTGTGTCATCGCATTGTCCGTCTGTCCCAGTTCGATCATGCGGCCCTTGAGTTCATCGGCCTTGCGCTGGATTTTCTCGCTGCGCAGACGAAGTTGATACATATACCATGCAGCCGCACTAAGCATCAGGAACAGCACGGCGAGGGAAAGGCACAGGGCCGTTATCCGCTTCTGGTTGTGGAGCCGCTGCCGCCCGGCTTCCAGTTCCGCTTCTTTCCCGGACAATTCGTACTTGATCCGGAACTCATTGAGTTGCTGGGTGGTCTCCTGATTGGTGATGCTGTCATTCAAGGCGATGAACCGCTCGAAAGAGGCGATGGCCGCTTCCGGATCGACCGACCGCTGTAATGCCGCCAGGTCTTTCAGCACGTTCCGCTCGACCAGCCGGTTGCCGGTCTCCCGGGCCAGCCCGGCGGCCTGCTGCAGGTACCGGATCGCGGCTTGGGTATCACCCCGCTTGGATGCCAGTATGCCCTGCTGCTGCCGGCAGATGGAAAGAGAATGGATCTCCCGGGCCGATTCAAAGACCGGCGCCGCCTGGTCCAGGCAGCGGGAAGCATCATTCAACTTTCCTGCATCCAGATAGATCTCCGCCAACTGGGACAGGCGGATGGCTGCCTTGACCGTCTGGCCGGCTTCCGTGTCCAGCCGGTAGGCCTCCGAAGCATATTTCTCCGCTTCCGCATGCCGCCCTTGCTTGTTGAACACATCCGCCGCCATTCCGTAACGGACGGACAGGGCGTCCGGCGTGTCCCGCTTCTTCTCTTCTTCGATGGCATCCAGGATCATTTCCTCCGCCATCTCGAAGTCTCCCAGCACCAGATAGGTCCCGGCCAGGTTGTTCAGGGAAGAACTGATCCGTTCCGGATTCCCGCTTTCGACATCAAGTTTGTAACACTCCTCCATGGCCGTCAGCGCCAGGTCGAAGATGCCAAGCCGATGGTATGCGGCACCTTGCAGGCTGAGACACTCTCCCAGGTTCTCTTCGTCACCGGAAGCGCGCAGGGCAGGCAAGGCCGCATCGCACAATCCCGCAGCCAGTTCATACTGATTGTTGTCGTAGGCCTGGAATGCCTTCTCCAAGGAAACAAGGGCTTCGGACGCACTTTGGGGAGAAATGCCGACGAGACCGACCGTAAGGACCAGTTTTATAACAAGGTACAGAAAAATCCTCATAAAAATGTTAAGTTCGTCTATCTCTTGCTATAGCGAAGATACATGTTTTTCCGCTGAAAACAAAAAGCCCGGAAACGAAAAAAACACTATCTTTACAAAAAAGGACCCGACATGAAAACTGGTAAAACCGTCCTGCCTGTCCTCCTCATCCTTGCCGTCGGATGCAGTCAGAATCCGCGGCAGGAACTGATCCTGCACGATGACAAGCCTGCCGTTTATTTTGAAGAGGCCTATCCGCTGGGCAACGGGCGGCTGGGCGCCATGGTCTATGGCGGCACGGATGAAGAACGGATTTCATTGAACGATATCACTTTATGGACCGGCGAGCCGGACCGGGGCGAGGCCCATCCCGACATCGGCGCCGATGCCGATGCCTGGCAGGCCATCCCCATGATCCGTGCCGCCCTGGACCGCGAGGACTATGAGACCGCCGAACGCCTGCAGCGGCAGGTACAGGGCCATTTCAGCGAATCCTACCAGCCCCTGGGCACCCTGCGGATCCGCCACGACCAGCCCGGCACCGTTACGGATTACCGCCGCCAGCTTGACCTTTCAACCGCCGTCGCAACCACCTCCTATCTAAGGGACGGAAAGGCCTTCGAATCTTCCTGTTTCGTCTCAGCGCCCGACTCCGTCATCGTTGTCCGCCTGCGCGCCGAAGACGGCCTCAACGCCCGGATTACCCTGGACTCTCCGCTTCCCCACCGTTCCCAAAAGGCATACAACGCCCTCGTCATGGACGGACATGCCGCCTGGCATGCCTATCCCGGCTACTACAAGACCGGTGAAGGACAGTTCCTCTACGATCCGGACCGCGGCATCCACTTCCGCACCGTCGTCACGGTCCGCCACAGGGGCGGCCGTGTCCTGGCCGACGACGCCGGCATCACCCTCAAAGGCTGCCGGGAAGCCACCCTGCTGGTCGTGGCCGGCACCAGTTTCAACGGATTCGACAAAGACCCGGTCCTGGAAGGAAAGCCGTACCGGGCCCTCGCAGACGCCAATGCCGCCCGGACGCTCAAGACCGGCTACAAGAAACTCCTCAAGCGGCACGAAAAAGACTATCAGGAACTCTTCAACCGCGTAACCCTGGACCTGGGACGCACCGACGAGAGACTCCGTGCCCTCCCGACCGGGGAGCAACTCCGGCTCCTGACCGACGAGCCCGACTGGCCGAACCCGGAACTGGAAGCCCTCTATTTCCAATATGGGCGCTACCTGCTGATTGCTTCTTCCCGGACGAAAGGCGTGCCGGCCAACCTCCAGGGACTCTGGAACGAAAGCATGGACCCGCCCTGGAGCAGCAATTACACGGTCAACATCAACCTCGAGGAGAATTACTGGGCCGCTGAAGCCGCCGGGTTGGGCGACCTGCATGAGGTCCTGCTCGATTTCGTGCACAATCTTTCGGTCACCGGAAGGCAGACCGCAGACCGTTATTATGGTGTCGGACGGGGATGGGCCCTCGGCCATAACAGCGACATCTGGGCCATGACCTGCCCCGTGGGCATGGGAACGGGCGACCCTTCCTGGGCGAACTGGAACATGGGCGGCGCCTGGCTGGCCACCCACCTCTGGGAGCACTGGCTCCACTCCCGCGACAAGGCCCGCCTCCAGCGGGACTATCCCGTTCTGAAGGGTGCTGCGGAATTCTGCCTGGACTGGTTGGTGCAAAAGAACGGTGAATGGATTACCGCTCCCTCCACTTCCCCGGAGAACCGGTATGTCACCCCGGAAGGTTTCCATGGCGCAACACTTTACGGAGGCACCGCAGACCTCGCCATGGTCCGGGAGTGCCTGACGGATGCGGTGGCGGCGGCCCGGGAACTCGGCATCGACGGAGACTTCGTCAAGGAAGCGGAAGCCAGACTGTCCCGGCTGCATCCTTACCTGACCGGGGACGGAGGCCGGCTGCGGGAATGGTACCACGACTGGCAGGACGAAGACCCGCGGCACCGGCACCAGAGCCACCTGTTCGGGGTCTATCCCGGGCACCAGATTACCGAAGGCCCCTGGGCCGTAGCGGCCCTGAAGACCTTGGATGCCAAGGGCTTGGAAACGACCGGCTGGAGTTGCGGCTGGCGGATCAACCTCTATGCCCGTCTGGGAGAAGGGGAGAGCGCCTACCGGATGTTCCGCAGGTTGCTGCGCTACGTCAGCCCGGACGGATACCAGGGCAACGACGCCCGCCGGGGCGGAGGTACCTATCCCAACCTGCTGGACGCCCACTCCCCCTTCCAGATCGACGGGAATTTCGGCGGCTGCGCCGGCATCCTGGAAATGCTGCTGCAATCTTCGCCCGACGGTTCGGTCAAGACGCTCCCCGCCCTTCCTTCTGCCTGGAGGAGCGGCCGGGTCACGGGCGTCCGCACCCGCGGCGGCCGGATTGTCGACCTGACATGGAAGGACGGGAAAGTCATAAAAATGAAAGTCCGGTAACTAGCGGATCGCGCGGAACATCTTGTCGATGCACTTCTTCTTCTGTTCCGTGTTCGGATGGACATACAGGTTCAGCGTGGTGTTGATGCTGGAATGGCCCAGGATCACGCTGACGGTCTTGTAGTCGCAGTTGCTCTCGATGCACCGGGTGGCGAAACTGTGCCGCAGGCCGTGGAACTTGATCTGCGGGATGCTCAGTTTCTCCATCAGCCGCTTGTAGTAGTTCCGGTAGGTCCGCGGCTCGGTCGGAACCGGTTCGTTGGTCAGCAGGTAAAAGTCCGGGTTGACCACCTTGCGGAAGGGCTTGAGCATCCGGTAGAGTTCGGTCGTCATCGGCACTTCCCGGACCGAGTTCATGGTCTTGGGGTGACCGATCATCAGTTCCGTGTGACGCTGGTCTCCGTCCAGGATGTAAACGCGCTCGACCGTCTTCCGGATCATCAGGACGCCCCGCTCGATGTCCACGTCCTTCCACTGCAGGGCACAGACTTCCCCAATCCGCAGCCCTCCTGTCAGGCAGATGTAGATTCCCAGGTTCTTGAACGTGAAATGGGACTGGATATAATCCAGCATTTTCCGGTGATTGCCGACCGACAGGACGTCCAGTTGCGGCTTTTCCTGAACCGTCGGGAAACGGATGTCCCATTCCACATAGTCACACCATCCGTTCTTCGCGCCGAACCGGACGATCATCTTCAGCACGACCAGGATGTCCTTGATGGATTTCTGGCAGAGTCCGTCCTGTAGTTTCTTCATGGCAAACGCCTGCACATCCGCCTCCCGTACGTCCGTCATCTCCCCGAAGTACGGGAGGATATGATTCTGCAAGATCAGCAGATATGCGGAATACGTCGAAACTTTTACAATAGCCTTCTTGTCTTCCTTCCAGAGCCCGGCGATCTCTGCGATGCTTTTTCTTTCTGTAATCATAGTTCATGAGTTTTAACGGTTCGTACTAAAGATAAGAGAAAAAAAAGAGGTCCAAAAGCCGGTTTCGACCTTTAGACCTAAAAAAGACGGATAATGCACTAATTGTCAAAAAACTAAGTCTTTCCCGACATAAAAATCAAGCAGGTGGGTCTGGTACAGTTGTTCGTACCGGGCCTGGACCAGGTCAGACTCCGCTTTCATCAATGTGTTCTTCGCTTCGTTGAATTCCGTAATGTTCGCTTTTCCGTTCTCATATTTCGCACTCACGAGGTTGAAGGACTCCCGGGCGCTGTCCACAACCTGCTGGCTGCTATAGTATTTGTCCTGTGCCGCCCGGGCCGCGAACCAGGCCTGCTGGATCTCCTTGTAAAGAGACTTCCGGACCGTCTCAAGCTGCAGCGTCTGGTTCTCGACATTGAGCTGCGCGCTGCGGAGACTGTTGCGGTTGCTCATCCGGGTGAAGATCGGAATGCTGAGACTCAGGCCGATCTGCTGGCTGAAGTTGTTCTTCATCTGGTCGGAGAAGGAATTGCTGGAGCCGAGCGAAGACGTGTAATAGCCGGTGCCCACGCCGCCGCTCAGGGACAGCGAAGGCAGGAAGGCGCCCTTGGCCATGTCCACCCGGGCCTCGGCCGCTTCCAGGCGTTTCTGTTCCGCCTGGACCGATGCCTTCCGCTCCACGGCGGCCGCATAGATATCTTCCGCATTTTCCAGCAGCCGGGGTTCAAGGCCGTCCGCAGAAGGACGGACCACGGAGAAGCCGTCCGGATTGGGAAGTTCCAGCAACTGGGTCAGGTCCAGCAGGCTCAGCCGGAGGTTGTTGGCCGCCTGTGTCCGCTGGTACACGCTCTGGGCGTAGGAGGCTTTCTGCTGGGCCAGTTCGGCCGCGGAGGCCTTGCCGTTCCGCAGGAGTTCCGTAAGCCGTTCGACCTGCAGGGAATCGATCCCGATCTGGTTTTCGGCCACATCCAGGATCTCCTGGTTGTAGAGAACCTGCACGTATGCCTGGGCGACCGCGACGCGGATGTCATCCTTGATTTTCTCCAGGTCCGCCGTGGCGGCGGCCAGGTTCAGCCGGGCGGCCGCGATGTTGTTGCGGATCTGGAAACCCTGGAAGACAGGGACATCCGCCCCGATGTTGAAACTCGTGGAAGTCGAATTGGTATTGGTCGCATACGTATTGTTGCCCAGGAGGGAACGGCCGGCGCTGAAACTCTCGGAAGCGCTGGCGCTGATGCCGGGAAGACGGCGGTTCACGGCCGTATTGAGTTCGATCTCGTTCTGCCGGACGGTCAGGTCACCCTTCCGTACGGTCAGGTTGTTGTCGAGGGCATACCGGATGCATTGCCCGAGGGTCCAGGACTGTGCCTGGAGCCCGATGCCGGCGCCGAGAAGGGCGCAAAGGACAAAAAACTTGCGCATGGCGTTATTCGGTTTCGATAATCTGGTTGCCCCGGACTTTCTCCCCTTCCTGCAGGCCGGCCTTGACCTGGATGTTCACACCGTCGCTCAGGCCGGTCGAGATTCCCTTCCGGGTGAAGTCTTTCGGACCGCCGACATAGACCCAGGTCGAGTCGTCCTTGAATTCCACGGCGCTCTCCGGAATGGTCAGGACCTGTTCCAGCCGCTCCAGCACGATCTCGGCATTGGCGCTGTATCCCGAACGGATCATCACGTCCGAGGGGACCTTCACGGCCGCCTTGATCTCGAACTGGTTGGCCCCGTTGCTGGAAGCGGCCTTCGGTGAGATATACTCCAGGGACGCGTCGAAGCGCAGGTCCTGCAACGCACCGATCCGGATGACCACCGGCATGCCTTCGGTCAGGCGGCCGACTTCGGTCTCGTCGACGTTGCCGTCGAAGATCAGGTCGTTCATGTTGGCCACGGTGGCGATGGTCGTACCGTCGTTGAACGTGTTGCTGAGCGTCACGGTATTGCCCACCTTGACCGGGATGTCGAGGATCAGGCCGGAAATCGTGGACCGGATCAGGGTCGAACTGGAAGAGGCGTTGCGCCGGGACACGCCGTCCCGCACCACTTCCAGGGCCTCCTGCGCGGCCGCATGTTCCTCCTTCGCCTGCTCGAGGGACTGACGGACCTTCTCATACTCTTCCGCGCTGACCAGCTGCTTGTCATACAGGGCCTTTTCGCGGTTGTAATCCGTCTGTGCCTGGCTGAGGTTCAACTCGGACAGCCGGACCCGGCTCTGCGCGGAACTCAGGCTGCTCATCTCCGGGATGACCTTGACCTTGGCAATCACCTCTCCTTCAGCGACCTGCTGGCCGGCCTCCTTGTAGAGTTCGGAGATGATGCCGCTGATCTGCGGCTTGATCGCCACCTCGTTGCGCGGCACGATCTTGCCGGTTACGACGGCCGTGCGGGACACGTCGGCCACTTTGGCTTCCAGCATTTCATAGCGGACCTCCTTCGGACGGGAGCGGCTCCAGAGGAAGGAGAACGTCCAGATGAACAGGATGGCCAGGAAACCGAGGATCAGATACTTCTTGAACTTTTTCATATATCGTACTTGTTTTTTTCTATTCGTCCCGCATGGCGTCGACGGGTTTGATGTTCATGGCGCGCATGGCAGGAGCGAGGCCGGCCAGCAGGCCCAGGACGGTCAGGATCACCACGGCCAGGATGGCCGCGCCGAAACTGACCTGGAAATCGGCCGGCATTTCAGAACCGGCGGAAGCAAGGTTCCCAAGGGACAGGAAGCCGACGGAGAAGAAGATGCCGATAAACCCGAACGCAAGGGTCAGCAGCATGCTCTCCAGCATGACCTGTGACAGGATCATCTTCGGCGTGGCACCGATGGCCCGGCGGATGCCGATTTCCGTCGTCCGCTCCTTGACCGTGACCATCATGATATTGGACACGCCGATGGCGGCCGCCAGCAAGGTGCCGAATCCGACGAGCCAGATCAGCAGGTTGACGCCCTTGAACAGGTTGTCCATGATGCTGAACAACTCTTCGGCGTTGATTTCGAACATGGCTTTCTTGTCATCAGGATCGATGAAGTGCTCCCGGAACAGGAGTTCCCGGCTCTTTGCCAGGATATCCTTGATCTTGTAGCCGGGCTTCGCCGTCATGCAGAGGAAATCCACCTCCGTTCCCCGGTTGTAGAGTTTCTGCAGGACGCTCATCGGAATCGTGAAGGCCTCGTCGGCCGTGCCGTTGATGCTGATTTCACCGTTGTTCATGTCCACGCCCACGACCTGGAACCAGATGTCTCCCATCCGGACAAATTTCCCGCAGGGATCCCCGCCGTCGGGGAAGAGGGTCTTGTACACCCGTTTGCCCAGGACGCAGACCTTGCGTTCCTGCTCCACGTCGACCTGGTTGATGTACCGGCCGTAAGCCAGTTTGGGTTCCTCGATCCGGGCATATTCCGGCATGACGCCGCGACCCTGGCAGTCCGCCTCCACGTCTTCATAGACGGCCTTGGAGCCCCACATGCTCATATTGCCGGTCACCACGTCGATTTCCGGGATGGCCTGACGGAGTTTCTCGATATCGGACAGGTTCATCGACCAGGTCCGCCCGCTCCGGAAGCCCTTGTACGGCATCGACGTCTCCCCCGGGACGATGAATCCGGAATTGGTCGCAAATCCGGAAAGGACGCCCGTCAGCATGGCCTTGAGCCCCTGCCCGCCCCCCATCAGGGAGAGCAGCATGAAGATGCCCCAGAACACGCCGAACCCGGTCAGCAGACTGCGGCTGCGGTTGCGCGAGAGGGTCTCCCAGATCTCGGTGAAACGGTCTATGTCAAAGAATCTTTTCATTCTGCACGCAAGGCTTCGATGGGTTTGACCCGGGCCGCTTTCCAGGCCGGGACGAGACCGGCGACGGTGCCCGCCACGATCAGCAGCAGGGTGGCCTTGACGGCCACGTCGACGCCGACGGTCGGATTGACGAACATGGTGATCTGTACGATGCCGGCATCGATCGGGGCATCGCTCATGGTTATGTCCATGATATGGTTGGCAAGCAGGCCCAGGACCATGCCGAGGTAACCGAAGAAGGCGGTGATCAGGACACTCTCGGCGATGATCAGTTTCAGCAGCGACCACGGACTGGCGCCGATCGCTTTCCGGATGCCGAATTCATGGGTCCGCTCCTTGACGGTGATCAGCATGATGTTCGAGACGCCGACGATTCCGCTCAGCAAGGTGAAGAAGCCCAGGATCCAGAGCGCCGTCCGGATGATCCGGATCGCCTTGTCCATCGTCTGCGCACTGCTCAGCCGGTTCCAAAAATATAACGTATTGTCATCGTCCGGGGCGGCGCCGTGGTGGCTGTTGACCACGCTGCGGTAGGATGCTTCGAAGCGGTCGCTTTCCTCCTCCGTCTCCAATCCCTTGAAGGAGAAGAAAATCTGGGGGATTTCTTCATCCTTGCCGTAGATCAGCGAGACCGTGGAATACGGAGCATACAACTGCGGCGTTCCGCCGCCCTGGCTCTCGTCGCTCTTGTAGATGCCGACCACCTGCCAGGAGAAAGGACCGATCTTGACATTCCTCCCCACCATCCGGACCGGATCCGCACCCGCGCCGAGCAACTGCTCCGCCTCCGTGCGTCCGAGGACGACGACCTTGCGGCGCTCCCGGTCGTCCAGGTCGTTGATGAAACGGCCGCCAAGCAGTTCCACGTTCTGGATCTCCCGGAAAATGGGCGTCAGGCCCAGCAGCTGCGAAGTCAGGTACCGGTCGCCGTAGACCAGCGAGTCCACCTGGGAGACGACCGGACAGACCTGGTCTACATTCTCGGCGAACATGTCGCTCTCCAGGTATTCTACATCCTTGACATCCAGCCGGATCCGCCGGTTTTTCTCGTAGCCGTTCCAGGCCTTTCCGGTACGCTGGGCATAGACCACCATGGAGTGGTCCATCGTCCCGGAGTTGTTCAGCAGGGCGTTCATGACACCGTTCCCGGCCCCCAGCAGGGCGATGAGCATGAAGATACCCCATGCGACCGCGAACCCGGTCAGGGCCGTCCGGAGCTTGTTCTGGCGGAGAGAACTGAAGATTTCCTGGAAAAGATCGTGCATGGGATTATTTCATGATGGTGGCCGTACCGAACGGCGAGGCGGCATGCTGCCGGTTCTCCTCGATGGTACCGATGATTCCGTCCTTGATATGGATGATCTTGTTGGTGGCATTGGCCACGCCGCTTTCGTGCGTGACGACGATGATGGTCATTCCGTCCTCCCGGTTGAGCTGCTGGAGCAGTTCCATGATTTCCACCGAGGTCTTGGAATCCAGGGCCCCGGTCGGCTCGTCCGCCAGGACGATCTGCGGCCGGGTGATCAGGGCGCGGGCGATGGCGACACGTTGCTTCTGTCCGCCGGACATCTCGTTGGGATAGTGGGACGCCCAGTCCTTCAGCCCGAGCCGGTCGAGGTATTCCATGGCCATCTCGTGGCGTTTGCGGCGGCTTACGCCCTGGTAGAACAGGGGCAGTTCGACGTTTTCGACAGCCGTCTTGAACCCGATGAGGTTATATGACTGGAAAATGAAGCCGATCATGCGGTTGCGGTAATCCGCCGCCTGGGTCTCGGTCAGGTCCCGGATCAGTTTTCCGTCGAGCCAGTATTCGCCCGTATCGTAACTGTCCAGGATGCCGAGGATGTTCAGCAGGGTGGATTTGCCGGAGCCGGACGCGCCCATGATGGAGACGAATTCGCCTTTGTCGATGGACAGGTCGATGCCCTTCAGGACATGGAGCGGCTGGCCGTTGTCATACGTCTTGTTGACGCCTTTGAGTTCAATAAGCATATCGCGAGAGTTAGCGCCGTTTATCCAACAAGCATTGTGCCTTGCTACTGGGCCCTGGCAGGAATTCCGGCCTTCAGGTCCTCATAAAAGTCAGCGACCGTGGTGCGGACATAAGGGGCCAGGAAGAAGAAGCCGATGCCGAAGGTCATGAGACTGAGGATGAACCACCCGGCAAAACTCAGATACAGGCCGAAAAGTTCCGACTTGTGGCCGTGCATCATCTTGATGGACAGGTCGATGGTCTCGTCGGCGGAGAGTTCCGGACGGTCGCGGAGGATATACGGAACCATGGCGTAAGACATGGCCTTGATGATGCCCGGAACGATCAGCAGCAGGGTCCACAGGAAGGTATAGATGGAGCGGAGCGCCATCGTCGCCATCTGGTGCAGGTAATTGTCGATCGAAATCTCGAAGAGATTGTCAACCAGTTTTGTATCCCCGTCCGTCACCAACCGGCGGAACGTGCCGGCATATCCGACGGTCAGCGGGAGCGTGATGAAGAAGAAACCCAGCCCCGGGAATCCGACGGTCGCGCCGGTAATGGCAGAATAGATCAACGCGGTCAGGGCAGCCATGCCCCAGTTCCCGTTCAGCGCCCCACGGGCGGCAGTTTTGTATTCGCTATACGTTTTCATACGATCGGGGGTTTTTGCAAATATACTATATATTTATTGTTTTACAATATTTTTTTATAATTTTTCGAAAATTAATTTTTAAATCTCAAAAATTCTGTTTAGTGTGTTAGTTTATTAGTACACTGCAAAGATAGCAACGCTTTTTGAATCCGCAAATATTTTTGCAGATTTTTTTCGTGTCTACAGGAAGCGGGCCTAGAACCGGACCTTCAGGAAGACCGGGAAATGATCGGAAAGCAGTTTGGCGATATTGGCCTGGAAACTGATTTCCTCCGGGAAGTTGGCGTTCTTGTACCCCTCCTCCCCGAGCGTGATCTGTCCGCGGTACGTCTCCGTCAGGAGGGCATAGTTGTCCACCTTGACCGAAGGGGAGACGAAGAGATGGTCGATCCGGCTGAGGGACCAGGCGTTGGGGTCGAAGCCGTTCACGGTCCCGGTCGGCGCATACTTGTCCGCGGCTGTCACGAAGGAGTCCGACAGCACGGTTGAACCGGTAAAGGTCTGGTAGATCTCGTTGGTCTGGTCGACATTGAAATCACCGCAGACGAAGACCGCCTCTTCCGGACGGCACATCTCTTCGATCTTCCGGACGATGAGCTTGGCGCTCTCCGCCCTTGCCACCTTGCCGACATGGTCCATATGCAGACTGAAGAACCACACCTTCTTTCCCGATACCCGGTCTTTCAGGTGCGTCCAGGTACAGATCCGGTTCAGTGCGGCATCCCAGCCGCGGCTCGGTTCCCCAGGCGTCTCGGACAGCCAGAACCAGCCCTTGTCCACCAGGTCGAAACGGTCCCGGCGCCAGAATACCGGCGAACCCTCACCTTTTTCCAGTCCGTCATCGCGGCCGGCATAGACATAGTCATAGTCCGGAAGGCTGTCCCGCATGTCATGGAGCATGTCGATCAGCACTTCCTGTGC
>JAEEGL014627543.1_pt1 | contig 23548 bp, 11 predicted proteins | sample 9134231 | NCBI WGS metagenome assembly JAEEGL01 (sample SAMN16246548, study PRJNA631951) | gut metagenome | biome: gut microbiome; feature: rumen; material: fiber-attached | host: Bos | place: Iran: Karaj | collected 2018-10
ATTTAAAAAAGTGATTTTTTCATATATAGTCACCAATGCACATTCGGCGTCCTGCCTCAGCGTGCATTTTCAGCCGCCGTCCTGGCGGCTGATGACTATATATGTTAAAAATCACTTTTTATTTCGCTAAGCGCGTTCCAATGCGCTGCAATTGCTACTAAGCTAGTTTTGTGGAACTATTTCTTTTAAGTATATTTCATGTCCGTTCAGGGACAAACAGCTCTGTCAGAATTGTAAATAGTTGAGCGCACACTCACAAATAAAGATGGCGATATTAGCATTTTTAGAAAATCGCAATCTTATGCGACGTTCCCCAAGGCCTAGGGCGGGAGGTGGAAGCCCGAAGCAGCGGGGGCGAGGATTGTAGGTGGTGGATGGGCGGAGGCGGGGTGCCTTGGGCGGTGAAACCGGGGTAACGGTGGAATGGGATTTGTGGTATAATGATGGTGTAATTTTAAATTAATTGTGATTTTGGAGATTGAGGCTGTTAAAAATGGAATTTAGACCGATAAAGAAGGAGAGACTGATGTCGACAGATGAAAAGATAGCCAGTGTGCGAGCTTCGTTTGCAATGGAAGACATGATTCTCACACCGCAGGAGTTAGAGCGAGGGAGAATGATAATTGAAAAAGAGGTGGATGTGGAGGATGTAGTTGCAGAGATTACATCCAAGTATGTTTCAGTAGGATAAGCTCATGGATGAATACTATCGCTACGAGTATGAGGATAACGGTCAGTACTGTTACCCACACACTCATATTCTCAAGAACAAACTAGATATTCATGACAAGGAGCAGCTGTTCAAGGCGGAGCAGGAGCTTAGCTCGGCAAGATACTTTGAAATCAGCCAGCGTCCGATACCAGGAGATTTTTCATTGGAGCATCTTTGTGCTATCCATAGATACATCTTCCAAGATATCTACGAGTGGGCGGGGCAGATTCGCACAGTAGATATTTCCAAGGGTACAATCTTTTGTTTGACCCAATTCATCGAGATAGAATTTCAAAAGGTTCACGAGTGGCTTGTGGACAATAACTTTTTAACAGATGTTGATGATAAGCAGGTAATGGCAAAGCGCCTGGCATATCTTATCGGCGAGATAAACATGATACATCCTTTTAGGGAGGGCAACGGCAGAGCCCAAAGAGTGTACATCGAATATGTTTGTATGAACAACGGACATTTCGATATAGACTTTTCAAGAACAACTAGAAACGACATGGTTTTGGCAAGCAAAGAGTCATCGGTTTTAAACTATGAGCCCTTCAAATTACTACTTTACAATTGCTTGGTTGAGAACAAAAACAAAGAATGATTTCAGGAGCACATCAGGGTGCTCCTTTTTAAATGTCTACTTTCACTAATAATTCACATAAAAACTGCATATTTTCGCTAAATAAAATAACGTAAGACTCCGATATTCAAAATGTAGTAGTATACCTGCGTCTAAAAATGCGCGGTTTTTTCAGAAACTTTGCGTATGCAGGCATATGAAAAAGTACTAGAAACACATGAAAACTTTGGGGTTTTCAGAAAAGGGGAAATTGGCCTATGAGAGACAGCATGAATTTATTAAAAAGGGTGATGGCATTCTTGTTATGTCTATTGTTATTCACATCTACAATGGGCGACGATATTCTATCAAGTGCCAGCGAAGAAACTACGGTAGTTGAGACTACAGCATCAAGTGAAGGAGTGGCAGAGCCAGCGCAAGTTCAGGCGGATGTGGCACCAGAGCCAGCACCAGCAGAACCTGTAGTAGAACAACCAGCGACAGCAAGTGAAACAACGGATGTAGCCCCCGAAGCTCCCGAAGTGGCAGAATCGCAACCAAGTTCCGACAATCAGGATGTAAATATCGAAAATCCAGTAACCACCCCAGAAGAGGTGGCTAATTCTGATGCAAAGGATGAAACCCCAAATGAAGAAAATAAAGAAGATATAGAGAAACAGCAGGATGTAGAAAAAGATACAGAGGCTGAAGAAGAGCTCACTCAAGAAGAATCCGAAGAGGAAGATGAAGAGGAGCTTGAGGAAGAGGAAGAAGACGAAGAAGAAGAGGAAGAGTGTGAGCACAAGAACTACACTTATAAGAGCAATCACGATGGTACACACAAGGTTTACTGTGCAGACTGCGGCGAGTATCTAAAGGATGAAAGCTGTAAGTACGATAAAGCCGGCAAGTGTATTCACTGTGGATATGAATACATTATTAATACAGAAATATCTGTTAGATGTGATGGATTAAACTTCAATATCAAGGGCCGCATGCCAAGGGATGCTTACGCAGAGATCAAGGCTGTTGATATAGCATCTGTGGATGACATCTTAGAGGATAACGGCAAGGACGATTTCACAGCATTTAAAGCTTACGACATCACAATTAAGGATGGTAGTGGAAACGTATACCAACCAGAAGACCATGGCTATTCTCTTTCAATAACAGTAAAGGGTATTGAAGAAGTAAAAAGAGCTGATGATGAAGATGTATCAGTTCTTCGTGTTGAGCATGACAACTCTACACTTACAGAACTTAAATCTGACGTTAATAATGACACTGTTACCTTTAAATCTGAGCATTTCTCAGTAATCATCATCGGTGCAAAGGATTCAGAGATTGTTGATGAGGATTATGTTTCAGTAGAATCAGACCAGACACTTTCAATAACTGGTCAGCTCAGCTCTATTACAAAGAATTATGGACGAGTAAAGAGTCTTACAATATATGTATATTTAGATGCAGGCGATACCTTTGAATGTACAGGCGAAATTAGAAAAGGACTTACCAATTTAAATTCTCCTTTGACAGGAACAGTGGTTGGAACCTGCAACGACACAAAGTCTGTAACAGAGAGCGGATGGTATCCAGTAACAATTGAGTTTGATGAAGAAGACAATGCTTGGCTTGCCAAGGACAGCATATATTCTGTTACTCTTAGAGATTTTGCTGATACAGTTAGAATTCAAAAGGGTACACAGAAGATCTTTATCGACGGCGAGGACGAAGGTTCAGATACATACATCAAGGCATCTGTAGCAATCGAAGAAAAGGATCAGCCTTATGCCATTTCTAAGATTACCTTATCTTCTAAGAATGGAAAGACTGTAACATCAAGCAAAGAGATTTACTATGCAAAGGGTGAAAGTGACACTCTTGTAGTTACAGCAGAGGATTCTTCAGGAAAGAAATATGATGTAAACGTAGCTTGGGATACAAACGTCACATCAGGAACTGCACCTATTCAGCTTGCAGATGATGGCAAGATCTCTGCAAACAATCCAGGTCGAGTAAAGGTGACAGCTTCCTTTGGTGCGATAACATCTGATGAATATACAATCATCGTTTATGACATAAAGCTTGATGGCAGAACTACAGCCTTCAGTGCACAGTATACTGGAAGGGCTATTGAGCCAACTGTTACTTTAAATGATGGCGATACAGATATTTCAAAGGGTACAAGCACATTCTCAACATCTTATAGGAATAACACTGATGTTGGTCAGGCAACTGTAACTATTAACGGTGCCGGAGATATTTATTCATTTGAAAAGAACTTTACAATCACAAAACGTGATTTGAATGATTTTGATTTTGCTGCAGCAAAATACACTATTGATACAGCGACAGATACTGTAGCAAACGTTGAGGATATCGCAACCAAGGATACAGTTACTGAGGAGGTTAATGCTCCAGAGATTAATACAGATTTTACTATCGAGGTTACTAGAAAGGGAGTAGCTGCAGAAGGTATCGTATACGAAGCAACTATCAGTGCTATGGGAAGCAACTACAAGGGCTCTGTAACACTTGAGAACTTAGTATATACAGCAGAGAATCTTCAGTTAGCAGATTACCTTGATATTACATGGAAGAGCACACCTAATAAGACCTACAATGCTCAACCAATTACATTTTCAAAGTCTGATTTCAATATTACAGACAAGGCTGGAAATGCAGTAGAAATCGACCTTGATATTTCCTATAGAGATAACACAGCTGGTAATGACGAGCATCTTGGAACAGTTATATTTAAGGACGGAAGTGCAACACCTATATATCAGGGTGAGATAGAGCTTCAGTTCTATATTGCACCTGCAAACATTGAAGTGGGTGAGTTTACAGCAACATGGGAAAATGGGGTTTCAACCTTCACTCACACCGGTAGCGCAGTAGAGCCAGGCGACAAGCTCACATTGACATATAAGAGCTCAGATATGTCTGCTGCCGAGACTTTAGTTGAAAACACTGACTATACACTTACATATAGTAATAATATCAATACCGGAAAGAACACAGCTTTAATTACAATCAACGGTATTGGAAACTACACAGGAACACAGACAGTGAACTTCTCTATTGAGGGTGCACTTGGTAATGATGCCATCGTTTATCTAAACGGAACCTATAAGGCAACAAAGGATAAGGCATCAGAGCAGGGCGACTGGGTTTCTGGCTTATCAAAGAATTATGATGGAACAGTTCAAAAACCTGATTCAATCCGCGTATATCTACCAGGTAAGGGTGATTTGCCAACTACTGATTACTCAGTAGCATACGCAGATTCAATGGATGGAGCTGCTAGCCTTACAGCAAAGGCTGGAACTAAGTATGTCATTATTACAGGTGCTGATAAGTACAACAATGAAAAGATTACAGTTTCTTACGTTGTATCTCCTATTAGTATCAACAGCTCAAAGGTTAAATTTGAACTTACTGCATCTGGTAAGGCCAAGACCTATGGCAAGGAAGATGATCCAGGAGAGCCTATAAACCTTTTGGCAGAGGATTACACATTAAAGTTTAATAATGCAGCTTTGTCTACAGATGATTATACAATCCAGTGCTCAAACAATGTAGATGCTACAAACACTGCTAAATACACAATCACAGGTAAGGGCAACTTTACTGGAACGAGAACAGGATATTACACTATTGCAGCAGCTACACTTACTGCTGAGATGGTGAGATTTAAGGATGGAGAGCCACTTTCTATCAAGTACAATGGAATGGCTCAGGAGCCAGAAGTATCTGTTTCATTAAGAAATGCTGATATGGCTGGCAACTATGATGTTACCTATACAGACAATATTGCAAAGGGTACAGCTAAGGCTACTATTGTTCCAAAGAACAATCTGACAGGCGATGCAATTGTAAAGGAGTTTACAATCACATCAAAGAGCCTAAGCACACTTACAATTACTCTTAGCAATTATGAAATAACACCTGTTTCTAGTGGCGTATACTTCTGCGAGGGCTATGCTCCTACATATACAGGTATGTCACTTGCTCCAACAGTAGCTGTTAAAGATAATGGAACAACTCTTAAGCGTGGAACAGGCGAAGGTTGCAGCTATACAACAACCTTCAATAACAAGGTTAAGGTTAGTGATTATGAAACTCACCGCCAGGCAGGCACCTTGTCACAGGCAGCAAACGTTGTAATCAAGGGCCAGAATAACTATGCTGGTGAGATGATTGTTGTATATTACAATATCGTACAGCGTCAGTTGAATGAAAGTACAACTAAGGTTACAGCAAAGGATGGAGTTAGCCCTATCTCAATAACATGGGCAGAAAATACAGTTAACATTCCACAGGCATCTGACATGAAGGTTACATATAATGGCTCAGAGCTTACATATGGAACAGATTTTGAAATCACAGTGGAAGATGAAGATCAGGCTAAGGTTGCAGGCGCATCTGTTGCAGCTAGAGTTGTGGGTAAGGGTAACTACACTGGCAGCGTTGCATTCACATACGAAATCGGAAAGAGTATGGACGATGCAAACACAGTAATCCAGCTTATAAATCCACTTTCTGATTCTGCGTATTCTGCAACAAACAAGGATGCAGCTGGCAATTACATCGTTACATGGCTTCCAGGCAACAACAAGCCAGATGTACGTGTTGTTGTTAACGGAACAGCTTTGACTAAGGACGCAGATTATAGCCTAACCTACACAGGAACATTAGGTGATGACTACAACTCATATGACGGCGAAAACATCGTAACAATACAGATTAAAGGTAAGGGCGGTTACTATGGTACAAAGACCTTAGGTTATCGCATCATGCCAATTAATCTTGCTAGTACAACTCCAAATTGGGGCACCTATGATGCTGAAATCCCAGCTGGACTTTCAGTAAGAGAGAAGAAAAACTTCACATATGAATATACAGGCGCAACAATTGATGTTAGAAACAATCTAGAGGTTCATTACAAGGTTGGTTCAGAGGATTATGTGCTCAACTCAACAGCAACAACTGACTATACCTTTGTGGATGACAAAACAACTATTGGACCAAAGAGCTCAATAACAGGTATTACATATCATCTTGAAATCGAAGGTAGAGGCAACTTTGTTGGAAAACTTACTGTACCAGATGCTACAACAACTTATCTTATAAACCAGATTGATTTGAGTGGCTTGCAGGTGGTTGCACCAACTGCGGAATCTAGCATGCCAAACAACTCTGTTCAGATAGTAGATAGCGAACACAATTCAAGTAGCCCAATTAGGTATTCAGCATCAGATTACACAAGCACAAATGGTTACTATGCAATCTACACTGGAGAGCCAATCAAGTTTGATGATTATATCGTTGTGAAGGATACTAACGGCAATATCCTTACAAAGGGAACCGACTACATCCTTAGATATACAGAAGCAGGCTCAACTACACCAACAAATAAAAACGTTGGTGAGGCTAAGGTATTTATTGAAGGTGTTGCCGGAAGTAATTATCGTGGAACAAAGGAAGTTAAATTTACAATTATATCTATCAGTGTTGGTACATTGTCAGCATCTTTTGCAGGAAGCTACACATACAATAAAGAGGTACAGATGCCAGAGGATGTAGTAGTAACAGATGGTTCAAGAGTGCTTCAGAGACATACTGATTATGATATTTATGGTATAGATATTCCTGAGGCAGATTCACCAGCTGACTTTAGAGGTAACAATAGAGAGCCTGGAGCAAACAAGTCAAACTATATTACTATTTGTGGAAAAGGTCAGTATTCAGGCGATTTGAAGGTATACTTTGATATCGATTTGGATATTGGAGCTTCTGATTTTACTAGCACTGTAGACGAAGAAAACAACAAGTATGTACTAAACAATGATTATGCAAGAATAGAAATAAGCAACATTTGTGATTATGACGAATTACCAAGTGTTAGTATCAAATACAAGAAACAGAACGGTGATTTAGTAACAGTAAATCCTAATACAACAGGCTCTTCTACTTCAGAAAAGAACTATGAGGTATCAAGAGAGACTATTGTCCCAGGCCCAGGAAGTGCGACAATTACAGGCTACAACAATGGCACATACAATTGTGTTAAGGGTAGCCGTACGATTTCAAATATTAGCTTCCAGGCGGATATGAGTAAGGATACCTATTCTGAAGGTTATATTGCAAACTATGCATATTTGGACAAGGGCGATTATCCATTTACTGCAGAGCATATTTGCCCTGAAGTTCATGTTGCTTATGGACGAGAAGGCGTAGACTATGAATTGGATTATAATGAAGGAGAGGCTAATCCAAGTTCTGCAGATAATTACTTTGTTAGAGTTTCAGCCAAGGCGGGCTCAAAGTACTTCAGAGAAAACACAAGCATACAACTTACTTATGTAACTAAGTATGACTTGGACGCTTCTGTTACTAAGATTGAACTTAGTGGAGCAGGAATAACATGGGATGCTACAAATAATGTTTATAAAGCATCTTATACAGGCTCACCTATCAACTATAGTGTAAAGGTTTCTGCAGGAGGCTACACTATAAGTACAGGATCAGGTAATGGTATTTTTGTAATAACCTCTGATGATGGTATGACAGATGTAGGATTACACCTTGTTACTGTAGAGCGCAATCCAAATAACGCGCAGATGATGGGCGGTCCTAGAATGATTCCAATTGAAATCACAGGTAAGTCTATTAATGCTGAAGATGGAGGAGAGCTTACTTTGGCTACACCTCAGGCTTCACAAGGTACTTCTGCTGGTTGGTATTATACAAGGGAAGCAATTAGACCAACTCCAACAGTTAAGCTCACAGCAGCAGGAGAGACAACCACTCTAAGAGAAGGTAGAGACTATGCAATTAGTTATGTTAATAACTACAACGTAGGTACAGCTACAGCAACAGTAACTGGTATAGGTGCATACTCAGGAACACTTGTTAAGGAATTCAACATCATACCTAGAAGCTTCTCATCAGCAGGCTTCGATGTTATTGTTGGCGATGCACACTATGTTGGTCCTGGTGTACCAGTTAAACCAGATGTACAAGTTACCTACAATGGCATGGTGCTTATAAAGGATGAGGACTACACTTATTCTTATGACCAGAATACTTTGGGTGCAACAAATACAGCATCTGCAAACCCAGTTTATGGATTAATAAATATTGAAGGTCGAGGATGCTATAGCGGTGATCTTCAAAAGAGCTTTACTATCGAACAGCTTGATTTAGCAAAGACAACTGTATATGTAGAGGATGATTCAACTGTTGGGGAGTACACAGGTAAAGTTATTACACCAAGACTTTCTGTAAAGGTTCGAGACTACGATGGAAACGAACAGACACTTGTAGAGTGCAGTAAAGATGCTAGTGGAAACTACGTAAGTCCAAGTGACGGCGACTACGAGATTACTATCTACAATGGTTCTGGACAGGCTTCGCAGATTAAGAATATGGGAACCTACCAGGTTGATATTGGTGGAACATTAAATTGTAAGAATAGAAAACGTATTGAATACAGAGTAACTAAGCGCTCAATTGCCAAGAATTGGGCTCAGCCAGGTAATGATGACAAGGCAGACAAGGATATCACTATAACAGTTAGTGATGTAGAGACATTCGATGGTCCAGCTGTTCCTTCATCAATTACTATTACTGATGCAGGCGTGCTCAACGAAGCAGGAAACGGCCCTAAGGTTCTTAGAGAAGGAGTTGATTACACTGTTTCTTACGGCAACAATTCAACCGGTGCAAAGGGTGAGTACACAACAGAGAAGGATGCCAACGGCAACTTCATACCAGCAGAGGATTCGCCATACGCGCTAATCACCGGTATTGGCAACTACAACGATGATTCTCTAAAGGTGGCATACAATATTGGATTAAATCTTGAGCAGATGCTTGAGGATGACATCCTTGAGGTAATAACCACCCTTGGAAATGAAGCAGTAGAAGGCAAGTATGTATACGATGGTCAGAAGCATTCTCCAGCATACAAGCTTAAGCTTTCAGATGGAACAGTGCTTACTCAAGGGGAAGACTATACACTAGAATTAAAAGATGCAAACGGAATTGATGATAGAATCCACGCAGGTGTGAGAACTGTAACTATAAAGGGTACAGGAAAGTACTATGGCAAGATTGTACGTACATACGAAATCGTTAAGAGACAGGTACTTGGCTCAATTGATTACACAAATCAGTACAACCCAGCTGACCCTGAGTTTACATTTGAGATTTCAAATCCTAACATGAGGATGCTTGATGAGGATGATGACAACCTATACGGTGAGGAGTACAGAGATTACTACTTCCAGCCATATGCTGGAAAGGCAGTTAAGCCAACCATCAAGCTTTATGATTCTGGTCTTGCAACAGATTCGAAGCTGGTTGATCCATCCGAGTATACGGTAGAGTACGGCAATAATAATGCGGCATTTGATCCTAGAGAGACAAGTCCATCCGCATTTGCGTACGCAAAAATAACCTTTAAGGATGATAGCAACTACGACGGTTCATCAAAGGCGTTTACATGCTATTTCATCATTGGACCAGACGATATTGAAGACAGCTCATTCACAGTAAGATTTGCAAGTGAGTTGGAGAACCAGACAAACTTTGTATTCCCATATACAGGCGAGGAAGTACACCCTGAAATGCTTGTTACAGATACAGTATCTGGAACAGTACTTCAGAAGGGCAGAGATTACAATGTCTACTACGCTAAGGGCAATACAGAATTAAGTGATATCTCTGAAATAAAAGCAGCAGCAAGAGCAACAGCTACCAAGACAATCACTCCTGGTTCAAACTACGTATATGTAGAGGGTCGAGGAAGCTATTCAGGAATACGTGCTCGTAACTATGCTATAGTTGCAGATTTAAGCGATACAAATCTAGTTAAGATTGTGACTTATGATGCACAAGGCAACGAGATTAATGGCATCAAGAAACAATTCTTAACTGGAAGAGAAATCGTGCCAGAGTTTGATGTAAGACTTTATCAGGCAGACGGCGTAACCTATAGCACTCTAGTAAAAGATAGGGACTATAAGGTAAGTGTCAGATCTGATGATTGGAATACTCGTGGCGAGGCTACAATTAACGCCTACAGCGAATACCTGACTGGCTCACAGACAGCAACCTTTAGCGTTGCACTTGATCCAGACATGATTAATATCGTGGATGACAACAACTTTGAGTACACCTTTAACGGATACGATATTAAGCCAGTCTTCAAGACTGATGTGTCTACAATCGAGGTTGATAACATTACCTACAAGAGATTGACGGGCGACGGTGGAGCAAACAACTTTACAAACGTAGGTACAATTGAGGCTACTATTACACTTAAGATGGCTTCAACAGGCGAGATTGTTAAGGATCACAACGACAGACCTAAGACCTGGAAGGTTACTTATGAGATTCAGCAGCTGCTGATGAGCGATCCTTCAGTCAAGATTAACAACATCGATGCTAGACGCTACACAGGAAGCCCAATTAAGCCAAAGAATCTATCTGTTTATATCAAGTCTGTAAATCCAGTTACTGGAGATAAACAGGAATATGATTTAACACAGGGAACAGATTATTCTATAACCTATGGAAAACAAGTTGTTAACAGTGGAACAGTAAGATTTGATGGTTTAACAACTAATATAGGTGGAACAACAACAAAGACATTTAAGATTTATGTGGGTAAACCTGAGAACCTCTTTATATCAGAAACAACTAATTCATCATTAACGGTTAGATGGCAGAATGACGTATATGCTGAAAAAGCTTACCTTAAGATAAATGAGATTGATGATTCTGGTAATGATATTGAGGGAAGTCAGAAATTTGTCGAGGTAACTATTAATAACGACAATACCAAGAATATTTCTGCTGATCCTAAGAGCCCACAGTACAGAACTGATTACACCTTTAAGAATCTTAAAAATAGTACTGCTTATAGAATTACTATCCAGAGCAAGGCTGTTTACAATACTTCAGCACAGTTGAGCGGCGAGTCAAAGATTGTAGGTAAAACAACCACAGGAAGATTGAGTGATAGTGATGTAGTTGTGGAGCTGGAGAAGTCAGGAAACAAGGTTAAGGTTTCTTGGCCAGAGCCGGCAGCAGGTGACGAAAAGTATTACCACATCTACGTGGGCGACAACAATTCAAAGAATCTTGAATTGAAAGCAATTATTCCTGCAAGCACCGCTGGATATACCAATTCTGGATTGACAAAAGGACATACCTATTATTACTATATAGTTGAGTGCAAGGTAGTAGGTGTCAACCACGTACCTTTGCGTGAAAGTAAGATAAAAGCTATAACTATTAATTAAGGGATGTAGTAATGGATGTCTAAGGAAAAAAAATTTATCATAGGAGGTTTCGAATTTGAAACCTTCTATGAATATCGAGCAGCCCAGGAAGACGTAAAAAAAATAGAATGCATCAACGAGGAGCTTGATATACAAGATCCAGAGGTTGCTTTGCGCCTTTATAATGACATTCGTGACGGTATTATAACTTTTAACAGCCCGATTGGTGAGCAATACAAAGAGCATGTAGCTGATATTGTTGCCCACAAATCTGCGGGCTTGTTAGATGACCGAGAAATCATTGAAGAAGCAGCAGGGAAGGCTAAGGGACACAAGTTCTTTGGCCTTCTTTTTGTGGGTTTGGCAGTGGTTTTGATAGGTATTTTTGTGGGTGGGGCCATAAAAGAGAGGATTCAGACACAACAAATTGTGGCAAAAAGGGATTCAGACACAAATAATTCACCAAATAACGTTAATATAAATAACAAAGATGCCGATAAAGATTCTGTAGAGAACCCTTCTTCTGCAAATCAGGTTACTGAGGATGTGATCGTTAGTCCTTGGGATACCCATTATGCAAAAGATGATCGACCAGTCTTAGATGAATTATCAGATCTATATGCTCTTAATAGTGATTTGGTAGGGATTTTAGAAATAGTGGACACAGATATCAACTATCCAGTCATGCAATCTCCTTCAGATCCCGAGTATTATTTAAGACGTGATTTCTACGGCGAACAAAGTACGGCGGGTACTTTATTTGTAGATTATAGATGCGATATAGTCAATCCAACAACAAACACAATTATCTATGGGCACAACATGCGTTCAGGAACCATGTTTGGAGGGCTTAAAAGATATTTGGATTATGACTATTATAAGGCACACAAAAAGATAATATTTAAAACTCTGTATGAAGAGCAGGAATACGAGGTTGTGGGAGTAGGATTATCAGCAGTGGGTTATGATGACGATGATAACTACAAGTACTACAATTTCATAAATGCGGTAACAGGTTCCGAGCTTCAGGAGTTTTTAGATAATATACAAACTCTGTCGGTATATGACGAGACAATAAATATTGAAGGTACAGACAAAGTACTGACTCTCAGCACCTGCAACAGTTATACGGAGGACGGTAGAATGTTCGTGGTAGCCAAGAGAGTCCGATAAGAGGATGGTATCATGAAAAGAAAAAGGGAACTATTGAAAAAAACGGGATGTATCTTAATCAGTGCATCAATGATTCTGACATGCTGGATTTTCTGCAGCAGCTTTTCTATCGCGGGATCGGAAATTGAAGAACTAACGGTGGCAGAGGACGAAGCCACTTCGCCAGCTTCAGACGAAAATGTTGACGAGGAGGAAGTAACCTTAGAACAAGGTGAAACACCGGAAGCAGAGGATGAAGCTGCTAGTTTAGAGGCGGCTCAAACACCTACACCAGAGGCCGCTACAGACGAAGCTGCGGTTTCTTCAAACGATGATTCTCTTTCTACAGAAGATATCCTTTCTGATTCGAAAATTCCATCAGGTGGCACCAACCCTGCAATGAGAGCAGGTTTACTTGCACTTACTTCAGGCACTCCATCTGCAGCAAGCGGAGTTGATGGATATGCAAACGGCGAATACAACACTTCAGGTGGTACAATTTCAGACGATTTATTAATAGACTATCAAAACGATTTAACAAGGGTGTCATCTACCGGCAACTTAACTGTTGAACGAGATGCTTTGTCAAACTACTACAACTTGGAGGCAGTTTCTGTTGAGGGTAACCTTTCCCTAGGAAATGCTTCTTTCCAAGGCTGTTCTAATCTTGGCACTGTAGCCTGTGAAACAATGAGTGGCGCAACCTCAACAACATTTGCAGGATGCCAAAACATAAGCTTCTCAATAAGCGGTGCCGGCTCTTATTACGTAGACAGCGGTGTTTTATATAATGGCACCGAGCTAGTATATGTTCCTAAGAACATTGGTAACACTCTTAAAATCCGAGAAGGTACAACCAGAATTCAGGGTGGAGCCTTCGATGACAGTGATGTAACAACTCTAGTATTTGAAAAGAACGAGGCAGATGCCATTACAATCGGAGATCACGACAGCTGGCCAAAGCGAGGTACAGTAGTTCAGATTCTCGATCCAAATGGCAATACAGCTTCAAACGTTTATAAATACTTCGCAGAAAACGAAGACAACATAGGCAAGGTAAATGTTTTGTTTGGAGAGGATGGCAATCCTGTAGACAATCCGGACAACCCAGATAACCCAGACAATCCGGACACCCCAGACAATCCGGATAATCCAGATAACCCTACGCCAGTTAATCCAGATAATCCAACACCGGTAAATCCAGATTCTGGAAACACCGACAACCCAACAAATCCACCAGCAGGTGACGCTGTTGCGGCAGGCGCCGCTAGCGGTGTAGGTGGTGGAGGCGGCGGAAGCGCAGCTCCTGCAGTCACAACAGTTACTCAACTTCCAAAGGTTTCACCGGAAGCAGCAACAACCGCCAAGTATGCAGTTACCGAAGGTGGTGGACAGATCATCAATCAAAACGATGGTCCTGTAAGAATTGTTTGTAACGGACCAGTTGAGAAGTTTGTGGGAATCCTTATGGACGGAAGTCTGGTGGCTTCAACAAACTATGTAATTCAGTCAGGTTCTACAATAGCAACCTTTACAAAGGAATACATTGCGAGCCTCCCAACAGGAGATCACGCAGTTCAGTTCCAATACACAGATGGTTATGCAATAACAGGCCTTAGAATCAACCCAGCTGTAGCATCTAAGACAACTACAACTGTTACCTACAAGGTTAGCGGTGATGGTTCAATCTCAGTGGGACACACTAAGGATTCAACACCGACTACAGCGGATGGTTTTGATCTTAGATACTTGCTATGTATAGCTTGCTTCTTACTTGGCGCAGCAGCGTTGATGTTCAGTAAGGAAAAGAGATTAGAAGTATTGCTTGCAAATGAAAGACAAGACGATTAAAGTCAGGTGAGAATATGATTATTATTGAAACTATTATTTATGTGGCACTAATAATTGGATTATTTTTGGTATGTGATAATAGATATTCAAGGAGGTACTATGTCCCTTTAAAGGTGGTATGTAGTACCTCCTTTTTAGTTATTTTTTGGATTAACCAATGCTTTTCAGAGAAATTTGGACTGATGGTATGGGCTGTACTGGCCTGCTTTCTAGGGGATATCATGATGGCTTTGTACAATACATACATGCGACGTCCTTTCTTTGTCCTTGGCATCATTACCTTTATGATTGCCCACGTAGCTTTGCTAAATTACATGTGCCGCGTGAAGCCAAACACAAGTCCATGGGTGTTCATCTTAGCTGCAGCACCATGTATATTATTGTTTGGCATGGTAAGATGGTTCCGCCTGCACATAGGTCGTTTGCTCTGGCCATGCCTAATCTACTGCTACTTTGTAAGCACCATGGCTCTAAAGGCAAATCAATGCGCTTTAGATGGCATGCCAATAATAGGAATAGCAGGACTGCTATTCCTATTCAGTGATGTGACAATCCTATTCTTGTATTTCTATCACTATAGAAGTAAGAATAAAAAGAGGTTTGTACACTATGTAAATCTAGGAACGTATTACTTAGCTATACTGCTATTTATATTTAGTTTGGACTATTAGTAATATAAATGTTTTCAGTTTAGTTAAATGTAATTGCCATTAGATTTATGGATGCTGTTTGGGTTGTTGGTTGTTAACAAGAGATGCATCACGCTGCATTTTAACTTTTTCAACAAAAGCATCTACATCCTTTATTGTACCACCACTTTCTGAGTACATATATGCTTGATATTGTGCATCTTTGTACAATTCATATGCATTAGTGTTTATTTCAAGGTTATTTTGTATCTTAGCCTTCTTATCTTTTGAATTAGAATATTTCAGAAGTTCTAGTTCTAATTCGTTTTCTTTCTTCAATGAGCGAAAATATCTTTTTGCTGCTATAATAGTTTCTTGTTCTTTTCCTTTGACTTTACAAACAGCATTATATTCTTTTATTCTTTTTTGGGTCCTTTTTTTGCGTCTGTCATACTTTTGTTTTAATTTTACATCTCTCGAACTTTGTATCTCATCAGGACTAGCATTATTAACGTTAGCTTGAACGGAGTTATCTGTATTAGAATAATCGTCGGCTCGCAGTGGTCGTCTGCTGCTAGTACTATCGTCATCCCTTACTGAAGAGGATGTATTTTTAAAAAGTTTAAATTTAAATATTTTTCTTGACATAATCATTTCCCTCCTATTGATTAAATTTTTATCGATTGTGCCTTCTATTAACTATTCAAAAAAATTTTTGATTTTTTTCCAAAATAATAAAAAAACTTCAGAAACTATTACTAGTCACTGAAGTTTTTTACATGATAATACTATATTTTTTATTTCACATAGCTTACAAACACATTTCCGTAAGTCGAGAAGTACTCTGTGGCTTCCTCAATAGACATCCTAGAATTGCTAGATGTCATAGGATCAAAGATGGTGACAGTGGTGGCATCGTAGCCGACTATCAACACTGCAGAATCATCTCCAGTAGAGGCATATACAGGCGTGCCTTGGCTCACATAGTAAAGAATCTGAGGAAGAGATGCTCCTGTAAGGTCAAGGATTTCATAGTTGTCCTTGAGAGTCTTTGAGAGTATAGAAATAGGAGTCTCTCCTGACTCTATAAGTGTGTGGACCTGAACATTTTGTCCTTCTGAAACAAGCATAGCTGATAGTGCTCTTGCGGAGCCGCTAGCGTCGGAATCGCTAGAGCCTACAGCGATGTTGGTGTTGAAACCTTGGAAGGCCTTACGACCGCGTTTCCATACGTATTTAGGCTCGTTATTAAGGACAATACCCATGTTTTCATCGGCTTCTGAGATAGCAGCAATCAAATTGTCTGTTGCAAGTGTCACCTTGTTGCCTACATATACAAAGTACTGGGTAGAGCTTGTGGCTGATGCTACAGAGATGTTTCTAGAAGCATCTGCAAGAACCAAGTTGGAAACGTCATAGCTAACTACACCAAGACTTTCATTTTCATCGAATTTATCCATGCTAAGGACGATAACATCCTGCTTGACAGGATCTTCGTCAGTAGAGATAGGCACAGCCTTGTTCTGTGCACCAGCACTGTTTTTGATGAAGTCTTCCTTGAGAGGGAAGATAGTTCCATCAGGATCAATTTGAATTCTATCAAGATAGATTGTAAAAGAATCTATTCTAACATCTGTAATAAAGGCGCCACTCTTCTGGTAAGCCTTAAGCTCGTGATTTGCACCTCCTGTAATATCTGAAACAGATACCTTAAACATAGGATAAATAGTTGCACCAGCACCATCAGTAGTGATGCTGTGTTTGAAAAGAGTTCCGTAAATCAGATTGTCATCCATAAATCCAAGAGGTTTAAGCAGCTGACCAGAGTCTGCCTTGATATCAAAGGATGTATTCGTCTCCAAATCCATCACATGGATACTCTCAGAGAAGGTTTTATCATCCATCCAAGCAAGATAACGGCGTGAGCCTGAGACAGCATATTGATCGTCATCAAGTCCAGTCATGATTTCCTTGGTGGCAAGCTCGTTAAGTGGCATATAAAGCAAGGTGCCGTTCACCATAATATAGAATTCATTGTCAGCGGTTTCATATAAAAGCTCGGAGAAATTGGCGTTCAAAATCTGGAAAGAGCTTGTTGATGAAATAAACACCTGCTCGGTGGAAACATCGTTGATAGCATCGTAGTGGTACAGATTGACGCCGCACTGACCTTCATGTGGACCTGAGTTCATGTATCCGTAGACAACGAAATCCATAGTACCTGACTCATCGATATTTAAAAGACGAATCTCGTGCTGGTCATAGATACTTCGTATATCCGTAGGATCATCAACAAAGCTGAAAATCTGCTTAATCTTGCGGTCAGACTGATTGTATTCGTACAAGCTTCCATTTTGAACGAATGAAACGATAGTACCAGTTTCGTTTGAGAGATATTGCACATCAGGGTTGGCAATACCAATGTTAACTTGATTAGCCTTTACTGTGATGGAATTGGCATCAAGAAGCTGTTCCATAGTTCGGTCATAGCCTAAAAGATACATACGCTCTACACCAAGACGAACTCGGAAATCTTCGGTGCAAAGATAATATTCCTTGCGACCCTCGTTATCTCGAGTGAGCTCGTAGGTAAAGGTAAGACTAGTGTAGTTTGGTGTAATATCTGTAAGTGCAACGTTTGTAGCACCGACCTGTGTTCCGTCGAAGGTTCCGTACACGAACTGTCCAAAGCTAGAGTTGATGGTAACGTGATTTAGGTTGGTGTCAGTGTTATATGGGTCAGGCTCGATATAGGTGGACAAATCAGACTCTTTATCAGAAGGATCTGTGGTGAGAGTCTTTTCGTGAATCATCTGCGCAAAATCAAGGATTTCTGCTTCGTGACACTCCTCGGGCTGCATGATTCGAGTATAGTAATTGATGTCCTTGCCATCGCCTTTTAATTTTAAGATAAGAAGATACTCTTCATTTTTTTCGATAAGGTTTTCAGCCTGGAATTCAGCAGTTATAACTCCATCATTAGAGGTAAACTCTAAATCGTTGTTTGAAATGTTGCGCTGAGTATCAAGGGAGCGAATCTCATAGGAGAGACCCTCCACAGGGAAGTCCTTCGTATCGATAGAAAGACTGATGGTTCTATTGCCGTCAAGAGGGATGATGGCATCACGCATATAAGCAGGATCCATCTCGGTTACATATCCATGAAGCTCGCAGGACGCATCACCAAGGAAGTTGACAGAAACCACTGGCAGAGTAGGCTTGTCTTGGGACGAAACCTCAACACTGTCAGAAACGTTCGTGACAATTTCAAAGAAAATAGTGGATGCTATAAAGACTGCTAAGAGGATAGCTGCTCGTTTTAAAATTCTAGTAGGAATGCCCTTCTTGTAGAACTGTAATTTCATTAGGGATCTCGCTTTCTTGCTTAAAAATTTGTAAAGTGTTATAATCCGTGCGTTAATAGGAAACGTTTATTAACAAGTCAACATTATTTTTACATAAAAAAACTGATTAGAACAACGATATTTTATCACTCTTTTTTCATACTGTCTTGTTAAATTAGATTATGCGTGGATAAAGCTAATCGGAGGATTCATGAAAAAGTTATTATCTAAAGTTAAAAACCTTGTTAAAACAGGCATCGGTGCAGTGTGCCGTCTAATAAAAATACCATTCGAAAAAATTGCAAATTCCAAAGCCTACAAGGCATACATCGACAGCAAATTCCATAAAACATGGGTGATGCTGTGGGATAAATACACCATTTGGATGCACATACCACTTTCAATGGTAATCATATTTATAATGGAGTGGTTGTCTAGACACTCCTTCGCTCAGGCGTGGGGGTTTGTGGTAGACCACACTGGTCCATTCCTATTTAACTCATACTGTATATTCGTAGCTCTTTCTATCGTGTTCCTTAGTAAGAGACGCGGATGGTGGAGAGTCTTCATATGCATGTTCTTTATAATTCTTGGAATTATAAACTGCATCATCCTTTTAAACCGTGTTTCACCATTTGGTTACACCGATTTATACATGATAAGCGACTTGCTTACTATGCAGGACAGCAACTACTTCTCGCCTCAGCAGGCGCTGATAAGTATCATCGCTTTAATAATCTACATTATATTGATGACGATTTATTTCAAGCGTTGCCCTAAAAAGGAAAAGCCAAAGCCATTTTGGATGAGAGGATTGCTCGTATTAGGATTGATAGTATCTCTTTATCCATCAACAATCCTTCTTCGTAATTCCGGTATCATGACATCGTACTTTGGTAACCTTGCCCAGGGATACTTAGACTATGGTTATTTGTATGGTTTCTCTACCTCAGTTTTGGACAGAGGTATGAGCAGACCATTTGGATATTCAAAGAACAAGATTGATTCAATTTTAAAGGAGGATCAAAAGTATGTTGATTCTCTTGAAAAGGATGACAAGGAAGATAAGGACAAAGAGGGAAAGGCTTCAATCACAGAAATCAAAACTGGCGAGGGACAGCCAAACGTCATCGTTATTCTTCTTGAGTCATTTTATGACGTTTCAGAGTGTAAGTTTATAGAGACAAGTGAGGATCCAATTCCTTACATCCATTCACTAGAAGCCAACTATTCAACAGGTCATTGTATAGTGCCAGTAGTTGGTGCCGGAACCTGTAACACCGAGTTTGAGGTTCTTACAGGTCTCAGCTGTAACTTCTTTGGACCAGGTGAGTACCCTCAAAAGACAGTGCTCAAAACTACCGACGTAGAAAGCTTTGCCGATGTTATGCACGAAAATGGCTACGGTACTCACGTAGTACACAACAACGGTGGTAATTTCTACTCTAGAAAAAATGCCTTTTCCATGATGGGATTTGATAGATTCATATCAAAGGAAATGGTTGATATCACAGAATACACTCCAATGGGCAATTGGCCTACGGATGATATTTTGCTTGGTGCTACAGTTGACGCAATGGATTCAACAGAATCAAGCGACTTCGTATATACGATAACAGTTGAGGGTCATGGTTCATACCCAACCTACGAGGTTGAAAAGGATCCAGCAATCAAGGTTAAGACCAAAGGCAAGACTGATGGTGAAAGATGGGCTTGGGAATACTACATCAACCGTATTTACAATGTAGATGATTTCATCAAGCAGTACATCGAAGCTCTCGATGCTAGAGGTGAAGATACTTTAGTTATCATGTTCGGTGACCACCTACCTACAATGGGTCTTACCGAGGATGAAACTACAACAGGTGATTTATACAAGACCAAATACTTTACATGGAACAACTTTGGAATGGAAAAGATCGATAAAGATCTTACATCTTATCAACTTGTTTCAGACTTCTTAAATAGATTGGACATTCATAATGGTAATATCAATTCTTACCACCAGAGAGTTATGGCTGAGGGTAAGAAATACAACACACCTAAGTACATGAATGATTTAAACATGCTTCAGTACGATATCATGTATGGTGACAGATATACCTACAAGGATGGTACGGAGTACAAGCCTTCCGATATTATAATGGGTGTTGATCCACCAAATATTGATAAGGCATACTACTTCAACGGACGTCTTCATATCTATGGAGATCAGTTTACAAAGTGGTCAAAGGTATTTGTTAATGACGAGCAAGTATCCACCAAGTACGAATCTGGCCAAGTGATTACAATCAAGGCCAGCGATGTTAAGAATGGGGATATTATCAAGGTTTGCCAGATGGGTAGTTCAAATACCAACTTCCGTGAATCTAATCCTTACACGGTTTACGATCCAAACTACGTAGAAGAAGAGGAAGAGGCCGAAGTAGAGGAGCCAGATACTGACAGCGACGACGAATCAAATAAAGACGCAGAAGCAGATAATTAATCAAAGAGACAGCCGAGGCTAAAGACAGCCAAGGCTGTTTTTTTTTGAAACTTCACACATGCGTAACAACTTTTTTACGGTTGTTAATAATTTTGCAATATGTTATACTCCTTAACCATATAGTTTATTGTAGCAATGACGAGACAAAAGAAAGGAGTACTCAACATGAAACTACGTGTATTACCAGTGGGGTTAGCTTTATCACTTATCGTCGGTATGGCGGTGACACCAGAACAAAAGGTGGCGAAAACAGTTGTTGATGACGAAGTAAAGCTGACAGAATCAGTACAGCAAGAAGCTGATGCAGATTTAGTCGAAGACACAGTTGGAGTGAGCGAATCGTATGAGGAAGATGAAGAGGACACATCAAATCAGACGGCGGCTCATTATGAGAAGGGAAAACGATATATTAGTCATAGAACTATAGAAGGACGAGAGTACTCGCTTTTAATTGATTTAAGAAAGTGGGGCAATCATGCAACGGAGAATCAGCTTTTGCATTTGAGAGAGTTATTCTACGAGGTATATCCACAGATGTATGATAGATTTGGAGCATATACAAATGCGCCATTAGATGTTGTGCTTGTGATAGAAGATAGAGACGAAGGTGTCGCTGGAGCAGGTGGAGATACAGTAACAATAGTTGATAAGCATCTTGAGAATTCACGCAATGATTTTGATGTACTTTCTCATGAATTAGTACATTTAATACAAAATGGATGGAATGGAAAATATCTTGAATATGATTATGACTCAGAAAAGTTTGCAGAGTATTGCAGATATATTTATGCATATAAGGATGGAAAGTATAATGATGAACATTGGGAACTTCCAGATATTAATGCGCAGAACACCCGTGAGAAATCTATAAGATTTTTCGTTTGGCTTGATATGGAAACATCTTCGTCTAATAGAGATATAATTCGTGATTACTTTGAGATTTGTTGCGATAAGAAGACAGAAACAGCAAATTGGAATAAGGCTTGGAAGAATCTATTTAAAGGAACAAAGTTTGAGGGAAAAACAATAGATGAGGTGTGGAATACATATACAAAAACAGATTTTGCTCGTTACGCAGCAAAGGCACCAGATTTCAATACTAAATCAGAGCTTTTACAAAAGACAGATGTAAGAAATTATATAAAGAAGCATAGTTTTTCTCAAAACTATGAGGATAGCTTGAAAAAGTAGAGATAAAAGATAAGGAATAAATAAAGGAAGGAAGTTTTTTTAAAAATGAAATCAGGTTTTTTGGCACAGGGAGTTGCTATTGCGCTTGGATTGAGCACAATGATGGCACCCCAGGGGAGTGCAGAAACCGAGACTAATGAAAATGAAAGTGTAATTGAGGCAACAACAGAAGTTTCTACTGAAGATATAGTGGGAAAACAAGAAGACGCGGATGAGACAGAAGAATCAGTTGAGGTAGATGAATCTGAGGAAGAGGATGAGGCAGAAGCGATAGACGAATCAAACGCAGATGACCTTGTACCCGGATATATATATATCTATCATCATACAATAAATGGTATACAATTTAAGCTTGTACTGGATCTTTCGGATTGGCAGAAGCATACCAAAGCAGAAGATCTTTTGAAAATCAAGGAGCTGTTCTATGAAGTATATCCACAGATGTACGATAGATTCGGCGGGTATAAACCATCCCCTACGGATGTAGAAATAAAGGTTAGAAATTACACTAATGATGAGGATAATCCGGCTGCTTACACAACAAAAAACCAGATTTATCTTAATGACAAATTTCTAGAAAGTAATCCAATGCATTACGACTGTATGACCCATGAGCTTGCGCACGTTATCCAAAATGGATGGGCTGGCGAAAAGGTTGAATATGGAATGGATTCGATAGAATCTTTCGCCAATTATTGCAGATTCGTATATGCGTATAAAGATGGAAGATATAATGATATGGTTCACGAGATGAAAGACGCCGAAGCAAAAAATGTTCGTGATAAGTCTACAAGATTTTTAGTATGGCTCGACCAGCAGGCATTATCATCTGACCGTGATATTATGCGCGACTACTTTGAATTATGCAGTGATGGTTCATACACTAAAGATAACTGGGACAAGGCATGGAAAAGACTCTTTAAGGGCACAAAGTTTGAGGGAAAATCCATCGACAAAGTGTGGAAGATGTATTTAGATTCTAAGTTTGCATATTATTCATCAAAGGCAGCGGATGAAAACAGTAAATCTGAGCTCATTGAAAAAACAGACGTAAGAAATTACATTAAGAAAAACGCTTTTTCACAGAAATATGAGGATAGTATAAAAGCGAAAAAGAAATAAAGAGATGTGCAGGCGAATAGCACATACGGAGAATGAAACGGGTACCGCAAATGCGGTGCCCGTTTTTTACCTTATAGGAAATTGCTTTGCAATCTCCTATAAGGTAAAAAACACACTTCGTGTGAAATATGTGTCTCGGCGACAGAAGAATTTATTTGCTTACAGCAAATGTCGCCTCGCACTGCTGGAGTTTTGCGTAGCA
>JAEEGL013355724.1_pt1 | contig 23547 bp, 22 predicted proteins | sample 9134231 | NCBI WGS metagenome assembly JAEEGL01 (sample SAMN16246548, study PRJNA631951) | gut metagenome | biome: gut microbiome; feature: rumen; material: fiber-attached | host: Bos | place: Iran: Karaj | collected 2018-10
GTTACTCGGACCTGAGATGAGATCCACAGGTGAGGTACTTGGTCTGTCGTCTTCATACGGTGAGGCATTTTATAAGGCACAGGAAGCAATCCAGAGTAAACTTCCTACAGAGGGTACGGTTCTTATCTCGGTTAACAAGAAGGATAAAGATGAAGTCATCGAAGTGGCTAAGATATTTGATGAGTGCGGATTTAAGATACTTGCAACAGACGGAACGAGCAAAGTGCTTGATTCGGCTGGTGTTAAGAATACTCGTGTTAATAAGATATATGAGGGTCAGCCCAACATCAATGATATGATAATCAACGGTGACATTCAGCTGATCGTCAATTCGCCTGTCGGCAAGGCGTCCGCGCAGGATGACAGTTACTTACGTAAGGCGGCAATCAAGGCCAAGGTTCCTTATGTGACCACTATCGCGGCAGCCAAGGCATCAGCGGAAGGTATCAGATATGTATTAAACCATGAGGGAGCGGAAGTTAAGTCACTTCAGCAGTATCATTCAGAGATAGTATAGAATGATGACAAAGAATCGGAGGAATAATTTATGATAAAGAAAGTATCTACAGATAAGGCACCGGCGGCAATCGGTCCTTACTCACAGGCAATTGTAGCCAATAAGATGGTATTTGCGTCGGGTCAGATTCCGATCAATCCCGAGACGGGAAATGTGGAAGCTACTGACATTAAGGGTCAGGCCGAGCAGGTAATGAAGAATATCGGAGCGATCCTTATAGCGGCAGACTGCGGTTATGAGCAGGTAGTTAAGACTACTTGTTTCCTTGCCGATATGGGAGACTTCGCTGCATTTAACGAAGTATATGAGAGGTACTTCCCTAATAAGCCTGCAAGAAGCTGTGTTGCGGTTAAGCAGCTTCCCAAAGATGTACTTTGCGAGGTAGAGGTTATAGCATGTCTGTACTAGCGCTGTTTATCACCGCTATCATATGGGGTACGGCTTTTGTAGCACAATCTGCGGGAATGGACTATTTAGGTCCATTCTCTTTTAATGCAATAAGATACGGAATAGGAGCAATAGTGCTTATTCCGGTTATACTTATCATAAGAGGTGCAAGATTAAGGCAGTCAAACGGTATGGGAAATGTGACAGACGTGTCAGCTACTGCATGGGAAGAAGGAACAGATCTTAGGAATACCGTGATTGGAGGAATCCTGGTTGGCCTGTCACTCTGTGTAGCTTCTCTGTTTCAACAGTTCGGAATAATATATACAACGGTCGGTAAAGCGGGATTTGTAACAGCATTATATATTGTTATTGTTCCTTTCTATGGAGTCATTCTTAAGCGAAAGATACCCGGCAAGGCATGGATAGCGGCATTTATCGCAATGGCAGGATTCTATCTTATGTGTATGACCGGAAATGTCACTTTATCTTTGGGTGACGGATTGGTTCTTCTCGGTTCGTTTGTGTGGGGAATCCAGATAATGCTTGTAGATAAGTATGCACCTAAGTCCGATGCCGTTATGCTAAGCAGCATAGAGTTTGGAGTCAGTTCTTTGATCTGTGCGATTCTGGCCTTGATATTTGAGCGGGATATAACGACGTGGAATGCAATTATTAACTGCGCCGGCCCTATATTATATGCCGGAGTTATGAGTTGCGGAGTGGCTTATACATTACAGGTGGTTGCACAGAAGAAGGTAGCGCCGACGCTTGCATGTCTTATAATGAGTCTTGAAGCGGTGTTCTCCGCTCTTGCCGGATGGATATTACTCGGACAGTCCATGAGAGGAATAGAAATAGCGGGTTGTGTACTTGTTTTCGTCGGCGTGATCGTGGCTCAGATATAGATTAAGTCTGAGTATACTTCGGATTCGGAGGTTGGTATGAGAGAGATGGAATTTAAGATGGAAAGAGAAGGAGTGGTTAAAGAGGGTGATCATGTTACGGTTACCGAGAGCGTATTACCCAGTGGCTTCTATTACTATACTATAGATCCTTCGCTTGCCATGTCATATAATATCGCAAGAGATCAGAGATTGTCGGTATTTGAAGGCGATGTCACCGCCGTAATTGAGAATGAAAGAGGATTCTATGTCACGGTTAGATTTGATGAATAGAATACTTATATTATACTGAGATTACAACAGCCCGACGCTTATACGTCGGGCTGTTTAGTTACAATACATTACTGTTAATATACAACGATGATTCCGCCTTCGTTGGCGTATAAGGAACTTAATCCGGAAGTGTTCATGATTATATATTCCTTGAAGTTGGTGCAGGACTTAAGCATATCTCTTACTTTAAGAGCACCTTTGAAATTATTGCAATGAGTTATGATCAAGCGCCTGTTTGCCATGTCGTTTAATGTTTCGACATCTTTGGCAATTCTTTTAACCATGCAATTCCATGCCTTACGAAGACCGATCGCTCTGTCAAGCTGAATGATATCACCTTTATCTCCTGCAAGCAAAGGCTTGATGTTAAGAGTGTTGGCGGCTAAAGCCTTAAGTCTTGATAAGCGACCGTTCTTACGAAGTGTCTCTATATTATCAAGAACGAAATATGTTGAGATCTTATCCCTGTAGTTGGTAAGTCGTACGGTAATCTCTTCAAATGAATAACCTTCCTGTTCAAGTTCGTGAGCCTTAAGAGCCAAGAGGCATTCTCCGCCCGATGCAGATTGAGAATCAATCACGAATATCTGCTTGTCATTATTCTCTTCTTCATACATTGATTTGGCAAGCTGTGCGCTGTTATAGCATCCGCTTAATTTACCGGATATTGTAATTATGTATATTCTTTTGGCAGAAGTATTAAACTGACGTAAGAATAAATCCGGTGAAGGACATGAACTTTTAGGACATGATTTGGAACCGGCTATGCTTTCCAAAAACTTCTTGATATTAAGGCTGTTATTGTCCTTATATGATACTCCGTCAACTTCCATATGGAAAGGAACCAAAGCAAATCTTGAATCCTTCTTAAGAGCACTTGGCAGTTCACAGCTACTGTCTGCTATTATCTTATAATCACACATTAATCTTATCCTCTCTGCCTAAAAGGCTGTATTTTATAATAATTTATGCCCGGCCCTATGATGTAGTTTTCTATACTACGTATTGTAGCATCGCATAATAACTTTGTAAATAGTCATAATCTAAAACAACAATAAAAGCTTTATAAAATCACGCCAAGCCGTATTAATTCGGTTGAAGTGGGTGTGTATAAGTGCTAAAATCTAATCACTATGAAAGTGATATTACTGATTGTTATATATATATTTGCTGTCAATGTTTTAGGGTTTGCACTCATGGGCATAGACAAATACAAGGCTAAAAAGAGGGGGTTCCGCATTCCGGAAGCAACTCTTTTTGTGGTTGCAATTATCGGGGGAGCTATAGGATCGATTGTGGGAATGTTTACGTTTAATCACAAGACCCGTAAGCGATATTTCGTTTTCGGAATGCCTGCAATACTGATTCTGCATATAGCGCTTGTGATTGCGCTCATACTCTCGCCCGTAAGAATAGCTATTCTGTAGATAGAAGGAATATCATGGACACATCATTACACATTGCCTTATGTGACAGTGATCCCGGTGATCGTAAGCAGATGGAGAGACTGCTTTCAAGAGAATCGGATAAGAGAGTTAATACCACCGGAGGCTTCTATGTGGATACCTTTGGGGGCGTGGAGGCTATAATCAATTCTCCGGTGTTATATGATGTGTATTTCTTAGACTCAACGGATCCGGTATGTAATTCATACGGTATTGCAGAAGCAATCAGGAAGAAGGGTATCTTATCTCCTATCGTATATTGCATATCCTCTATCGATTACAGGCAGTCTGGGCCTGAATTTCCCGGCAGTATATACATGGATAAGCCCATCAAAGTAGCAGAATTATCCGCAGTTCTTGATGAGATTATCCGTAACAAGAAAGAGAACTATATTCCGACCATAGAACTTCGCAATCAATACGAGACCTTCTATGTTGAGGCTAAGAATATCTTATATTTTGTCGGAAACGGGTATTCCGTGGATGTTCATATGACTGACGGCACAATTCGTCAGGCCACTTCTTTTGTAGACAGTTTGTGGCGAGATCTGTATTCATTCCCGACATTCCAGATTATTAACCCTACTACAATAATTAATACGGCATATATTGCGGGATTGGGCCCTTTGTCGGTTATGATGCGTGACAGTACCAAGCATACGGTTAAGACTAAGTATTTTGCCGTTATCAAGAAGAAGTTGAGCAAATACAGAGGATAATTATGAGAAGTTTTGAGGTAGATAATCACAAGAATTTCATGAACGCGCTTTTGATGAGTGATGAATATGATATGTTCTTACTTAAAGAAGCGGTTATTAAGACGGGCAATACTATTACAATAGACGGCTCGGAGAATAAGGAATTCTACGGAAATGACAGGGATTTGCAGGAACTTGAATCTCCTTATGATTATGCTCCCTGGCAGAAAATGAGACCGATTATTGCCTCGCTTATCAAAGGTAAACATACGCCGTTATCAATGCATATTGTGCTGTATCTTAATCCTGAACTTGCACATAATATATTGGCAGATTCTGATCGTGTCACCGATTATCTTATACTTAATATAAGATACGGAGAAGGGAAGCTGACATTGACTACGGGTGTGGCATATAAAGAGTTTACTCTTGATAAGGAAGCCGATAATCTCTGGGATGAATATGCGGCACATAAGATAATATAAGAATCCAACCGTATTTCGGGGGCAGGTTTTTCTTGTATTATCACGATAAAGTGCTATTATATAGAAAGGTTATAAATGATTAAACATTCGGAGGATAAATATCTATGAAAGAGAAGGTCATACTGGCTTATTCGGGCGGATTGGACACAACAGCCATAATCCCCTGGCTTAAGGAGAATTACGATTATGATGTAGTATGTGTCTGCGGTAACTGCGGACAGGCGGAGGAACTTGACGGACTTGAGCAGAGAGCGCTCTCATCAGGTGCATCCAAGTTATATGTCGAGGATCTTACTGACGAATTCTGCGACGATTTCATCATGCCCTGTGTTAAGGCACATGCAGTATATGAGAATAAATATCTTCTCGGTACATCAATGGCAAGACCTGTTATTGCCAAGAAGCTTGTTGAGATAGCTCGTAAGGAAGGTGCTACGGCAATCTGTCACGGTGCTACAGGTAAGGGTAATGACCAGATCAGATTCGAACTCGGTATCAAGGCACTTGCTCCCGATCTTAAGATAATCGCCGCTTGGAGAGATCCCAAGTGGAATATGAATTCGCGTGAAGAAGAGATTGAATACTGCAGAGCTCATGGAATCAACCTTCCTTTCTCGGCAGATTCAAGCTACAGCCGTGACCGTAACTTATGGCATATATCTCATGAGGGTCTTGAACTTGAAGATCCGGCTAATGAACCTAACTACGAGCATCTTCTCGTGCTCGGTGTAACACCCGAGAAGGCTCCCGATGAAGGTGAGTATATTACGATGACGTTTGAGAAGGGTATTCCTACTTCATTAAACGGTAAGAAGATGAAGGTGTCAGAGATCATCACAGAGCTTAATAAGCTTGGCGGTAAGCACGGAATAGGAATTGTTGACATAGTTGAGAACAGAGTTGTAGGAATGAAGAGCCGTGGCGTATATGAGACACCCGGCGGAACAATCCTCTATGAAGCTCACCAGCAGTTAGAGGAACTTATCCTTGACAGAGATACATATGCTCTTAAGGCTGATCTTGGTGCCAAGTTTGCACAGGTTGTATATGAAGGTAAGTGGTTTACACCTCTTCGCGAAGCCATCCAGGCATTTATTGACAGCACACAGCAGTATGTAACCGGTGAGGTTAAAATGAAGTTATATAAGGGTAATATCATCAAGGCCGGTACAACATCACCGTATTCGCTTTATAATGAGAGCATTGCTTCATTTACTACAGGTGATATGTACGATCATCATGACGCAGAAGGATTCATTAATCTCTTCGGTCTTTCAACCAAAGTCAGAGCGCTTAAGATGCAGGAAGCCGGAGAACTTAAGTAAGCTTCCCACAAACCGATTGCAATTTACGGTCCGCGGTATTTCCGCGGACCTTTTTGTTGAAAAACCAGCGCTTTTCAGTTATGATATTACTTTGGAGATGTATGAATATGATTGTACGAACAATGAATATAGAGGACTATGAACAGGTTAAGGTCTTATGGCACAAGATCAAAGGATTTGCCATAAGAAGTGTTGATGATTCCTATGAAGGAATAGACAGATTCCTTAAGCGCAACCCCGGATGCAGTGTAGTCGCACTGGAGGATGAGCACATTGTCGGTGCTATTCTGTGCGGGCATGACGGAAGAAGAGGATGCCTGTATCATGTATGTGTTGATCCTGAGTACAGACTTCGCGGAATTGGCAAATCGATGGTGGTTCATTGTATGCAGGCACTTCAGTCTGAGGGCATCAATAAGGTGAGCCTTATAGCATTTACCAAGAATGATATCGGTAATGCTTTCTGGAAAGAGATAGGCTGGACGAAGCGAGAGGATCTTAATTACTACGATTTCACACTTAATACCGAGAATATAGTTAATTTTATTGAGTAATCATTTCGGAGGAAACATGGAGACGATTAAAGGCGGAGTGACAGCTGCCAAGGGATTTGAGGCAGCATCGTTGGCAGCAGGAATCAAATATAAGGGCAGAGAAGACATGGCGATGATTTTCTCAAGAACACCTTGTGTGTGCGCCGGAACTTTTACGACCAATGTTGTTAAGGCTGCATGTGTACTCTGGGATAGGGATATTGTGCAATCCGGCAATCCCATGCATGCCGTGGTGATCAATTCCGGAATAGCCAACGCCTGCACGGGCAATGAGGGATTTGAAGCCTGTATTCTTACTGCGGAAGCAGTGGAAGAATCACTGGGTGTTCCGCATGATACCGTAGCCGTAGCATCAACCGGCGTTATCGGTATGCAATTACCTATTGATAAGATTGTCGACGGAGTCGGCGCAATGAGTAAGGTGTTATCCGATTCCATAGAGGCGGGAGAGTTCGCCTCGAAGGCTATAATGACTACGGATACCGTCAATAAGGAAGTCGCTGTCAGTTTTACCATAGGCGGTAAGGAAGTAACCATGGGCGCAATGAGCAAGGGTTCGGGAATGATTCATCCTAATATGTGTACGATGCTTGGATTTATCACAACGGATCTTGATATAGCCAAGAAACTGTTACAGAAGGCATTAAGCGAGGTCGTTAAGGATACATTCAATATGATTACGGTTGACGGCGATACGTCCACTAATGATACTCTGCTTATAATGGCCAACGGACTTGCAGGCAATCCCAAGATTGACAAAGAAAGTGATGATTATGTGACATTTAAGTCGGCGCTTTATTATGTGTGCGAATTCCTTGCGCGCAAAATGGCTGCCGACGGAGAAGGCGCAAGTAAGTTATTTACGGCCAAGGTGGTGAATGCAAGATCCAAGGAAGATGCGAGAATCTTAGCGCGTGCCGTTGTCGGATCGAACTTATCCAAGGCTGCGATATACGGCTGTGATGCCAACTTCGGAAGATTCTTGTGCGCCATGGGATATTCGGGTGCGGATTTCGATCAAGAGAAGGTCGAACTGTATTTTGAAAGTGAAGTGGGCAAACTTAAAGTGTTTGACAGGGGTTCGCTTCCTGCGTTTGATGAAGATACGGCAACGGAGATTATGAAAGCGCCTGAAGTGACGGTGCTTATTGATATGAATGATGGCAATGCCACGGCCACGGCTTGGGGTTGCGATTTGACTGAGAAATATGTGGAGATTAATGCCGATTACAGATCTTAGGTAAAAGGCATAAAGTAAGCGAAAGGTGAAGTGAGAAATGCAACAGACAGAGATGGACGAATTGCTTAAGAAAGCGGAAGTACTTATAGAGGCACTTCCTTATATCCAGCAGTTTAACAGAAAGATTATAGTGGTTAAATACGGCGGTTCGGCCATGAGCAATGAGGAATTGCAGAAGAACGTGATTAAAGACGTGACACTGCTTAAACTTGTCGGATTCAAACCCATAATCGTACACGGCGGCGGTAAGGCCATAAGTAAATGGGTAGAGAAGTCGGGTAAAGAGCCTAAGTTTATAAACGGACTCAGAGTAACCGATGAGGATACCATGGAGATAGCCGAGATGGTACTTGGCAGAGTGGGTAAGAATCTTGTCCGCATGGTAGAGGAACTCGGCGTCAGAGCTGTCAGTATCTCGGGCAAGGACGGCGGATTGCTTAAGTGTGATAAGAAGTTATCAGACGGTCAGGATATAGGATTTGTCGGCGATGTTAAGTCGGTTGATCCTAAGATCATATACGATCTGTTGGAGACGGATTTCCTTCCCATTGTTGCTCCGATAGGACTTGATGATGATTTTAATACATACAATATCAATGCCGATGATGCCGCATGTGCTATAGCCAAGGCGGTGGGTGCCAATAAGCTTGTATTCCTTACGGATACCGAGGGACTGTACAGAGACTTTAATGATAAGTCCAGCTTTATATCAAGAATAACCGCATCGGATGCGGATAAGCTTATATCCGACGGTATGATAGGCGGAGGAATGTTGCCTAAGCTTGCGGGTTGTACGGAAGCTGTCAAGAACGGTGTAAGTAACGTGCATATATTGGACGGCAGAATACCTCACAGTATGTTACTTGAGATATTTACAAGCAAAGGTATCGGAACGATGATCATCCCTGATAATAAACAGATTTAATGAGGAAGAGAATGAATAAGATTATTGAACTTGCAGAAGAGAATATACTTCATACATATAACAGATATCAGATAGTGCTTGATCACGGCAAGGGAACAAGACTCTATGACAGTGAAGGTAAGGAATACCTTGATTTCTTCTCAGGCATAGGTGTGTACGCCCTTGGTTACGGAGATAAGGAACTTAATGATGCGATCAAGGCACAGGTTGATAAGCTTGTTCATTGTTCCAATCTATATTACAACGAGCCTGCAGCCAAGGCAGCTAAGAAGTTATGCGACCTTACGGGAATGGATAAAGTGTTCTTTACCAATTCAGGCGCTGAAGCTGTAGAGGGCGCGCTTAAGGCAGCTATTAAGTATGCTTATCTTAAGGATGGAAGACATGATCATGAGATAATAGCTCTTGACCATTCTTTCCACGGAAGAACGATAGGTGCGCTTGCCGTTACGGGTAAGGCTGCATACAGGGAGGACTTTGCACCTTTCGTGGCTGATGTTAAGTTCGGAAATATGAACGATCTTGATTCGGTTAAGAATCTTATTAATGACAGAACCTGTGCGATCATAATGGAGACAGTACAGGGTGAAGGCGGTATATATCCTGCGAATAAGGAATTCATAGAAGGCATATATAAGATATGTAATGAGAAGGATATTCTTCTTATTCTTGATGAGATACAGTGCGGATTATACAGAACAGGCAGTGTATATGCATGGCAGCAGTATGATATCAAGCCCGATATAATGACAACTGCCAAGGCACTTGGTAACGGTGTGCCCATCGGTGCTTTTATCTTAAATAAAAAGGTAGCCGATTCTTCTCTTAAGGCAGGAGATCATGGTACGACATACGGAGGCAATCCGTTAGCGACCGCAACGGCGGGTAAGGTGCTTGAATTGCTTGAAAGCAGAAAGATACTTGATAATGTACGTAATCTGACACCTTATCTTGAACAGAAGCTTGATGCGCTTGTTGATAAGTATGATTGTATCAAGGAACGCAGAGGAAGGGGCTTCATGCAGGGTCTTGAACTTACTGATGTTGCGCCGGGAGAGATTGTCAATAAGGGAATTGACAGAGGAATTCTTATGCTGACAGCGGGAACCAATGTATTAAGATTGCTTCCTCCGCTTGTTATCACTAAGGATGATATAGATAAGATGTATGAGATACTTGATGAGGTATTTGCTTCATGAAGGAGAATAAGAGACTGATAGCCGTACTGATATGTGCGGCTATGATTATAGGTGTGATCAGGGTAGGCCTTAAGCCTGCACCGGCAGTGGCGGAAGTCACGGATCACGAATATAATGATTCGCTTATAGTATGGTATACGGATGAATCAATGACGGATTATCTTAATGCCATGGCTGTTGAGTATCATGAAAAGGGCGGAATGAGAGTCCTTCCAAGATTACAGGCAAGCGGTGAATATATAGAATCGGTGTATAAGAATTCCGTATCTAAGGAAGATGCACCCGATGTGTATATACTAAGCAACGACGCGCTTGAGAAGGCATATCTGTCGGGATGTGCCGCAATAGTTGATAAAAAGGGTGATTGTCTTAATACTTCGAATTTCCCGGAAGCTGCACTTGATGCCGTGACTTATAAGGGTAATAAAGTCGGATATCCGTATTATTTCGAGACATGCGCACTTGTATACAACAGGACATACCTTAGGGAGATGATTACCAATAAGGTCCTTGCAGAGACTGCCAAGGAACCTGAGGAAAGTAATGAGGGTGAAGAGACGCCTTCGGAAGAGGAACCGGTTGAAGTTATTCCGACAGAGGGGACGCCTGAATTTGATGAATATATAGAGAATAAGATAGATGAAGCCATCCCTTCAACATTTGATGAACTCTTGGCTTTTGCCGACAGTTATGATGCACCCGAGAAGGTTGAGGGTATGTTTAAATGGGATGTAAGAGATGTGTTTTTTAACTATTTCTTCATCGGCAATTATATTAACGTCGGCGGTAAATGCGGAGATGATGCAGGTACGATGGATGTGTACAACATCGATGCGATACGAGCGATGACATTATTCCAGAGTCTTAACAGTTTCTTTGCGTTTGAGTCAAGCGATGTAACATACAATCAGGTCGTGGATGAATTCAAAGAGGGTAAGCTTGTATTCGCCACTGCAACATCCGATATAGTCGGAAGACTTGCCGAAGCGGCAGAGGCCGGAGAATTTGAATATGAATACGGGCTGGCTATGATACCTGACATAAGCGAAGATATGGTGAGCAGAAGCTTATCCGTTACCGAGGCGATAGTTGTAAACGCATATTCCGATAAAGGTGATGAGGCAGAGAAATTCGCGAGATTCTTAACCTGTCAGAATGCGGGCGGACTGTATGAACGAACAGGTAAACTCCCGTCAGCACTTAATGCAATAGATTATGGTGCGGATGCAAGATATGCTTATCTTAAGGCTTTTGCAGATGAGTATTCCTATTCCGTTCCTATGCCCAAACTAATGACAACATCCAATTATTGGCTGTTGCTTGAGGATGCATTTGCGGGTGTTTGGTCCGGCAAGGATGCATCGGGAACGCTCAAAAAACTTGCAGAGCAGTTATCGGCACAGATTAGCGGTGAGAATGTACTGCTTGAATACATAATGCTTCCCAAGGAAGTTGAGGAAGTTGAATACTTAGACGAAGATGCGTTGTCTAAACAGGCCAAAGATGAGGACGGGAATCAGAGTCAGTAGCTGTGATTTTTCATAAAAATACGGTTGCACATGATACGCATATCGGATATAATTGTCATGTCATAGGGAAGACCCGCTTCCGATGATCGGGAAGCGAGGTATCAATGATTAACATATATAACAGAATACCGATTAAGTGTCGAATAAGAATAAGAAGCCTTGTGCAACACACAGGGCTCTTAGTGTCCCTATGGATATCTTTGATATCACTTGTATTTACGGGCTGCGGAGATAAGGCTGTATTATATGAGATAGCAGATGAGACAGCGGAAGCGAAAGTATCAGATAGTGAATCTGCTTCTGAGGAGGAAGAATTCGTTGTGCCGCAAGATGAACCTGTAACTGAAGATGAGGGTCAGATGCTTGTAGTCTTCTTATGCGGCGCTGTAAATAATCCGGGAGTATATGAACTTGGGACTGACAGCCGCATTATAGACGGAATCAATCAAGCCGGCGGATTCAGAGAAGATGCGAGTATAGATGCGCTTAATCTTGCTATGGAGGTAACGGACGGCAGCAGAATATATGTACCTACGGTAGATGAGGTTGAATCCGTGACAGAGGATCGCGACAAAGATAATGTGAGACCGGATTTATCGAATACGTATATATCGAATGCCGGGAGCATAAGCGGCGGCACAGGACAAGATTTAAGTGAAGGCAAGATAAATATCAATACGGCTGATGAGACGCTTCTTACGTCGTTATCAGGAATAGGGCCAAACAGAGCCAAGGCAATTATCGCATACAGAGAAGAACATGGAGGATTTAACACCATTGAGGATCTTATGAATGTAAGCGGGATAGGTCAGGCAAGTTTTGATAAACTTAAGGATGATATCACAGTATAAGTGTGTTAAATGAGGGAAATATGAGCAGGATTTTGGTTGTTGATGACGAGAAACTTATAGTTAAGGGACTTAAGTTTGCATTGGAACAGGACGGCATGGAGGTCGACTGTGCTTATGACGGAGCAGAAGCGGTAGAGTTCGTGAAGGCCAATGCTTACGATTTGGTATTGCTTGATGTTATGCTTCCCAAACTTACGGGATTTGAGGCTTGTAAAGAAATAAGAGAGTTTTCAGATGTCCCAATTATTATGTTAACCGCAAAGGGTGAAGATGAGGATAAGATATCCGGACTTGAATTCGGTGCGGATGACTATATGACCAAGCCTTTTAACGTACTTGAAGTTAAAGCCAGAATCAAAGCAATAATGAGGCGTGTGTCGAATAAGAATTCGGGAGGCAGAGCGCCTGAAGTCATTAATTGCGGTAAGCTTAATATGATGACGGATTCAAGAAGAGTAACCGTTGACGGAGTCGAAATAAGATTAACATCCAAGGAATTCGATATTCTTAAGTTACTTCTGTGCAATCCGGGTAAGATATACAACAGGGATGATCTGCTTAAGGCCATATGGGGCAGCGGTACTCCGGCTGATGCACGTACCGTGGATGTGCATGTAAGAAGGCTTAGAGAGAAGATAGAAGAAGATCCCGGCAATCCAGAGTATGTGTTCACGAAATGGGGTTGCGGATACTATAACAAGAGATAAGACAAGTGAGCATAGGCAAGAGAGTAGAATCCATATACAGAGGCTCTGTATCCAAGATAAGCGGATTAAGAATAATGCGAAGTTTCAGATTCAGAATATTCTTAATGCTGCTTGTGGTGGGTATTATTCCGGCTGTCATCGTCAGGACGGCGATTCTGTCAAGTTATGAAGACAGAGCCATAAGTGTTCGTGAATCTGAGGTAATGAACCAACTCTCAATCATTGCCAACCACCTTATTACATATAACTATATGGGTGATCCGTCCAATGAAGCCGTTAATGCCGAGTTGGAACAGATGTCCAATCTATACGACGGTCGTATCCTCATAATCGGAGGGAATTTCAAGGCAATCAAAGATACCAACGGAGTCAGTATGGGTAAGACTATCATATCCGAAGAAGTAATTAAATGCTTCAAAGGACAGAAGGTAGTTAATTACGATGCCAAGAACGGTTATATAGAGATGACTACTCCCATCAATGAGACGATTACCGATGAGGAGACGGGTCGTGATATAGATGTAGTGCGTGGTGTTATGTTAACCAGTGTATCTACGGATACCTTGGCTACGACACTTAAGATACTAAGCCGTGTTGCATGGACTATCGATATAGTCATGATGGTTATTATATTTGCACTTGCCATGCTGTTTTCAAGGATATTAACCAAGCCGTTTAATAAGGTTACCGAGGCTATAAGCGAGGTTAAGGAAGGCTTCTCTACAGAGGCACTCTCTGTTCCGGATTATGCAGAGACAGAGCATATCGTAGAGGCATTTAATATGGTGCTTAAGCGAATGAGAGCTCTTGATGAATCCAGACAGGAATTCGTATCTAATGTTTCGCATGAACTTAAGACTCCCATTACATCCATGAAGATATTGGCAGAGTCTTTGATGGGAAGCGAAGACGTTCCCAACGAACTGTATCGTGAATTCATGGAAGATATCGTGGGTGAGATTGACAGGGAGGATAAGATAATATCGGACCTTCTGACATTGGTTAAGCTTGATAAAACCAATACAAGCATTAATCCCTCACAGACCAATATCAATGAAATGATGGAGCAGATACTCAAAAGGCTTAAGCCGATTGCTTCACTTAACAATGTTGAGCTTATACTTGAAAGTGAAAGAGAAGTTGTGGCAAATGTCGATGAAGTCAAACTGAATCTGGCATTTACCAACCTTATAGAGAATGCGATTAAGTATAACAAACAGGACGGAAGCGTACATGTCGCGCTTGATTGCGATCATCAATTCTTCACGGTTACAGTTAAGGATACGGGAATAGGAATTCCGGAAGAAGAGATTGAGCATATATTTGAACGATTCTACAGAGTGGATAAGTCCCATTCAAGAGAGATAGGCGGAACGGGACTGGGATTGTCCATTGCAAGAAATATTATCATTATGCACAGGGGTACGATTAGTGTTGAGAGTACTCCGGGAGAGTATTCCGTATTTACCGTAAAGGTACCGATGTTATGATTAAGAAGGCAATGATATACAACAGAATAATCATGATATGTATGTGCGTGCTGTTATCCGTAATTACAGTCGGTTGTGCCTTAAGTACGGACACAGATTCCGATTCGGATGAGGGAACATACTATATCTATTGCCTTGACAGGGATGAGAATACTCTGCCTTATTATGAATACAAGACCGATACAACCGATAAGTATCGACTTATAGATGAACTGATCAAAGAGATGTCTACAGTTAAAGAGGATGTTGGCTATAAAGAGGCCATAAGAGATTTTAAAATAGTATCTGAAGTACTTGAAGATAAACAGTTAATATTATCAGTCGATGAGAAGTACAGTATGTTAAGCCCTACTTCGGAAGTACTCACCAGAGCTGCGATAGTAAGGACGTTGGGACAGATAGACGGCGTGGATTATATATCGATAAGATATATGGGAGAGGAACTTAAAGATGCGCTCGGACAACCCGTTGGACCGATGAATGTTGCTATGTTTATAGACAATCCGGGTGATGAGATCAACGCATATGAGAATAAGGAACTTAAGTTATTCTTTGCCAATACGGACGGAACCGGACTAACAGAAGTAACAAGAGACGTGGAATATAACACGAGTATCTCTGTTGAGAAACTTATTGTAGAGCAGTTGATTAAGGGAACCGAGGCTGAACAGTTAAGGTCGACGATCAATCCGCAGACAGAGATAATAAACGTAACGGTTAAGGATGGAATATGTTATGTCAATCTAACCAGTGCTTTTTTGACCGTGCCCGACGGAATATCGCCTGATGTGATGCTGTATTCCGTTGTAGATTCACTCATGCAGGTACCGGGAATACAGAAAGTACAATTCTTAATAGACGGTGAAAGTAATATCAATCTGACTGATAATATCAGTCTGTCTGCTCTGTACGAGCGAAATCTCGACATCATCAGATAACTCCCTACATCTAAACGGAGATAACGGCATGATTAATATAATAACGGATAAAATCCTGCGTATGTGCAGGATCAGACCGTTGTGCATATTATGCCCGTCTTTAATCATAATTATTCATCTCATATCCGCAATTATTCCGGCAGAAAATAAATGTTTATCCGAGGTTAAGGATAAAGAATATATAACGGCGGAGGGCAATGTGTGTTCATTGTCAGTCGTAAGCGGATATAACGGGGATGAATCGGAGATATACTTAAATAACGTTACAATAACCGAACCGAATGGCAAAGATGTAAGCCGGTGGGAAGACAAGCATAAGAAGATAAGAGTATATCTGCCTGTTAAAGAGAGTATACATATAGGACAACGGATCAAGGTGTGCGGAAGAGTGTCATTTTATGAACATGCAACCAATCCCGGACAATTTGACGCATATAGATTCTATATGGCCAAAGGAGTAATGTTTGATATATATGATTGCAGCCTTAAGGGCGCTACTAAGGAGTATGACAGGTTACGTGACGGTTTATACAGGATTAGACTTAACGGTGAAGGAATTCTTGCAAAATACTTGGATACCGAAGATGCAGCCATAATAAAGGCTATGATGTTCGGGAATAAGAATGAAATCCCTGATAAGACCAGGGAACTGTTTACTAAAAACGGAATTGCCCATATTCTTGCTATTTCCGGCCTGCACATCTCATTCTTAGCCATGCTTCTGTACAGATTATTAGGATATGCAGGCATATCTGTTAAGATAAGGTCTGCAATAAGCGGTATTGTCATCTTTATGTACGGATTAATGGTGGGATTCAGCCCCTCGGCCTTCAGAGCAATCTGCATGTTTGCGATATTTCTCTTAAGTAAGGCAATTAAGCGGACATACGACATGTTGACAGCAATGTCATTTGCATTGACATTTGTGTCATTAACTGAGCCAAACATGCTTGCAGACACGGGTTTGCGACTTTCTTACATGGCAGTACTTGGTGTCGGAATCTTAAATATCCGCAACGGAAGAAGCAAGAATAAGAAAGAATATCGTATTATAGCGGCTCTTAAGCTGTCCGGATTTGTTTTCCTGTTTACGTTGCCGGTTGTGCTAAGTACATATTACGAAGTTGCTTTTTATTCCATATTGTTAAATATAGTGATTATTCCGCTTATGTCGGTTCTTTTGTCATCATCGATATTGCTCATATTAACCGGCGGATGCGGATTTGTGCATATTCCCACACTCTTCGCCGGTATAGATAAAATTATATTAGGATTATATAAATTATCATGCAAACTTATGTCTGCGCATGGATTTGGAAGGACAAATGTGGGATGTCCAGCGGTGTGGCAGATAGTTTTGTACTACATCCTGCTTATGATCGCCATATTATATGTGGGTAAGAAGAAAACGATAATCATGACAGGAGCGATTTTCTCTGCAGTTATGCTTATGTTTGTTCATCCGATGTCCGGATTGGATATATGGATGCTTGATATTGGGCAGGGGGATTGCATGGTCCTGTTTAAATCTGATTCAATCTTAGGTCATCGTTCTGCATATATCATAGATTGCGGAAGCAGCTCGGATAAAAAGGTCGGTAACAGAAGACTTGTGCCGATGCTTAAATACTTCGGAACTGACAGGATAGACGGTATTTTTATTACACATCCCGATGCTGATCATATAAACGGAATTGAGGAACTGTTATCGGATTCGGATATGGAGAACATAACAATCGGAAGCATATATACATATGAGGGATTCACAGGTTGTAATGAACTGTCTAATATATCAGATATGCATGATATCACGGGATTGCACAAGAATTGCTGTATTCAGGACGGTAAACTAACATTTAAAGTGTTATATCCCTATTCCGGTTATCCCACCTACGATGCCAATGCTGCTTCCCTTGTTATGGAAGTGTCTTATGAGGACTTTTGTATGTTAACAATGGGAGATGCCGGAATTGAGGCAGAAAATTATGCGGTATACAACGAATCAGACATTATACCTCACTCGTATTCGGTTTTAAAAGTAGGTCACCACGGATCATCCACATCATCAAGCGAGAAGTTTCTTAATACCTACAGACCCACAATTGCGCTTATATCATGCGGATATAATAATTCATACGGGCATCCGCATAAACAAACGCTTAAAAGGCTTAGTGACGTGGGGGCCGACATGTATCGAACGGATTGCTTAGGAGCAATAAAGGTACATTCCGACGGATATAAAATATCTGTAAAAGCATATCTTGATTAGTAAAAACTCTTAAAAAACGTCGATAAGTATGCTAAAATCATATCCGTACAAATTACGAATCAGGACTTCAGTCCGTAATTTAAGGAGGAGACATAAGATGCAGGATATTAAACCTATCAAAGAGGGTAAGGTAAGAGAGATATACGATAACAACGACAGCCTTATCATGGTTGCCACAGACAGAATAAGTTGTTTTGATGTGATACTTAACAACAGTGTAACGGATAAGGGTAAGGTACTTACGCAGATGAGTAAGTTCTGGTTTGACTTAACCAAGGATATAATACCCAATCATATGATTTCCACCAATACGGCTGATATGCCGGAGTTTTTCAGAACTCCTGAATTTGAAGGAAGAAGTATGTTATGTAAGAAGCTTACAATGCTTCCGGTTGAGTGCATAGTAAGAGGATATATCACAGGTTCGGGCTGGGCAAGCTATGTTAAGGAAGGCACAGTGTGCGGAATTAAGCTCCCGGAGGGCCTTAAGGAGTCGGATAAGTTGCCAGAGCCCATTTACACTCCTTCAACCAAGGCTGAAATCGGCGATCATGATGAGAATATTTCATATGAGCAGAGCATAGAGTATCTTGAGAAAAGATTCCCGGGCAAGGGAGAGCAGTACGCATCGGCACTTAAGGAATATACTCTTGCATTATATAAGAAATGCGCTGACTATGCCCTTACCAAAGGTATAATCATAGCAGATACCAAGTTTGAGTTCGGTCTTAATGAGAATGGCGAGATAGTGCTCGGAGATGAAATGCTTACTCCGGACAGTTCAAGATTCTGGCCTGCGGATGATTATAAACCCGGTCGTTCTCAGAGAAGTTTCGACAAGCAGTTTGCAAGAGACTGGCTTAAGTCAAATGAAGGTCATAACTGGACATTACCTGAAGAGGTTGTTAATAAGACAATAGATATCTATCATAAGGGATATGAGTTACTTACCGGAAAGAAGCTTGAGGACTAATAATAGCATATGTTATCATACGCCGGTTCTTGTTGCCGTTCTTCTTCTGTGCGCTGCTTTAATTGCAGGGTGCGGTAAGAATGAAGAAGATGCCACAAAGGTTGTGCTTACGGCGGGATTTGATAAGGGAGAAGTGTTCAGACTTGAGAATAAATCCTGTTCTGAGGCAGAGATGCGTGTATATCTGACCAATATTCAGAATCAGTATGAGAATGTATACGGAAGCAGAATATGGGAGGCCAAGGTAGACGGAGAGACGCTTGAGGATAATGTCAAAGACATGGCTTTATCCAAGATGGCACAGATTAAGGCAATCAATCTTTTGGCGGAAGAGAAGGGAATAGACTTAAACGAGCAGGAACTTGCCAAAGTCAAAACAGCTGCAGACGAATACTACGGATCGCTTAATGACAGCGAGAAAGAGGCTATGGGCATTGATGAAGACGTAATAGTCGGGCTGTACAGGGAGTACGCATTATCCGAGAAATTATATCAGGATATAATTAAAGATATTAATCCCGAGATCAGCGATGATGAAGCAAGGACCATAACCGTAGAGCACATACTTATTAAGACGTATAACTTAGATGAGAACGGGCAGATGCATGAATATACTGAGAATGCCCGTGCAGAAGCATATGCTCTGGCGCAGGATATATGTGAAAGAGCCCGAAACGGAGAGGATTTTGAGAACCTTGCCTCACAATATAACGAAGATTCACAGATGACATATTCATTCGGTAAGGGTGAGATTGACGCCGTATTTGAGAATGCGGCATTTAACTTAGGTGAGAATGAGATATCTGACGTTATAGAGACTGAGTACGGATATCATGTTATCAAATGTATCAGTACGTTTAACAGAGAAGTAACGGACGCCAATAAGATAAGGATAGTCGAAGAGAGAAGAGGTAAGGCTTTCTCGGAAGTATATGACAATTATGTGGCAGGACTCACCAAGAATATCAACACCGAATTATGGGGTGATATGACGTTTATTCATGACGAAAATGTTACCACCTGTGATTTCTTTGAAGTATTTGACAGAATATGGAACAGTTGAGTATACTTATATATTAAGGGGAACAGAAAGGATTCTTGTATGGCAAGGATAATGCTCTGTGATGATGCGTTGTTTATGCGCTCAGCTATCAGAAAGATGGTAGAAGATGCCAAACATACCGTGGTTGCCGAGGTCGGAAACGGTATAGAGGCTATCGAGACATACAATATGGTTAAGCCGGATATTGTGCTTATGGATATCACAATGCCGGATATGGACGGAATAGAAGCTACCAAGAGAATCATTGATGCAGATCCGGATGCCAAGATTATCATTGTTTCGGCAATGGGACAGATGGAGATGGTTATCAAGGCCATAACCGCGGGAGCCAAGGACTTCGTCGTTAAGCCGATAGAAGGTGATAAGCTTCAGTTCTGTATACGTAAATATATGTAGCTTGTTGAAACGCAAGCGTTTCAACAGCCGATTCGAGCGGAGCACGAATCGAAACTGCAATGAGGTTTGAACGGACGGAAAATAATAAAGAAAGTATAAATAATTAGCACTCGCTCTTGACGAGTGCTAATTTTCGTTATATAACAATTTATGTAATTTGAGAACAAAGGAGGTTATGACCTATGGCTGAAAAACATGGAAGTCTGTCCATTAACAGCGATAATATTTTTCCAATAATTAAGAAGTGGTTATATTCTGACCACGACATATTCTACAGAGAGCTGATATCTAACGGATGTGATGCCATCACCAAACTCAAGAAACTTGACATGATGGGTGAATACTCTCTGCCTTCGGACTATAAGGCAAGGATTGACGTTATTTGTAATCCTGAGGACAAGACCCTTAAGTTTATTGATAACGGTCTTGGAATGACAGCCGATGAGGTTGAAGAATATATCAATCAGATCGCTTTTTCCGGTGCTGCGGATTTTATTGAGAAGTATAAGGATAAAGCCAATGATGACCAGATAATCGGTCACTTCGGACTCGGATTCTATTCCGCATTTATGGTTGCGGATGAGGTACATATAGATTCGCTTTCTTATAAGGACGGTGCGGCCCCGGTACATTGGGAATGTGATGGTGGAACTGAGTTTTCGATGAAAGACGGAGATAAGGCTACGGTCGGTACCGAGATTACGCTGTTCCTTAATGAGGACGTTCTTGAATTCTGCAATATCTATAAGGCGAGAGAGGTAATTAAGAAATATTGCTCGTTCATGCCTACGGAGATATATTTAAGCAAAGCAAATACAGATGAGACAGAGACTATCGATAAGGGAGAGGAAAGACCTGATGATGAGATAGTTGAGACTATTGCTCCCAAGGATGATGATAAGGATAAGAAGATAAGGCTTAAGATCCGCAAGAGACCGGAACTGCTTAATGAGACCAATCCTCTGTGGACCAGACATCCCAATGATTGTACCAAGGAAGAGTACATAGACTTCTACCGTAAGGTCTTTAACGACTATAAGGAGCCTTTGTTCTGGATACACCTTAATATGGATTATCCCTTTAATCTTAAGGGAATACTCTATTTCCCCAAGATTAATCTTGAGTATGAGTCTATCGAAGGCGTGATTAAGTTATATAATAACCAGGTATTTATAGCCGATAATATCAAGGAAGTAATTCCTGAGTTTTTGATGCTCCTAAAGGGTGTACTTGATTGCCCGGATCTTCCGCTTAATGTATCGCGTTCTGCACTTCAGAACGACGGATTTGTTAATAAGATAAGCGAGTATATTACCAAGAAAGTGGCAGATAAGCTCTCCGGCATGTGCAAAACCGAGAAGGAAGAGTATGAGAAATACTGGGATGATATATCACCCTTTATCAAATTCGGCTGCTTAAAAGATGATAAGTTCTGTGAGAAGATGACAGATTACATATTGTTTAAGAACCTTGACGGTAAGTATATGACTCTTCCGGAATGCTTGGAAGTCAAGCCCATAGATGTTGATGATGAGGATGCGGAAAATGCGGAAAATAAGGCAAATGAACCTGCAGAAACAACATCGACTGATGAAGTCAATGAAGGTGACACGACTGTCGGAGAAGGTAGTGAAGAAGAAAAGAAGGAGAAGGTAATATACTATGTCACGGATGAACAGCAGCAGAGTCAGTATATTGCCATGTTTAAGAAGGCTAAAAAAGATGCGGTTATCCTTACGCATAATATAGATCAGCCCTTTGTTTCTCAGCTTGAGAGCAAAAACGAGGGCATCAAGTTTATGAGAATAGATGCCGATCTTACCGATGAATTTACATCAAAGGCCAATAAGAAAGAACAGGAAGAGATGGATGCGGCGCTTGAAGATATTAACAAACTCTACAAGAAAGCCCTTAAGAAGGAGAAGGTTAACGTACAGCTCTCTAAACTTAAGAATAAAAAGATAGCATCTGTTATCACTCTGTCCGAAGAGTCAAGACGTATGCAGGATATGATGAAGATGTACGGAATGTCCGGCATGGGTATGGGTGACATGGGTAAAGAAGGCGAGACGCTTGTTCTTAATTACGGCCATCCCCTTGTAAAGGCTTTGATAGAGAATAAGGATAAGGCATCAAATGAACTGATATGCGAACAGCTCTATGATCTTGCAAGACTTCAGCACGCACCACTTGAACCTGAAGAGATGAGTCGCTTTATTGAAAGAAGCAATGATTTGATGAGCAAACTTATGGAGCAGTAAAAGCGACGATAATAATCATATAAACAACTAAGCCGACGTAAGATAATAAAGGCAATTTTACGTCGGCTTTTTCTTTATTTTTTGCCCCTTTCGTTGTATACTTGTATGTGGCTTATTATGCATATCGGATGCATAATATGTTAGTTCCCCGTAAGGATAATCTGATGAGTGAGCATACTTCGAAAAGGGGAAGGGCGCAGGGCAATCTGACCTTCTCGGAATCCAAAATCGAATTGACACTTAAACAGGGTGAGTTGCATGAGGGATATTTCACCATAGAATGTCCCGAGAGCAATACCATGGAAGGATATGTATATTCTTCCTCTGTTCGTATGCAGACCGAAGTCAGGTTTATAAGCGGAGCAAGTGTAGCCGTGCCTTATGAGTTTGATAGCGCCGGAATGGAACAGGGCGATGTCTTAAAAGGCAGTTTCATGATAGTGAGCAATATGGGCGAGTATATTCTTCCCTTTGTTGTTCAGATCAGTCATGATACCATTGAATCTTCTCTGGGAAGTATTCGTAATCTGTTTCACTTCACCAACCTGGCCAAAAGTGACTGGGAAGAAGCGGTGAGAGTATTCTATAATCCCGGATTTATAGATATAATGACGGGCTCGGATGCGTCATATCGTAATCTTTATATGGGCCTGACGGCCTGTGGCAACAAAAACCACAATCTTGAAGAATTCTTAATAGGAATCAATAAAAAGAAGATAATAGAGTATTCGCTGTCAGATGAAAACATAAGGATAAGCGACATATACGAGGATGTTACGCAGACGCTTAAGATAGTGAAAGACGGTTGGGGATACGTACTGCTTGGAGCCAAAGCGGAAGGTGATTTCATTAATCTGCCCGGAAACAGGATTAAGTCCGATGATTTTGCAGGTAATGAATGTATATTTGAATTCAGAATAGATGCATCCAAACTTCACGAAGGAAACAATTTCGGAAGAATAGTATTTAAGCATCTATACGGGCAGTTTGCCGTGGATATTACGGTAAGCAATACAACAAGAAGCAGAAGGACCGGAGCGCTTCACAGGTTAAAGACTGCTAAGTGCTCGCTTGTCAGATACTATCTTGATTACAGAATGGATCTGATAAGCAAGAA
>JAEEGL010828867.1_pt1 | contig 23546 bp, 22 predicted proteins | sample 9134231 | NCBI WGS metagenome assembly JAEEGL01 (sample SAMN16246548, study PRJNA631951) | gut metagenome | biome: gut microbiome; feature: rumen; material: fiber-attached | host: Bos | place: Iran: Karaj | collected 2018-10
CCAAATCTCAATATCGTCTTCCGAATCGCGCACCTGATAGAGCGGACTCAAATACACGTAAACGTTTTCTTTATGTTCGATCAGATCATGAAGATCTTCGAGCAGCTCGGGGAACGTATCGATATTATCAAAGTCTACGTTGACCCTGACGTCTACCCTTATCCCGCTTGCGGACATTTTCTCGATACCGTTTATCACTTTATGATATGTATCGGCGTATTTATAGAACCTTTTTCTTTCGATATATGCTATTTCGTTTCCGTCCAAAGTGATCTGTATAGTATCGAGCTTCCACAAGCCCTTCATTTTCTCAATGACGGAGTCTGAAACAAGACTGCCGTTTGAGATCATATCCGTTGCGTAATCGACGCCGGACTCATCCAGCTTATGACAAATGCGATCGATCGTGCTTATTCCCAAAAGCGGTTCTCCTCCGAACCAGGTGAGCCTTATCGGAATACCGCTTCGCTTGGTTGCGATAATAAACTCAACAGTCCGGTCTGCAGTCAGGTCGCTCATAGGTCGGTATTGCATACCATCTTCAAAGCAATAAACACAACGCGCGTTACAGGCCGAAGTCACAATCATCGTATAATGGTCGTAGCCCTCTTTGTAAGAAAGCGCGTTTAAGATCGCAACGGTTTTCATATAGCGATCGATCTCGTTTGTGTTTTCCGGGACGAGAAACAATCCCTTCACAAGCTCGGTCAAGGCATCGTTCCCCGATATCTCCTCCGAACTGTACAAACGATCTTCAAGCTCATAAATTAAACATTGCTTAGTGAATACATTGAGCAAAACCGGCTGGCCTTCAATATGAAATTGTATAACAAATTGCGACCGAATATAATTTGTTTTCGGCCGCAATTCGGCTTCCGGCAGGATCGTTGTAATCCGTGGATCCTTCGGATTCAGTTCTCTCATTTTACCACCTCATATCATAAGGCAGTTTCCGGCTTTGGCACAACCGGGTAATACGGTCAGTGATTCTGACAGGCCGAGTTGGCGTCCTGATTGCCGGACTGAGCGTGGCAGGGAAGGAAGGGACCACGATCGCCTTCGCCAAAAAGCATGATGGCAGAGTTGTCGTCAAACCTTACAACTTCCATTTCGGGTGCATTGTACTTTTCCATTTTCTACTCCTTTCAAACAGGATTACTTTAATATTTGTAAACAGGATCAATTCCTGCTATACACTTAATGCATACCGGTATATGCGATCCTTGCGGCTTCGGGTTCCAAATTGCAATAAAGCTTGTAGAACGAAACTTCGCTTATCAATCCTTTTGCAAAGCCGGAGACCTTCGCCAAATCGGCCAGAGAAAACCAACCGAAAAACTGAGTCATCAAAAGAGGAAAAGCTTCTTCTGCGCTGCAGCGTTCAACATGATTGGTTTCCGATCTCACGATCTGTGCTATTGCTTTCAACGGCGCGGAAACGTTATTGTCTATTTCATGGTGCCCCGAGAACGGAGAACCGTATACCCTGAATATGCCGTCGACCTTTCTTACCAAGGGCTTGTCGTCGTTGATCGTTATGCAGCGATCTCCGAATACTTGGCGCCAAAGGGATGAATGCGTGCTTTTGCCCGTCCCGCTGTGGGCGGTGAAGATATAGCCCATCCCGTCAAGGCTCAGCGACGATCCGTGCAGAGTATAGACATTATGATCGAGGAGCTTATTGCACAGTTCCGAAAAAACGATAGTCTTTTCAGCATGCAAATCATAATGCGGGTCCGGCTCAAGGCCTTTTGCTGCACAGGCGGCAATATGACCGTATCTCCAAAGCTCGATCAATTCTTTGTCCGTCGATATCGAAAACAGCGGCTCATCATCGGTGCGATACTTGTCGAACGCGGGGTGATGCTCGTCAGAAACACAATCAAGTTCAAACGGTATCTCCGCAAGTTTCATTCTGTACAAAGTCGACATAAAACCATACCACCACATCTACTTATATAGCACAAAGCATGATCCCTGTCAATACTTTAGGAAAAATATAAAGTTTCCTGCGGGTTGTTTATCGCGAGATCCGAAGCGTGAGCAGATTTGATCACATGACCATACCCGGTATTGACAACAGAAAGAAGGTAAGATAAAATATATATTTGGTATTTGTGTGTTAAAGGAATTACTGCATATGAAAAGGAGCTTCTCCTCCGCGGACGGAGAGTACTACGAATACCGCGCCGTATGGAGCGAGCCGACCGAATATGAAAGCTCCGGCGGCAAGCGATTTGCCGATATGGTGCTCGTAGAGGTCTCTAACGAGAGGGGAGAGCTGCGCTACTTCCCGTTCGCGGGCGAAGGCCCTGAGGTCGCCGTGAGGCAGGCGATGCTCCTTCCCTGGAGCGAGCTGCTGCCGAGGGACAGCCACAGGTTATTCAAATACGAACGCAGACATACGGTTTTGCCGAAAAGGTGAAAGTATACTTCCGTTTTGCCGCGGAATGTGTTATAATCCAATAGTTATGGATCGGAGGCAGTTATGGCATACAGCATGACCGGTTTCGGGAGGGCGAATCTGCTTGCGGACGGCAGGGAGATGACCGTCGAACTCAAGAGCGTCAACCACAGGTATCTCGATCTTTCTTTCAGGATGCCCAGGCATATCTCGTTCCTTGAAGACGACATAAGGCGTTTTTTGACCGAGAAGCTTACGAGGGGACACGTTGACGTTTTCGTTACCTACCGCAACACAAGGTCGGATGCGAGAACGGTCGTCTTTGATACCGTGCTTCTTGAAGCTTACCTCAAGGCCGCCGAAGAGTGCTCCGAAAAATACGGTCTTCGCAGCGATCTTTCCGTTTCCAGCGCGATCAGGCTTCCCGACGTTCTGGACGTTGTAGAGGCGGAGGAGGACAGGGACGCCGTTACCGCGCTTCTCTTGGCGGCTCTCGATAAGGCCTGCGATGATCTTATAGAGATGCGCCGGATCGAGGGCGAAAGACTCTGCGCGGATCTCCTTTCCAGGCTGAACGTCGTTATGGAGATAAGGGAGAGGATCGCGATCAGAGCGCCTTTGGTCGTGGAGGATTACAGAAACAAGCTCAACGAGCGCATCGCCTCGATCCTTTCCGCCGCGGAGATCGATACCGCGAGGCTTGCCACGGAGGTTGCGCTCTTTGCCGACAAGGCGAATATCGACGAGGAGCTCGTCAGGCTCGGGAGCCACGTCGCGGCTGCCCGGGAGCTTTTGAAAAACGGCAGCGCTGTCGGCAGAAAGATGGACTTCATAGTTCAGGAGATGAACAGGGAATTCAATACCATAGGCTCCAAAGCCAACGATAAGGATATCACCTCCCTCGTTATCGAGGGCAAGGCGGAGATAGAGAAGATCAGGGAGCAGGTACAGAACCTCGAATGACTTCGAAAAACAACTGATTCGATCGGCTCGTCAGCCGGGAAAGGGCGCCGTATACAGGCGTGGATCTGATGATGCAGAAAGGCGTTTTGTTTGTGATCTCGGGCCCCTCTGGGGTCGGCAAGGGGACTGTCGCAAAGGCGCTCCTTGAGTCCGGAGAAGGTAAAATGGTCTTCTCCGTTTCTGCGACGACGCGCGCTCCGCGAGAGGGCGAGGTCAACGGCAGGGAGTATTTCTTCGTCAGCGAGGAGGAGTTCGACCGTATGATCGAGGCCGGAGAATTCCTCGAGTACATGAAGGTATTCGGCAGGAATTACTACGGGACTCCGAAAAAATACGTCGAGGAACAGCTCGCTCTCGGCAACGACGTGCTCCTCGACATCGACGTCAACGGCGCCATGAAGGTCAAGGAGAACTGTCCCGACGCAGTACTTCTTATGCTCGCTCCGCCAACCATGAAGGAGCTGAGAAGAAGGCTCGAGACCCGCGGGACCGAAACGCAGGACGTTATCGAACGCAGGCTCTCCGAGGCAAAGATCGAGCTTGCCCGCATGGCCGAATATGATTTCGTCGTCGTCAACGACGATCTCTCGAAGGCCATTGAAGACGCAAAGGGCGTCCTCGAGACCTCGAAGCACAGACCCGCATACTGCGCGGAGTTTATCGACCGCCTTATCAAAGAAGATTTTTGATCGGAATATAATTCAGGAGGATTACCGTTATGATGAATCAACCGCCCGTAAACGAGATGGAGGTCAAAGCGGGCTGCCGCTACATGCTCGTTACTTCCGTTGCAAGGCGCGCAAGGCAGATCATGCGCTCCGGCGAGGATATCGGCAATGAAAAGCCCGTGTCCATCGCGGTCGAAGAGCTTTACGATGATAAGCTCTCGATCCGTTACCCGGACGAATATAAGAAGACTTCCGAGTATTGATCGGGAGTGATATGAGGTGAAAGGCTTGTTTGCAAGGGTGATCGTTGATATTGCCAACTCGAATGTTGACAGGCTTTTCACCTACCGTATTCCGGAGGAACTCGACGTCCGAACAGGGCATCGGGTCCTTGTTCCTTTTGGAAGAAGCAACAAGCCGACGGAAGGATTCGTCACGGAACTGACGGACGTTATCGAAGCCGATTTCGAGATCAAGAGCATTATAAAAACTCTCGAACCCTATACGGCTCTTCTGCCCGATCAGCTCGAGCTTGCGAAGTGGATAGCAAGGGCCTACGACTGCACCCTCTGCGACGCGTTAAGGCTCATGCTCCCCGCCGAGATGCGCGGGAGACGCGTAAAGGAGAAGACGGTCAGGACGGTCGCGATACCCGACGGTCTCGACACGGAGTCGGCAAGGGGCTCGCTCTTGAATAAGGACGGGACTCCGAGATCTTTAAAGCAGCTCGAGGTGTTCGATCTTGCCGTCAAGATAGGCGCGCCGGTGTCCGTTCCGGATATCAACGCTTATATCCCTTCCGCGTCCTCGGCAGTATCTGCGCTCATTTCGAAGGGCCTTCTTGCGGAACAGGGACGGACGGAGTTCCGCAGCCCTTTTATCAACAAGGTCGCAAGAGACGAACCTCCCGTACTCACTCCCGCGCAGAAGAGCGCTGCGGAAGCCGTCGCCGAAGGCAGACCGGGAGAGGTCTTTCTGCTGTTCGGCGTTACAGGCAGCGGAAAGACCGAGGTCTATCTTAACGCCATACAGAAGGTGCTCGAGGAAGGCGGAGGAGCGATAGTCCTCGTTCCCGAGATATCCCTTACTCCGCAGACCACAGACCGTTTCCGGAAACGCTTCGGAGATACGGTAGCCGTTATGCACAGCCATCTGAGCGCAGGCGAGCGCTTCGACGAGTGGCGCAGGCTGAGGCTCGGCAAGGCGCGCGTTGTCGTCGGCGCGAGATCGGCTGTTTTCGCCCCGATAGAGGATCTCAGGCTCATTATTATAGACGAGGAGCACGAGCCGAGCTACCGTTCCGAAAACAAGCCCTGCTATTCCGCAGACGAGGTCGCCATACGAAGGATAAGGCTTACGGGAGGAAGACTGGTGCTCGGAAGCGCCACTCCGCAGCTCGTATCGTATCTGCGCGCAAAACAGGGCGCTTACAGGCTGCTTGAGCTCCCGGAGAGGATCAACGGCATTCCCATGCCCGAGGTCGAGATCGTCGATATGCGAAGCGAGTTCATGTCGGGAAACAACGGCATATTCTCAAGGAGCCTTTCCGAAAAGCTCCGAAAATGCGTTGAAAACGGCGAACAGGCGATACTGTTCCTCAACAGGCGCGGCTATTCGTATCACGGGGAATGCCGTGTGTGCGGTCACGTATTCACCTGCCCGAACTGCGACGTAGCTTTGACTTATCATAAATTCGATTCGACGCTCAGATGCCATTACTGCGGGCACGTCCAAAGGGTGCCGAAAGAATGCCCGAGCTGCGGCTCGAAGTTCATAAAGTATTCGGGGATAGGCACCCAACAGGTCGAAGAACAGCTCAAGACGCTTATTCCGAACGTCAGATGCCTCCGCATGGATACGGACACCACCGGCGGAAAGACTGCCCATCGGGACATACTCGACTGCTTCGCAGGCGGTGGAGCGGACGTCCTGATAGGCACGCAGATGGTCGCAAAAGGGCTTGATATCAAGGGCGTCACCCTCGTCGGCGTCGTTTCAGCCGACGCATCGCTTTTCCATTCCGATTACAGGAGCGGGGAGAGGACGTTCCAGCTTTTGACCCAGGTCGCGGGCAGGGCAGGCAGAGCGCCCGTCGGCGGAGAGATCAAGAAGGGCATGGTCGTCATACAGACGAATTCGCCGGGACACCGCGCCGTCAGGCTCGCTGCGCGGCATGATTACAAGGCCTTCTTCGAGCTCGAGATAAAGGACAGGCTCCGCACTCTTTTCCCGCCCTTCGCCGTCTTCGCGAGAGCTCTGTTCGAGATGAGCGAAGAGAAAAGCGCCGCCGCCGCTTCGGATGATTTCGCGGTAAAAGCCGCGGACGCTCTCAAAAAGGCGCTTCTGCCTCTCGACGCGGAGAACGAAATACTCTTTATTACCGCAGGACCCGCGCCGATAAGGCGCAGGGAGGGTCTGTACCGGTATTCGGTAATAATCAAGCTCGTTCGCGCCAAGAACACCTCGACGGCGATCAATGCTTTGAGACAGCTTGCAGACGGCGTCAGGATGGAGGGCTTCAGAGGGCTCGAGATCAATCCCAACGACCTATTGTGACGGCGACGACCTGAGCCACGACAGTATCAATCCCATAAGTATATCCGAAAAACGCGCCTTCGGGACTGCGTTTTTTGCATACAGGGGAACTTCCCCAAGAGCCTCGCCCTTCGTGTTCCTCACGATAACGGAGCCTATTTCCGCTCCGGCGTCGACGGGAGCTTCGATCGAAGAAGGGAGCAGTATCTCGGTCGAGACTTTGGTTTCTCCGACGGGCAGAAGGACGGAGCCGTTCGTTCTTACGACCGCGTCGACAAAACCGACGCTTCCTCCTTCGACCCTGACCGAACCCACCGCCTCGTCGGCTTCGAATACGTTTGCCGATTTGAACGAAGAAAAACCGGCGTTGAGCATTTCCTCCGCAAGAGCGAACCGCGAAGCGGAATCGGGCATCCCCGCAAGCACCGCGATAAACGCGGTGTTTCCGCGCTTTGCAATGAACGCGCCTGCGTATTCCGTTGATCCGACCGATCCGGTCGCGAGACCGTAACAACCCGAATAGAACCTTACGAGCCTGTTGGGATTCGTAAGCTCAGTATCGCCGGCTTTCTCATGCGGTATGGAGTCGAGGTAGACCGATGAATACTTTAAAAAGCTCTTGCTCCGTGAAAGCGCAAGACAAACCCTGGCGATCTCGGAAGCGGAGAACTGTTCTTCGGCGTCGAAGGTGGCTCTGTCTATCCCGAGAGAAGCGAGCCGTGATAGAACAGCCTCCCTTTGAGCGTCCGCGCTCGGGTACAGCGCGTCCATAAGCGCGGCTGTTGCGTCTCCCGCGGTTATCATCACGGCAGCCTTAAGAAGATGCTCCGCCGGGATCCTTTCGTTCGGAGCGAGGAAGGCCGTTGAGCCCTTGACCGCCGCAGCGCTCGGGCTTACCGTCACGATGGTCTCGCCGGTGATCGCTTCGGAATCAAAAGCCTCGCATATCAGAAGCAGGTACGGGAGCCTCTTGAGTCCCGCGACTTCCGTTTTCTTATCCTCGTCCTTTCCGAAAATGACCGTACCGGAGCCTGCGTCCACAAGTATCGCGGAAGAAGCTCTTTCGATCCCCTCCGGAGGGGCGGCTTTGACGCCGAGAGCAAAAACCGAAAGCATCGTCATGACCGCCGTCACAAGCGCGATCGCCTTTTTCATATTGACCTCCTGTCTATCCGGCAAATAATGCGGATTATAATTCCATAACAGATTGCCCTTTTTAGGATTATGTATTATAATGCTATTGTGGAAGTATGTGTATAATTCATGGAGGACTGAATTGAACGCCGATCTTTTGAATAAGGTGCTGAATAAAGTCGAGAAGCCGACGCGCTACACGGGCGGCGAATTGAATATGCGCGTTAAACGCCTCGTCAGGGAGGACGGCTCGCGCCTTTACAGATTCGCCCTGTGCTTTCCGGACGTTTACGAGATAGGCATGAGCCATCTCGGCTCCAGAATAGTCTATAACGTTCTTAACGAAAGGGAGGATACGTACTGCGAAAGAGCTTACGCTCCGTGGTTCGATATGGAGAGAGCCCAGAGGGAGAATGCGATCCCCGCATATTCGCTCGAGACGAAGACCCCGCTCGGCGAGTTCGACATTATCGGCTTCTCCCTGCTCTATGAGATGTGCTATACCAACATCCTCACGGTGCTGGAGCTCGCCGGCATCCCCCTGAGGAGCCGCGAAAGGGATGAGAAGCATCCCATAATAATTGCCGGCGGTCCGTGCGTATGCAATCCGGAGCCGGTAGCGGACGTTATGGACGCGCTCGTTTTCGGCGATGGCGAAGAGGTCATGAACGAGCTTATGGATCGCTTCGATTCATGCAGAAAGCAGGGGCTTTCGAGGAGAGAGACAATCAAAGAACTCGGCAGGATCAAGGGAGTTTATGTCCCTTCGAGCTATAAAGCGAGCTATGACGCCAACGGGAGATTCCTCTCGCTCGACAGGATCGATCCAGAAGCTCCGGAAAAGATCGAGCGCAGGATAGTCCGCGATCTTGACAAGGCGACATATACGGGCGAGCTCGTTGTGCCGTATATGAGCATAGTACACGACCGCGTAGCTCTGGAGATATTCCGCGGCTGCACGCGCGGATGCCGCTTCTGCCAGGCCGGGTTCATATACCGCCCCGTCAGGGAGCGCGCGATGGATACCGTGATAAAACAGACCGACGAATCGCTCGACTGCACCGGATACGACGAGATATCGCTCTTTTCACTCTCCAGCGGAGATTACTCGCATATCCATGAGCTCGTGCCCGTAATACTCGACAGATACGAAAAGGACAGGGTCAGCGTTTCGCTGCCTTCCCTTCGGATAGATTCCTTCCTTAAGGACGACCTCGAAAAGATACAGAAGGTCCGCAAGACGGGCTTGACCTTCGCTCCCGAGGCAGGTACGCAGAGGCTTCGCGACGTTATTAACAAGGGCGTGAGCGAGGACGATCTTTTGAGGAGCGTCCGCGACGCGTTCGAAGCCGGATGGCACGGCGTCAAGCTCTATTTCATGATCGGTCTTCCTACCGAGACGGACGAGGACGTGCTCGGGATAGCAGAGCTCGCCCGCAAGGTCAGCCGCGAGTTCTATTCGATGCCGAAGGAGCTCAGGGGGAAGGGGCTGAGGTGCACGGTATCCGCTTCGACTTTTGTCCCGAAACCTTTCACGCCCTTCCAGTGGGAGCCGCAGATAACCGTCGACGAGGTCCTTCGCAGGCAGGCGCTTTTGAGGAACGCCCTCAAGGGCATTCGCGGCGTGGATTTCTCCTGCCATTTTTCGGAGACAAGCCGCCTGGAGGCAGCGTTCGCAAGAGGCGACAGAAGGCTATCGGAAGTACTTATCTCAGCTTATAAGAACGGAGCGAGGCTCGACTCTTGGGACGAGCATTTCAATAAAGAAGCATGGGAAAAGGCTTTCTCGGAAAACGGGCTTACCGTTGAGCAGTTTGCCAATCACCGCATAGGCACTGACGAGCCTCTCGCATGGGGGCATATGGACGCGCTGGTATCGGCGGATTATCTGAAAAGGGAACATGACAAGGCCATGGCCGCCGAGATCACCCGCGACTGCCGAAAGGGCTGCAACGGCTGCTTCGGCCCGCGTTCCAAAGAGATCTGCGGAAAGGAGCGTGATCCGAAATGAGGCTTGCCGTCGTTTTCACAAAGGAAAAGCCGGTCATGTTCGTTTCGCATCTTGACGTGCAGAGGCTTTTCCAGCGTGCGTTCAGAAGGGCGAAACTTCCCCTCGCTTATTCGCAGGGCTTCAATCCGCATCCGCTTTTATCTTTCGCGACTGCGCTTTCCGTCGGCGTCACGAGCAGATGCGAATACCTCGACGTGATACTCACGGAGCATATTGCCCCGGAGGAATTCAAAAATCGGGTCGAAAAAGCGCTCCCGAAGGGAATAAGGATCGTAGAAGCGTTCGACCTCGGCGATTCGGGGAAAAGCCTCACTTCGGCTATGAAGACCGCTGATTATGAGGCGCGCATGCGCTTCTCCCGTCCGGTTTCTTCAAGCGAGCTTCAGAACGCTCTTACGGGTCTTCTCTCCGGCGAGATCGTCGTTATGAAGAAGACCAAGGGCGGCATTAAGCCGACCGATATCCGCCCCATGGTGCTGGAGGCCGTGATACTTGAAGCCGGAGACAGCAGCGCTGTCATCGGGCTCAAGGGCGTGCTCACCGCATCGGGAGGTCTGAATCCCGGCGTGTTCCTGAATGAACTTGCAAACAGGCTCGGAGTTTCCTTCGACGCCGATATCGAGAGGACATATATAGAGCTGGACAGGGGAATGCTCAGCTGAAAGGATCAAGCTATGAAACCGCGTTGGAACGATAATGCCGAAAAAACGATCCTCGTAGACGTGAATCCGTACAGGACGAGGGTCATGCTGCTCGAGAACGGAGTCCCGGTCGAGTTCAGCATTGAGCGCCAAAGCCGCGACAGGCTCGTGGGCAACATATACAAGGGAAAGGTGCAGAACGTTCTTCCCGGCATGTTCGCCGCGTTCATAGATATCAACGCCGAGCGCAACGCCTTCCTTTACGCGGGAGATATCAAACCCTCCGGGATGCTCATAGGCGACGAGCTGATAGACGAGGAGATGACTCCTTCGCAGCTGCTCAATATAATAAGGGTCGGCCAGGACATAATGGTCCAGATCTCAAAGGAGCCCATCGGCACGAAGGGCGCGCGTGCGACGACTCAGATAACCCTTCCGGGACGCACGCTCGTATTCATGCCCACTGTGGAGTTCATAGGCATCAGCAAGCGAATATCCTCCGACGCAGAGCGCAGGAGGCTGAAGCAGATAATCGCGGAATCCCTGCCGAAGGGTATGGGTGTGATCGTCAGAACTGCCGCGGCAGGCCTGGATGAGGAGCTTATCAAGCAGGACCTCAACACCCTTCTCAAGGAATGGGAGAGCATACAGCGCCGTTTCAACGAGGTCAGGTCCCCGTCGCTCATCCATAAGGACGACAGCCTCATATTCCGCACCATGCGCGACACCTTCACTGGAAACGTAAAGAAGTTGATCGTGAACGATATGGAGCAGTATGAGCTCATAAGGTCGCTCGTCGAGGACGATCAAAAGAAATGCATAGAATACTACGACGGCGTGGATATGTTCGAGCATTACGGCGTCGAGAACGAGATCGACGCGGCGCTTTCCCGCCGCGTCTGGCTGAAAAGCGGGGCATACATAGTTATCGACCAGACCGAGGCGCTGACCAGTATCGACGTCAATACCGGCAAATACGTTGGGAAGGTGAGCCTCAGCCAGACCATAGTCGACACGAATAAGGAGGCGGCGATAGAGATCGCGCGTCAGCTGCGCCTGCGGGACATCGGAGGCATCATTATAATCGACTTCATCGACATGGAGGACGAGGCGGACAGGAACGACGTTATCAACACGCTCAACGAGGCGCTGAGATGCGACGGTACGAAGAGCGTCGTGCTCGGGATGACTCAGCTCGGTCTCATCGAGGTCACGAGAAAGAAGCTCGGGACCAGCATCTCCGCTTCTATGCAGCAGACCTGCCCGTACTGCGGCGGCTCCGGACTCGTAATGATACCCGAAATGGTCGCGCTGAATATCAGACAGGAGGTCCTGATAAGGATATCCAACGATCCGTACATAGAAGGGCTGAGCATAACCGCGTGTCCCGTCGTGGCGAAGCTACTTGAGGAAAACGTCGCCGACGACTCGCTTGCAACGCCGCTTCTTTCGGGAAAGAGATTTGCCATAAAGTCGAACCCGGCGTTCCACTTAGAGGAGTATTCCATCAAAAATATATAGTGGAAATATGGCTTTTTTGCAAATAATGGGGTTGACACGGAAAAAGGCGTGAGGTATAATACACCTTGTGCTTTGTTTATGGTGGAGCAGCATGGTCACCAGCCCCGAACGTGATGATCCATTATAAGAGCAGATTTAAGTTACTACCTAATTGGAGGTCATTGCATGAAGAGCTATATGGCAAAGGCAGAGACCGTGGAACGCAAGTGGTATCTCGTAGATGCGGAGGGCATGGTGCTCGGCCGTCTCGCTTCTCAGGTAGCCGCTATTCTCCGCGGCAAGCATAAGCCGATCTATACTCCGCACGTTGACTGCGGCGATCACGTTATCATCATCAACGCCGATAAGGTCGTCCTCACCGGCAGGAAACTCGATGAGAAGCTGTATCGTCATCACAGCGACTATCCCGGCGGACTCAAGGAAGTCAAGTATCGTGATCTCATGGCTGACAAGCCCGAATTCGCCGTTTACGAAGCAATCCGCTGCATGATGCCCAAGGGCCCCCTCGGCAGGCAGATGCTCACCAAGGTCCGCATCTATCGCGGCGCCGAGCATAAGCAGGCTGCTCAGAAGCCCGAGAAGCTTGAGCTCAAATAATCGGGAGGAGGATATTTATTATGGCTAACACCACTCAGTATCTTGGAACCGGCAGGCGTAAAAAGTCTGTTGCCAGGGTTCGCCTCGTCCCCGGTACCGGCGTCATCACCATCAACAAGAGGGATATCGACGATTATTTCGGATATGAGACCCTCAAGATGATCGTTCGCGATCCCATGAAGCTCACCGATACCCTCGGTAAGTATGACGTTATCGTCAACGTTTACGGCGGCGGCTTCACCGGCCAGGCGGGCGCCATCCGTCACGGCATTTCCCGTGCCCTTCTCAACGCCGACCCCGAGCTTCGCGGTCAGCTCAAGAAGGCCGGATTCCTTACCCGTGATCCTCGTATGAAGGAGAGGAAAAAGTACGGTCTCAAAGCGGCCCGTCGCGCTCCTCAGTTCTCGAAGCGTTAATTTTGCTTCCAACCCCGGAAACGTTTGCGTTTTCGGGGTTTTCTATATCAGTGAAAGGAGAATCGACCATATGAAAACTCTCGGCAATATTATTTGGTTTCTTCTTGGCGGCCTGGAGATGGCTATCGTGTGGTATCTTACCGGCCTGCTCTGGTGTATAACCATAGTCGGGATCCCCGTCGGTGTTCAGTGCTTTAAGATCGGGACGCTCTGCCTTTGGCCGTTCGGAAGGGATATTGAATACGGCACCAGCTCAATGAGCACGATCGTCAATATCCTGTGGATCATTTTCGGCGGTCTTGAGCTTGCCGTTATGCACGCGATACTCGGCGTTCTGTTCTGCATCACCATAATCGGCATACCCTTCGGCAAGCAGTATTTCAAGCTTGCAAAGCTTTCCCTTATGCCCTTTGGCGCAACGATCGTCAAAAAGACTGCGTGACAGCCGCGCCTATCGCGATCCCATATCTTATTACCGTCCGAAAGGGCGGTTTTTTTATTAATTGGGGCTTGACAAGCCGTCACATGTGTATTAAGATAATTAAGACAGTAAACACGTGAAAGGAGGAAGCGCATGTTTACGATAGATAAGCTCTCGAGAACTCCCATTTACGAACAGCTGATCGCTCAATTCGAACGATGTATCCTGAGCGGGGATATAGGCGCTGACGGCCAGCTGCCCTCGGTCAGGCTGCTTTCGCAGACGCTGAGCATCAATCCGAACACGCTCCAGCGCGCATACGCGGAGATCGAGCGAAGAGGGTTGTGCTACACCGTTCCCGGGAACGGCAGGTATATAGCCAAGGACGCCGTTGAAAAGCTCGGTGCAATGGCAAACTCCAGGACCGAGGAATTCGCGGCGCTCGCAAGGGAGCTCAAGGAAAGAGGCATCCCGAAGGCAAAGCTTTCAGGGGTGCTCGATATGGTTTACGATGATGAAGGGAAGGTGATTACCGAATGATTACCGCAAGCAGTCTTACAAAGAAGTTCGACGATTTTACTGCGCTCAATTCGCTTAACTGCTCTATCCGCGAAGGATGTATCTACGGCATGGTCGGGTCGAACGGCGCGGGCAAGTCGACGCTGCTTCGCCTCATAAGCGGTATTTACAGAGCCGACAGCGGGTCGATACAGATAGACGGGGAGGACGTTTTCGACAACAACGAGCTCAAGAACAGGCTCGTATTCGTTCCCGACGAGCTTTATTTCCTCCCGAGGTCGAGCATGAACCGCATGGCGAAGCTGTATTCCTCGATCTACGAGCGATTCTCGTTCGAACGCTTCAACGAGCTTACGCGCGCCTTCAAGCTCGATCCGAAGGCCAATATAGGAACGTTCTCCAAGGGCATGAGGCGTCAGGCTGCGACTATACTCGCGCTGTCATGCAATGCAGATTACATTCTCTTTGATGAGACTTTCGACGGTCTCGATCCCGTGATGAGGAATCTGGTCAAGAACCTTCTCTATAACGACGTTATGGAGAGGAATGCGACCGCCGTGATAACGAGCCATTCTCTCCGCGAGCTCGAGGATACCTGCGATCAGCTCTCGCTCCTGCACAAGGGCGGGATCATATTCGAGAGCGATATCAACAACCTCAAGACTTCCCTCTTCAAGGTGCAGGTCGCATTCAGAGACGAATACGACAGGAGCCGCTTCGAGGGCATAGACATGCTGTCTTTCTCCAAGCACGGCAGCGTCGCCGCGATAATCGTGAGAGGCGACCGCGATGAGACTACTGCGAAGATAAAGGCCATGGATCCGCTGCTCTACGAAATACTGCCGCTCTCCCTTGAGGAAGTATTCGTCTACGAAATGGGCGCTCTCGGATACGAGTTCTCGGACGTTTTGAAGCAGGAGGTGGAATGAAATGAACAAGCTATTCCATAAAGGCTATTTCCGCGAGATATTCCGTCAGCTCATGGTGCCCGGCATAGTCTCCGCCGCGATACTCATGCTTACGAACGTCTCTTCAGCGCTCTCGCTGCTGCCTTCGATCTTTTTGATGCAGAGCACGTCCATAATGACGATACCGTCCGGAATAACCCTCGCTTATCCTATGATGTTCTACGTCTACATCGCAGGTCTCGCGTTGACGTTTACGGCGTATAACTGGCTCAACAAGCGTTCCCAGAGCGATTTTTATCATGCGATCCCCGTAACGAGGAACCAGATCTACGGATCATCCTTCGCTGCAATTATGATCTGGATGCTCATAGGTCTTACCGCGTACGCTTCGGTGCATGCTTTCCTGTATGTTATTACGGGGATGCCTTTCAATTATCTTCTGTTCCTCTGCGTTTTCATCAATATGGTGATCGGCGCGGTAGAGGTGGTCGGAGCCGTTTCGATCGCATGCGCTATTTCCGGAACGAGGTTCGTCAACTTCTTTGCCGCGGTCGTGATACTCTTCATGCCGCGCTTCATGCTTACGGTCATGTCGGAGTTTATCCGCGAGGCGGCTCCCGCTATGCTGGATAATATCGCGTCGCAGGGCATTCTCTTCGATCCCTCGTACAATATTTTCGGCACGCCCTACGCAGCGATACTCGAGACGCTGAGAAGTACGACGTATTCGCTCAGCTTCGCAAAGCTTCCCGCTATGCTCTGGTCGTTCGTTTATTCCTGCTTGCTCGTGTTCCTCGGCGGCGTCGCCTTCCACAAGCGCAGCTCCGAGACCGCGGGCATGCCCGCCAAGAGCAAGCTCTTTCAGGGCGCTGTCCGCACCGCTTTCGGTCTGCCGCTGCTGCTTATATTCATGTATCTGCTCGTTTCGGGAGACGCGACGCTCATTATCGGAGTGGTGCTGGTGCTCTTCGCGTTCATCTTCTACTGCCTGTATGAGCTTATCTCCACGAAGAGCATGAAGAAGATGGCAAAGGCAATGCCGCTGTTCTTCGTCTGTGTGGGCATCAGCCTCCTGTATCTCGTTATACCGCGGCTGATAATCAGGATCGAAAACAGCGTCAAAGCGGACGCCGATAATATCAAAGGCTACTATACGGTCGAAGAAGGCGAAGGGCTCATGTCCGTTCTCATGGGCATGGGCGACAGCAGCTATTCTTCTATAAAGCTCGGATCCGTCGAGATAACGGATCCGGAGAGCGTCGGTATCATCGCAAAGGCTTATGAGAGGACGAAGAGCTATTCCGACAGCAATTACTTCGCCGACGGCAACGGCAACTGGATGCTCGTGAAGATCGACCGCAAGATGGGCAGGGATATAGTCAGGGATCTGTTCTTCACCGAATCGGAGATCCAGAAGCTTTATGAAAACGCGGACAAGAACGAGGAGTACGCGAAGTATGAATCCGAATTTCCGAAGGGGAAGAGGTATTTTTCCGTCAGCGGACTGACGAAAAAGGAAGCAATTAAGCTTGCGGAGATCTACGAGGAGGAATACGAGTCCCTTTCCCCGGAGATCAGGATGCAGCTGAAGACGAACGCCTTTGCCGGATTGGAAGGTCTGTTCGACGCCGGCACAGAGTATACTACCGGATGGAGACGAGTGAGCGCGAGTCTGAAAGTGAGCGGCTGCGTCGGTCCGAGGAACTACTCCGAGGCATACGTGATAAACGATAAAACTCCGAGAGCTCTCGGTATGTATCTCAGCATTATCAATGAAAAGAACGGTCAGGAGGGACAGGAGATACTGCGCGAGATAAAGACCTGGTTCGAAACCGGCAATAACGGGGACGATCGCTATTTCAGCATCTCCTCCGGTCTCGGCGAGATGCATTACTACAACACGGTCTATTCGAACTACGAAACCGCGAAGCTTCCCAAAGACACCGATCCCGAGTACTACGAGATATTGGAGATACTGACATCCGCAAAACTCGCAGATGAAACGGACGTCGAAAAAGCTTTCATGGTGAACGTAACGGCAGCATGGCATGAATCAAATGATCCCAGGTCGATGCTGTTCGGAAGTGAAAGGACAGTGTTCCTGAAGCTCTCCGATGAGGATTATTTAAGGATCGCAGAGCTGATCGCCGGGCATGACGAAAGATTCAACAAAGCCTGGAACACTCCTTACATCTACAATTAACGCCAAACAGAAAAGCGCCCTGCATATGCAGGGCGCTTTGTCGCGCTTCGTTTATACTCCAACGGCTTCTCCGAGGATCTTGCCTATCGAATCGTTTATCACAAGGTCCGCATAGCGGTCGTAGGGCGTGGAGGATTTGTTTATCAATACGAGCCTGTCACCGCGGTAGTAATCGATCAGCCCGGCGGCGGGATAGACCTGGAGGGAGGTCCCGCCGACTATCAGCATATCGGCTCGCATGATGTGCGTGACGGCGCCGTTGAGGGTATCGTAGTCCAGACCTTCCTCGTAAAGCACGACGTCGGGCTTTACTATGCCGCCGCACTCGCAGCGCGGAACTCCGTCGGAATGCGCGATAAACGCATCGTCGTAAAACTTATGGCATTTCATGCAGTGATTGCGCTTAATGGAGCCGTGGAGCTCGAACACGTTTTTGCTGCCTGCCATCGTATGCAGTCCGTCGATGTTCTGCGTCGCGACGGCGGTCAGCTTTCCGTCCTTCTCAAGCTTGGCGAGGGCGTAATGGGCCTTGTTGGGCTTTGCGTCGCCGCTCATGAGAAGAGTGCGGTAATACTTGAAGAACACGTCGGGATGCCTGTCGAAAAACGAGCGCGAGAGAAGCGTTTCGGGAGGATACCCGAAGTCGCGTATCGCGTTGAAAATGCCGTTCTCGCTCCTGAAATCCGGGATCCCGCTCTCGGTCGAAACTCCGGCTCCGCCGAGAAAAACGATCTTTCCGCTCGCATTAATCATTTCCTTCAAACGATCTGTTCCGTTCATACAGCGCCTCCGGGTTTTGATACCTCGATTATATACCTTTCAGCGTGGTTAGTCAATGCCGTATCATACCGTATTCGATCGGCGGCGCAGGCCGGATGGCAAGTCTCGGCTCGGTCTCCCTGTAATCGTAATTGATGCTGTAGAAAGGGTCGCCGAACAGCAGGTGATCGCGCGTCGCGTCTAAACAGCGCTCAAGATTGGTCTTCGAGGCAGAGTCGTATGAAGGAGGGAGCTCTGTGAGCTTTGCGGCTGCAAACGGCGTGTAGACCGTGTTAAGCCCCTTCTGTGCAGCGCGGATGCAGAACTCGGTATCCCAGCCGACGTCGGGAAAGGTCTCGTCGAACATTCCCGCAGAGGCAAAATCCTCCGCCGACACCGCCATGAAACTGCCGCTGACGGCGGTGACGTTCCTTATGACGGCGGTATAGAATCCCTTGAGGCTGTCCCTGATATCGTCGAGAGTCCCTTCGTAAAGCGAGCCCGCATATCCGTTGAGCCCCACGACCGTTCCGGTATGAAGAAGCATACCGTCCGGTCCGAGGAGCTTCCCTCCGGAAATAGCGGTATCCTTTATCTTCAAAGGATCCGTCAGCCTTTCAACGAAATCCGGAGTGAGAATGACCGCGTTCGGGGAAAGGAATATGAGGTATTCCGAAAACGATCGCGCAGCTCCGGCGTTCAGAAGCGCGGGAATGCTTCCGCCGTCCGACGTTACGATGACGGCGGCCTTGTTTCGTTTCAGAGCGTCAAGATACGATGAAAGCTCCTTTCCTTCGTTCCTGCCTGCGGACACGATGAGCTTCATATCTCCGACCGCCTCGCTGTCTATGGTTTCAAGACAGAGCCTGAGCGCGGAAAGGCTTTTCGCACCGGCTATAACGACGCTCGCAGACGGCTTGCGGTCTCTGCGGGATACTACGGCGAAGCTCCCGTCGAACGCGCCGGGACAGACCTCGAGATCGCCGCTGAGCTTATAGCAGCCGTCGCCGGTGCTTCCGCGCTCCTCATTTGCAGTAAGGAGTACCTTTCGGACGTTTGCCGCGGCTTTGGTATGCTTCATGCACCCGAGCACGTAACGGTGATGATCGGAAGGCGACGTCCCGGTCATGCCTCCTGCCTTTCGGCTGACGGAAGCGTTTACTATGAGAGGACGCCCGATATAGTCTATGGAGATCTCGGTAACGGGGGAGAAGGCGGGCTTGAAGCGCGGCAGGCGCCTGTTTCCGTTCCCGTCCTTATAGTCGTTGTCGGCGTATACGAGTCCGCAGCCGGGTACGGATGAATACTTTTCCGCCATAAGGAACAGAGCTTCGGGGGAGAGTCTGTCTCCCGGCTTAAGAAGCATCACGGCGTCTCCCCTTATAAGCTCCTGCGCCGACTTGAGTAGCTCACGCTCATCTCCGTCCGATACTATCAGCCGAACGTTCGGATACTTCGCATAACTCTCCTGATCGGGAGCGGAGAGAGGGAGGGTGAGTATCAGCTCCCATTTCGAATAAGTGCTCGCCGCGAGCGAAATAAACGCGGTATTGATATCGGTCATGCACGCGCCGTTGCCTATAATGATCACGGAGATCAGCGGAAGGCGTTTAGAACCCGCCGAGGAGATCCTTCGCTGAGATTCGAGCTCCTTAACAGAGGGAGAGTTTTCTTCGAGATAGACGGGATAATTCCTGCTCGTAACAGGCATGACGACGCTTTTCGGGAGCATTCCCGCGGCTCCCGCGTAAAGGTCGGCGAATACTTTGATCTTATTATCCATAGGGTGAGTATTCCCCGAAAAGGGAAAAATATCTGCATCCGCCGTATTCAAATCGGTTGAAAAAAAGCGAATTGTATGGTATCCTTTATCCAACAAAAAAGGAGGTCATTGTTCATGTACGATTATGATATAGCGGTTCTCGGCGGCGGTCCCGGAGGATATATCGCGGCAATAAGGGCCGCGCAGCTCGGGAAGAAGGTCGCGCTTATCGAAGCCCGTGAGCTCGGAGGAACGTGTCTGAACAGAGGATGCATTCCCACCAAAGCGCTCCTGCACTGTGCGGAGGTCTACGAACAGACCGCCAACTCTGCGGTGTTTGGAGTCGAGGCTCCCGAAGTGGGCTTTGATTTCGCAAAGATGGCGGCATATAAGGACGCAACGGTCCAAAAACTCGTATCCGGTATCGAAGGCCTCGAAAAAGCGCATAAGGTGACAGTCATAAAGGGATTCGGACGTTTGACCGACAACCACACTCTTGACGTCGTACAGTCGTCCGGCGAGCATATCACGGTATCGTACGACCGTCTTATACTCGCGACGGGGTCCGCTCCCGCCCGTCCGCCTATTCCCGGCATCGACGGAAAAAACGTCGTCACCTCGGACGATATCCTCGCTATGACCGAGCTCCCCGAAAGCTTCGTCATTATCGGCGGAGGCGTCATCGGCATTGAGTTTGCGACTCTGTTTGCGACCCTCGGCAGACCCGTTACCGTAATAGAGATGATGCCGTCCATACTTCCCGGCGTCGATTCCGACGTAGTAAGGACAGCGCTCCGAGTTCTCAAGAAAAAGAAGGTCGCCATAGTCAATAACGCAAAAGTCACCGGCATAGAGGGCGGCGACACCGTGAAAGTGAGCTACGAGCTGAACGGCGTTATAAAGACCGCAGAGGGCGCATGCTGCGTCGTGAGCGTCGGAAGGCGCGCGATGACAAGGGACATCGGCCTCGAGGCTTGCGGCATAGAGATGGACCGTGCTTTCGTGAAAGTGGACGATCATCTCAGGACCAATATTGAAAACATATACGCCATAGGAGATATCACCGGCAAGATACAGCTTGCTCACGTCGCTTCTGCTCAGGGGCTCGCCGCAGCAGCAAACGCCGCCGGGATGGATGAGGTCATGGACTATTCCGTAGTACCCTCCTGCATCTACACCGATCCCGAGATCGCCTTCGTCGGTCTTTCGGAGGATAAGGCAAAGGCTCAGGGCCTCGAGTACAAGGTGGGCGTTTACAACGTAGCGGGCAACGGCCGCTCAATGGTTATGAACGCCAATCTCGGCCTTGCAAAGCTCATCTCCGATCCGGACGGCAAGCTCCTCGGCGCACAGCTCATGTGTCCCCGCGCTACGGATATGATCGCCGAGCTGGCAGCGGCTCTGAAGCTCGGTGCTAACGTGAAGGATATCGCGGATACGATCCATCCGCATCCCACCGTATCCGAAGTCGTAATGGAAGCCGCTCATGATTGGGAAGGCCTCTGCTGTCATGCGCTTCCCAAGAGGAAATAAATAACCGATAAGCCGAAAAAAGGAACCGCCGAGGGGTGCTCCGCATAAGGAAGTTTTGAGGGAATGGTGCAGTCCATTACGGGCTGCACCGTTTTCTTACGCTGATCTCTCGGACAATTCCGAGATGAGGGATCTGAGTTCTTCCGCTTCGGGAACGGTGAAGAGTCCGATGCCGGTGAAGTAGATGTCGACTGCGACGGTCTTGTGCCCGTTGACCTTCACGGGAGAGTGGATCTCGATACGGCGGATGAGGGTGTTCACAAGCTCGGGAGTGAGCTGCTTTACGTCCGTCTGTTCTCTGACCGTTTTGAGGAGAAGACGAAGATCGGTCTTCTTCTGCTCCTCTATTGCGAGCTCCGCTTCGAGCGCTTCGGTCTCAGCCTTCAGCGAATGCTGTTCCGCTTCGTAATTGCCGCTCATGGTGACGAAGCGCTCATCGGAGAGCTTGCCGTTGACGTTATCCTCGTAGATACGCTCGATCAGACGATCTATCTCCTTGATGCGCTTGCGGTTGCTCACGATGGCTTTCCCCATGCGTTTGAGGTCGACGAAACGGGTCTGCTCGCGTTTCTGCTCCATCATGTATATGAAGACGGTCTCATACGAACGGACGAAATCGACGAAGCGGCTGATGCTTTCATGGACGATCCGTTCAAGGACCACATTACGGATATAGTGCGCGGAGCACGGTCCTCTGCCGGATTTGTAATTGGAGCAGACGTAGTGCTCCTGCTTTTCCGTAAAGCGTTTGGATGCGCAGAAGTACAGCTTAGCACCGCAGTCTGCGCAATACAGCAGACCGGAGAATAGGCTGACACGGCCTGTCGGTGAATTTCGCCGCTTGTTCTGTCTGAGCTCATGAACCCTCAGCCAAAGCTCCTCGGGGATGATCGCCTCCTGCTTATTGGGAATGATCTGCAGTTTGTCCTCTGGAGTGAGAATGACCTTATGTACCTTGTAGCTCACCGTCGTTGTTTTGAAATTCACAGCACAGCCGGTGTAGTGACGGTTATCGAGAATATCGGCAACCGCATCACCGGACCAACCGCAGGGGATGGCTGGAGGAGGATTGGACGTCTTACGTCCCATTGAAAGGAAATATTCCGTAGGCGTCGGTATCCTGTCTGCCTCCAGTATGCGGGCGATCTTAGTCGGCCCGATACCGGCAAGACTGAGTGAGAAGATCTTGCGGACCACCTCCGCAGCTGGTTCGTCGATGTGCCAGATCTCCTTATCCTTTTCGTCGCGGATATAGCCGTACGGGACAGTCGTTCCTACGCGCTTGCCTTGAGCCGCTTTCGACGCCCACACCGCACGCACCTTTTTCGAGGTCGAAGCCGCATGCCATTCGTTGAAGATATTGGAGAACGGCATGAGCTCGGTGCCGGTGTTGCTTTCGGAATCCACGTTATCCTGAATGGCGATAAAGCGGATACCGAGGGTCGGATACTTTATCTCGAGGTATTGGCCAACTTCGAGATAATTCCTGCCAAAGCGCGAGAGATCTTTGACGACGATCGTCGCGATCTCTCCGTTCTCCGCCATGGCTTCCATCTCTCGGAAAGCGGGACGGTCGAAGGTCGTGCCGGAGTACCCGTCGTCTACGAAGAATCTGGGATGCAGCAAACCGTACTTCTTGGCGTATGCCTGTAATATCTCCTTCTGATTGGAGATGGAGTTGCTTTCGCCCTCTCTGCCGTCGTCCTGGGAGAGACGGCAATACAGGGCCGTTATCTTTTCTTGCCCGGATGATTTGTTTTTCATATGGCTCCTTTCCACATCGGGCACAGTAAAGGCATAATTGACAATACCATGCCCGATGCGTAAACTCAAATGTGCGGTCAGGCGGGAAGCAGGAGCTTCTTCAGCTGATCGAACACGCTCTGCTTACCCTCTGGATCGAAGTGGGCGCTTACGGTATAGACGGTACCTGACGCCTTAACTGTGAGATCCATGAGAGTATTTGCTTCATCGGCCGCTTCGTGAGGCAGAAGGAAGGAATGATCGGTATTGCGGTTATCGTTCATCAAACACACCTCCTTCCTCAGCGTTCCTCGCGCTGGCGCTCAAGGTGATTTCTGTAGAACTCACAGGCCTTGAGTATGAATGCCTTGGCGCGGTCCGGGCTCGTATCGGGCAGATACTTCGAGAGATCGCTCACGGGGATGCTTACGCGCTCCTTCTGGTTGGGCTTTTCCTCGGCCATGATCTCCATGATCGTGTCCTCGGTGAGCTTGCCCTCGGCGCTGAACTTCTTCAAGCGGCATGCCTGGGAGAGGGATGGCGTCGCCTGGGCGAAGCCGATCTCCGAGAATAACAGCTCCTGTTCCTCGGACGTGAGATACGAGAGCTCGACCGCGGGAGTGAAGGCGATGCTGCCCTCATCCACAAGCTTGAGCAACGACGGGATGAGGTTGGCCAGGCGGATGTAGCGCTGGATCTGACGCCCGCTTTCATCATCGTCGATATCATCCCTTGACTTGTGGCCAACTTGTCCACAAGTGAGATCCCGCTTCCCCTGTCGTGACAGCGCTTCGAGCTTGAGCTTGTA
>JAEEGL017280650.1_pt1 | contig 23546 bp, 19 predicted proteins | sample 9134231 | NCBI WGS metagenome assembly JAEEGL01 (sample SAMN16246548, study PRJNA631951) | gut metagenome | biome: gut microbiome; feature: rumen; material: fiber-attached | host: Bos | place: Iran: Karaj | collected 2018-10
ATTTACAGCGCTATGAAAGAGGTAAGACCTGTTATCCTCTTAAAGAAGTGGGTGTATGTCCTGCAGAAGAAACCGGAACGAGTGTCACTTTCTTTCCCGACCGTAAGATCTTTACCGAAACAACGGTATTTGACTTTGATATCATCAAGCTTCGTTTAAGAGAAATGGCTTTCCTTACAAAGGGATTGAAGATCACCCTTCGCGATGATAGAGACGATGAACATGCCAAAGCAGTTGTTACCGACAGTATGATAGAAGAAGCCAAGGAAGCGGCCGACGGTAAGGATGAAACCGAAAGACCCGATACCCTGGCAACAGTATCTGAATCCGACAAGAGTAAAGAGAGAAAGAAATACGTTGAATTTCTTTATGACGGCGGTATCAAAGAGTATGTAAAATATTTAAACAGGAGCAAGACTCCTCTCTACGAAGATATTCTTTATTTCGAGGGTACAAAGAACAGCGTATACGTTGAGATCGCGTTCCAGCACAACGATTCTTACAACGAGAGCGTATTTACTTTCGTAAACAATATCAGCACTCCCGAAGGCGGTACTCATCTTCAGGGCTTCAGAAATGCCATAACCAAGACCTTTAACGATTATGCAAGAGCCAACAAGCTTCTTAAGGACAGTGAACAGAATCTGTCCGGCGAAGATATCCGTGAGGGTCTGACTGCGATCATCAGTGTTAAGATCGAGGATCCTCAGTTTGAAGGACAGACCAAGCAGAAACTCGGAAATTCCGAAGCAAGAGGTGCCGTAGACAGTCTTCTCAGCGAGAAACTCACTTATTTCCTTGAGCAAAATCCCGATGTTGCCAAGACCATCTGCGAAAAATCCATTACTGCTCAGCGTGCCCGGGAGGCAGCCCGCAAGGCCAAAGAACTTGCAAGGCGTAAAACGGCTTTGGATATCGGATCCTTACCCGGTAAACTGGCGGATTGTTCCGACAGAAATCCCGAAAACTGTGAGATCTATATCGTAGAGGGAGATTCCGCGGGCGGATCTGCAAAGACAGCAAGAAATCGTGCCACTCAGGCCATCCTTCCTCTCAGAGGAAAGATCTTAAACGTAGAAAAAGCACGTCTTGATAAGATCTATGCCAACAAAGAGATCAAATCCATGATCACCGCTTTCGGTACCGGAATACATGATGATTTTGATATCAGCAAATTAAGATATCACAAGATCATCCTTATGACCGATGCCGACGTGGACGGAGCTCATATTTCAACTTTGTTGCTAACTTTCTTATTCAGGTTTATGCCGGAACTTATAAAGCAGGGGTATGTTTATCTTGCAAAGCCGCCGCTTTATCAGTTAAAGAAAAACAACAAGGTCTGGTATGCATACAGTGATGAAGAACTTGACAGGATACTTTCCGAAGTAGGCCGTGATCAGAACAACAAGATCCAGCGTTATAAAGGACTTGGTGAGATGGACTCCGATCAGCTTTGGGAAACCACAATGGATCCTGCCAACAGAATCCTTCTTCGTGTAGTTATGGACGAAGAAACTCAGTCGGAACTCGACCTTACATTCACTACCCTTATGGGTGACAAGGTTGAACCCAGACGTGAATTTATCGAAGAAAATGCCAAATTTGTCAAGAATCTTGATATTACCTGATGATGGGATTCCACAAATAATTACGGCAAAGGGAAAAAAGAATGGATGAACATATTTTTGACAAGGTCCACGAGGTAGACCTGAAAGAGAGAATGGAAACCTTCTACATCGATTATGCCATGAGCGTTATCGCTGCCAGGGCATTACCGGATGTAAGGGACGGTCTTAAGCCGGTACAGAGGCGTGTCCTCTATTCCATGATCGAACTTAATAACGGACCTGATAAGCCTCATCGTAAGAGTGCCCGTATCGTCGGCGATACCATGGGTAAATATCATCCCCACGGTGACTCTTCCATTTATGGTGCTTTGGTCAACATGGCTCAGGACTGGTCCATGCGTTATCCGTTGATCGACGGTCACGGTAACTTCGGTTCCGTGGACGGAGACGGTGCCGCCGCAATGCGATACACCGAGGCAAGATTATCAAAGATCTCAATGGAGCTTCTCGCTGATCTTAACAAGGATACCGTAGATTTTGTTCCCAACTTTGACGACACGGAAAAAGAACCCGTTGTTCTTCCTTCCAGATATCCGAATCTCCTGGTTAACGGTACCACCGGTATTGCGGTAGGTATGGCTACCAACATCCCGCCTCACAATTTGCGTGAAGTGACCAAAGCCGTAGTCAAGCTTATCGACAACAAGATCGAAGAGAATCGTGAGACAACCATCGAAGAGATCCTTGATATCATTCCCGCTCCCGATTTTCCCACAGGCGGTGTGATCCTCGGTAAACGCGGTGCCGAAGAAGCCTACAGGACCGGCCGCGGCAAGGTTTATGTAAGAGCTGTTACAAATATTGAGACCATGCCAAACGGCAAGAGCCGTATCATTGTTACCGAGCTTCCTTATCTTGTAAACAAGTCAAAGCTTGTTGAAAAGATCGCGGAACTGGTCAAAGAAAAACGTATCGACGGCATCGTCGATCTTCGCGATGAATCCAGCCGTGAAGGTATGCGTGTTGTTATCGAATTACGCCGCGATGCCAATGCCAATATAGTTCTTAACAAACTTTACAAGCACACCCAGCTTCAGGACACCTTCGGTGTTATCATGCTGGCACTCGTTAATAACGAGCCCAAGATACTCAATCTTCTTGAAATGCTGAATTATTACCTTAAGCATCAGGAGGATGTGGTTACCAGACGTACCAAATTCGATCTTAACAAGGCAGAAGAAAGAGATCATATCTTACAGGGTCTGCTCATTGCCCTCGATAATATCGATGAAGTTATCGAGATCATCAGAAGCAGCGCCAACACAGGCGAGGCAAAAGAACGTCTTTCCGCAAGATTCGGTCTTACGGATGCACAGTCCCAGGCCATCGTTGACATGCGTCTTCGTGCTCTTACCGGTCTGGAAAGAGAGAAGATACAGAATGAGCATGAGGAACTTATTAAACTCATTGCCAATCTGAAAGCTATCCTTGCCGATGAGAAACTTCTTCTCAAGGTCATCAAGGATGAGATCACAGAAACTGCAGAAAAATACGGTGACGATCGAAAGAGTGCCATCGGTATGGACGAATACGATATTTCCAACGAGGACCTTGTTCCCAATGAAAATACCGTCATCGCCATGACAAGCCTTGGATATATCAAGCGTATGACCATCGACAATTTCAAGGCCCAGAATCGCGGAGGCCGCGGTATAAAGGGCATGAATACCATCGATGACGACTATATCGAAGATTTGCTCATGACCAGCACACATCATTACATCATGTTCTTCACCACCATGGGTCGTGTGTACAGACTTAAGGCTTATGAGATCCCCGAAGCAGGAAGGACTGCAAGAGGAACTGCAATAATAAACCTGCTGCAGCTTAATCCCGGAGAGAAGATAAGTGCCATCATTCCCGTAAAGGAATATGATGAAAACCGCAATCTCTTTATGGTCACAAAGAAAGGTATCGTTAAGAAAACTCCCATCATCGAGTTCTCCAACGTACGTAAGAACGGTCTTGCTGCCATCAATCTTCGTGATGACGATGAACTGATAGAAGTTAAGTCTACCGACAAGGATACTCATATCTTCTTGGTTACCAAGAACGGTATGTGCATAAGATTCCTTGAGACCGACGTTCGTGCTACCGGCAGAACTTCTATGGGTGTTATCGGTATGAACCTCGAGGATCAGGACGAGATCATCGGCATGCAGCTTGATCATCAGGGTGATTCCCTTCTCATTGCTTCTTCAAAGGGCATGGGTAAAAGAACAGAGCTTTCGGAGTTCAAACTTCAGAAGCGCGGAGGTAAGGGCGTCAAGTGCTACAAGATCACTGAGAAGACCGGTGATGTTGTGGGTGTTAAAGCCGTTACTGACGAGAATGAGATCATGATGATCACTGACGGTGGTGTCATTATACAGATTCGCATGAAGGATGTCAGAAACATCGGACGTATCACATCCGGTGTAACTCTCATTAAACTTGAAGAAGGTATGAATGTTGCCAAGATCGCCAAGGTAAGAGAGAAAGTATCCGACGGTGACAGGGAGTATGACAACGTTGAAGATGTGGACGTAGGTCCCGTACCCGTTGATGATGACGAAGATATCATCGATGACAGAGATACACGTTTTGATGATGTATCCGATGAAGATGAATAGGTTAAGATTGGTATAAACTATGGTTCAGGACCGCTTGGGCTTTAAAGATGGAATTAAACAGGGAGGATATATCAGTTTTTTTCTGATAAGTTTGATATATACCGTTTTGGTATACTTCTCCCTGTTCTCAAACGGTCTTGTCAACCAGTGGGACGGAATATGGGAATATAATTACTACAAAGCGGGTCGTTGGTCAATTTCCTGCGGTCGATGGCTTTGGCCATATCTTGACAGAGTCAGGATGGGTATAAGTGTTGAACCCATTACAACAATCTTTACCTGTGCTCTTTTCGTTGCAGGTTTCACATTTATTCTTTATTTCTTGAACAGAGACTGTAATTCCAAGCGCTCTCTTTTGTTGGCGGCCTTTATTTTTTTGGGAAGCGCTCCGGTCTGTATTTCTCTTACATATCGGTTTATGTCTCCCACTTACGGTTTTGCTTTTCTTTTTGCTGTTCTGGCAACAATGGGTCTGTCACGAAATTCCCTTATAGGAATTAAAACAAAAAAAGACATTATTATCGAAACCCTTCTGTGTGCTTTTTTGATCGCCGCTCAGATGGGCTTGTATCAGGCATATATCGGATGCACTGCTTTGCTGGCAATCATCCTTCTTTTAGACAGACTTTCGGACAAAGAAACCGGATTTAAAGAAGTAATGCTGTTGATGGTGAGATTTTTGATATCACTGGTCCTTGGCGGGATATTGTATATCATCGGACTGAAAATACACCTGAAGATTGCTTATACAACACTCTCCGAATACAAGGGCGGCTCAGAATACAGTGTTATAAACACTTTTCGAAATCTCGGCAGCAGTATTAAGGCTGCATATGTTTCTTTTTGGAATTTCTTTTTCGGATCTGATCACAGATATATGATCTTTATGAAGAATCGTGGCTTTTACTTTGTATTTATGGGATCCGTTTTTCTGATGCTCCTTGCGGGTATTATTATTCTTATCATCAGAATTTATAAGCAGGATATCCGAAAGGGCGTAATGTCGACAGTTCTTTTTGTTCTGATTCCTCTCGCTACCAACCTCGTTATGCTGATCGCTACAGGTGCAAACCTTTCACTTCAGATGACTGTGTCTTTGGCTCTTGTGATACCGATGATCCTTTGCCTGCTTCAAAGTAAAGGAAGTATTACTGCCAAAGGGAAAACAGAAAGGGTTGTGGGAGCAGTACAGTATGTGGTAATCGCAGTAATACTTTACGGGGTTGTTATGCAGACGGAAGTCGATCAGGAAGCAATGCGTACCGGAATGATAAGCGTAACGCAGATGGCTGAAGAGATCACAGCCGATCTTAGAGAAGAAGGAATCCTGTCCGCAAATAAAAAGATCTGTATTGTCGGAGTTCCTTCTGAGAATAATCTTTACTTTTTATCAAGAGCCTGTGAAGGTGCAAATCTTTATGCATTGTTCGGAGCCTGGGGTGGCTATTCAGACAGACAATCCTGGGGCGGTGTATTTCACCATCTTCTGGGACTCAATGTGGAAATGGCCTCAAATTCCGAATACGATTCGATCAAAAGTAATCCGGAACTGGCGGAAATGCCCTGTTTTCCCGAGGCGGGATATATAAGAGAAATAGATGGTATTGCGGTAATAAAAGCATCACCTGGCTATTGATCATATATCGATATAAGAAGAACTCTTTGTTTTTTTGCCTCGCTTGCTTCTGACAGCAGGTGAAATATCGTATTTCGGACCCTTCGAACGTTTCTTTTTTCGAAGGGTATGTTTTTGCCCTTCGAAATGATAGCTTGAGATCACCTTGATAAGGAGAGCAGTGATAAAAACAACGAAAAATAATGCTGCGATACCGTAGATTATGTAATTGACGTAAATAAAGGTAGGTTCTTCCTCTTCGTCCGGAACGATCTCCGGCTCTGTGGTATCGAAAACAAAGGTCCCTTCCTGTTTCTTTGTGAATAAGATGTTCGCCTTGCCAAGATAAACTCCCTTATAACTGTAGGATACAGTGGCAATGGAATCATCGGAGTCGTTGTAGATCAGGGTGGACTCCAGGTCGTCAAAAGAAATATTCTTCGGAATGATCACGAAAGCATCCCTGTCCATGGAAAAGATGGCAGAGGAATCACCGAATACCGATGCGTCGGAGTGGAAAAAATCTTCATCCGTCACGGTATATTTCTTTTCCCGGTCACTGACCTTCAGTTTTTCGAAGTTGGTGAATCCGTAATCCAGCAAAGAAAGGGTGTCCTCGTACTGATAGGGAAGTTCATCCTTCATGACAACGGCAATAAGCTTCATACCGTTTCTTTCTGCGCAGGTCACCAGGACCTGTCTGGAATCATCAGTATATCCGGTCTTTGACCCCACAATGCCTTCACAGATATAGCGACCCTTCATGAAGTAGTTGGTGGAACCAAGGATCATGTCGTCCGGCTGGTATTCCGTGGGATACCAGTGGTAGTTAGGTGTTCGGCTCATCTTGGAAAGAAGTTCGTTTTTAAAGAATTCTCTCGCTATGAGCGCAAGGTCGTAGGCGCTGGATACGTGGGTCTCATCGCAATAACCGTGGGCGTTGTTAAAGTGAGTATTTGTACATCCAAGCTCTTTGGCCCTGCTGTTCATGAGTTCCACAAAAGAATCGATGTCACCGGAAACGTATTCCGCCACCGCATTGGATACTTCGTTGGCAGAGCATACTAAAATAGCGTAGAGGCACTCCTCAAGAGTCATCCTGTTGCCAACATCCATGCCAATATTGGAGGCATCCGGAGTTATGCTCAAAACCGCATCGGCGGAAAAATAAACCTGGTCATTAAGATTTGAACCTTCTTTTTCCATGGCAAGGATGGCGGTCATGAGTTTTGTGGTGCTGGCGGGGTACATTTCCTCATGTGAGTTTTTGTCATAAAGAACAACACCCGTGTCATAATCCATTAGGATTGCGGAATAGGCGCTGATTATGGGGCCCTGGGGCCAGTTTTCCACAAGGTTCGATCTCACCGGCAGTGTTTTGTTGACCTCGAGAGCATCCATATGAGGATCCGCATATACATTCGATCCGTATGATACGAAAAGGGAAGCAAAAAGAAGAAGCGCCACAGCCCTTCTTTTACCAAATGATCTGTTATTATGTTTTTTCTTTTTGCGCAAAAAAGTATTCATGTGTTATGATTATATAACATTCGGCCCAAAAATAAAACCGATGCCGAAAGGAAAAGGAAATGAGACTTAAACACGTTAAAGGATCAGAAGAAGCAATAGCATCAAGTGCCCTTGTAGTGCAGGATCCCAAGGAAAAGCGCGGAAAATGGTTTTCCGTATTCGGTAACGATAACTCGGTTCGGATCGAGATCGGCATGGGAAAAGGAAGGTTTATTACCGAGCATGCTGTCAGAAATCCGGATATAAACTATATAGGCATCGAGAAATACTCAAGCGTGCTTTTGCGCGCGATACAAAAAGTGGAAGCGATGGAGAAGCCGGTTCCCAACCTGATCTTTATCTGTATGGATGCCACCGAGATCTGTGAAGTTTTCGGCGAAAAAGAAATAGATCGGATATATCTTAACTTTTCCGATCCCTGGCCCAAGGACAGGCATGCAAAGAGACGTCTTGAGTCACGTCAGTTCCTGGAAAAATATGCGCGTATCCTGAAAAATGACGGGGTGATCGAGTTTAAAACAGACAATCGAATCCTTTTTGATTTTGCGGTGGAAGAAGTTGAACCCGCAGGCTGGAAGATAGATGCCATCACCTATGATCTTCATGGCGACCCTGCCGTGAACGAGGGCAATATCATGACGGAGTATGAAGAAAAGTTTTCCTCTATGGGAAATCCTATCTTTAAATACATTATCTCAAAAAACCTGTAGGGTAGAGTACTGCAGCGACGATTGACAAAACCACTGCAGTGATATAAAATCATTTTTGCTTGTTTTATAGCATGGATCGGGGTGTGGCTCAGCTTGGTAGAGCGCTACGTTCGGGACGTAGAGGTCGCGCGTTCGAATCGCGTCACCCCGATTAAAAAAAGGAACCCTTGGTAGGGTTCCTTTTTTATTTCAAGTAATGGAATTTAACGCACGACCTTGGAGTCGCGAACGTAGTTCGGGATGCGCAAACATCCGGTGGATGTTTGCGGGGAGCGTATCGAGCACTGAGTGCGAGAGCGACCCGAGAGAGGTCGCGCGTTCGAATCGCGTCACCCCGATTAAAAAAGGAACCCTTGGTAGGGTTCCTTTTTTAATTGGCAAAGACTGACCTTTTGATCCCGGATGGAAAAAGCAAATATCCTTTAAGGCGGAAATGTGATACACTGTATCCATAGGGGCGGAATCTGCCTCAAAGAATCTGAAAGAAGGTTGTATTATGGAGTATCGTGAACTAACATATCTGGCCATAGCATGTCGTATCGGGGTTGCGGTTTTGCTGGGTGGAATAATCGGTCTGGAGCGTGGTCTTAAGAACAGACCTGCGGGGTTGAGAACTTACATGCTTGTATGTGTCGGATCCGCTCTTATCATGATGACGAACCAATATGTATATCAGGCATTTAACACCGGTGATCCCGTCAGAATGGGTGCCCAGGTCGTTAGCGGTATCGGTTTCCTGGGAGCCGGAACCATAGTAGTGACCCGAAGGAACCAGATCAAGGGTCTTACCACGGCAGCAGGCCTTTGGGCTTCGGCGGCAGCAGGCCTTGCGGTAGGTGTGGGTCTTTACGAAGCTGCTATTCTTGGCGGTCTGGTTATTTTCCTTGTCCTGTCCATCATCCATCGTTTTGACAGTCGCATGCGTCAGACCTCCAAAGTAGTTGAGATATACGTGGAACTGACCAAGGCCATCACCCTCGGAGATTTCATGCGGAAGATCCGTGACATGGATATGGAGATCGAAAATGTCAGGACCGAAAGCGAGAGTTCGTCGGACAGCGGAACCCATGCATACATCATGGCCCTTAAATCCAAGCAGAAAAGAAACCACGAGATCTTCTTCCAGAGCATTCGTGAGATCGAAGGCGTTGCCTACGTAGAAGGGTTATAAAAAGAACGATATAACACACAGACAGAAGGAGAACAGATGGAGACCTGGTACTACGAAGTTGTGGAGATAGACGGGGATTACGCACATCTTAAGCGTACGGACATCGAGTCCGATGAGTTGAAACTTGTGGCGAGAGCCCTGCTCCCCCCGGAGATATCCGAAGGAACAAAACTTAAATATGTGATGCTTCAGTATTTTCTGATGTAATGACAAAAATAACCCCATCGGTCGCATAAACCGATGGGGTTTATTTATTTAAATCGAAAGCCGTCCTTTATGTCAGGACCAAGCATATCAACTTTTAAAGGGGCTTCTACTGCCGAGGGAAAAGGATAATAGCCGATTCTGTCATTGCTTTTTGGACAGTAGATCACGGTGTCATTTAAGCGATACTCAACGACTTCGTAGTCTGTATAATCCTGCTGAGTTATCCAATACGGCAGGTAGAATATAGATGCGGAGTATTTACCAAGCATTATCGACTTATAACACATGAATAAACAAATAAATGCGAAGCATGAAAAGGTCAGCCATTTTGAATGGTTGGTCTTTTTATGGATGAACGAAACATAATCTCCGGCCATTACAGCGGGAAGCATTATGACAAAACCCTGTCCGTACCTTATAAGAGGGGCGGAAAAAAACCACAGTAAAAATGTGGTGATCACGGATAATTCCGTTAAATGAAGAATAGCCTGTTTCTTTTTCAAAAACAGACCGGGAATAAACGAAATAATGCCGAGAACGGAAGTAAAAAACAGGAGCAAATCGGTCTTGTTCAAGGTTTTGATCCAGTGAGGAAACCATTCGGAAAGCGGGAATTTTGCGGTTCTGTAATCTGAGTAACCGCGTCCGAATGCTATGATCTGATCCGAATCAAAAGCAGCAAGTAGTTTGGGATATTTCCAAACCGGATCAAAAATATCAATGGCGGTCACAGGGAAAAGCAGCCAGCCTGAAAGAAGGTAATTTCTGATCAAAAAAGGCAGAACGATGAATATGCTTAAACCCATATAAGCAAATAGCTTGCCGATCCTTTTCTTTTTGATCAGCAGAGCTACAGGCAAAATAAGGATTATAAGCATTCCCGCCGCAGAAATTTTAAGAGTGATGAGAAAAACAGCAAGAAGTGACGGAAAGGCGATCAGGTCTTCGTCAATCTCTTCAATCTCGCCAAAATCCAGCAGGCGGATCACGGAGTATAAGAAAAACAACATGATAAAGTAGTCGGATGCAGGAGATACCATCTCATCAAAAATATTAAAGATATAGTACAGTGCACCCAGTCTGGCGAAATCTGAAACCCGGATTTTCTTATCTTTTATTATCCTAAAAAGTCTGAGGCAGCAGATAAAGACGATCAAAACGATAAAACCTGCGCATGCATGGAATGATTGTCCGCCCAGGAATCTGAAACTGTAAAGGGCGCAAAGCGCAAAGGCTGAACTGTTGTATGCAAGACGCTCATAAAGATTCCCCAGCCCTTTTACCACACCGTAATCTTCGATCCAGTGGATGGACTGGGCGTGATACAGGTCGGAATCATAGTGCATATAGCCTCTGGAAGCGCCGAAGGCCATTATGAGAGCCGAAACCAGCAAAACAAGGATAAGTACCGGCTTGAAGCTAAATCTTTCGGAAAAAGAAACCTTGAATCTTTTAAATCCGAAAACTGCCGCCGCAATAGAAGCAGCAAGAAGAATAATGTTTGCCGCAAGACCTACCCCGGCAAACAGACTGAAAAACTGGGCATAAACCGTGACCGCCATAAGGCCGAACATAACGAAGTCTTCGGGAATAAGGCGGTTTATTTGCTTTTTGTCGGAGATAAGTCCGTACAGTCCCAGGTATCCCAAAGGGAAAACCGTCAAAAGAATATATATCCAGATCAATAAAACAGAAATCATCAACAATACTCCAACCGGTTGTTTTTGCAAGATAGATTATACAACACAGAGTCCGAATAATCGATAAAAACCTGATAAGCCGGGTTGTCATCCTTGAATTTTTACACCTGTATCCTATAATTATCTTAAGGTGGTTTTGCTTTTTCCGTCGGGGAAAGATCTTTCCTTGCGGAGCGACTGACATTATTACGGGGGTAAATTACATGCAAAAGAAAAAATCCGGTTTTAAATTCTGGCTTCTGGTGTGGGGACTGGGTCTTGCGGGACAGCTGTGCTGGAATATGGAGAACCAGTGGTTTAACACCTTTGTTTATGAAAAGATAGCCAAGGATCCCACCATTATTTCCTGGATGGTTGCCATATCTGCGACTGCCACGGCGATCTCCACATTTCTTACGGGAACCATGGTGGATCGTAAAGGCCGAAGAAAGGTGGCTGTGGCTCTTGGTTATATTTTCTGGGGAATTTTCACCATAGCCTTCGGACTGACACAATACATCACCAACGGTGCCGTAAATCCCGCCGCAAATCTATTAATGACTGCTGCCGTGGCAGTGGTATGTGCCGATGCGATAATGAGTTTCTTTGGATCAATGGGTAACGATTCGGGCTTCAATGCCTGGATGAACGACCACATGAATGATAAAAACCGCGGCCAGATCGGTGCGGCCCTGGCAACTCAGCCCATTATCGGAACGATCCTCGGAACCGTTGCGGGTGGTATGCTTGTGGGAAGCGAAAACAATTACATGAGGCTTTTTGTCACAATGGGCGTTTTCGTTATTCTCTGCGGCTTTCTGGCACTTTTTGCCATGGAGGACTCAAAGGATCTGAAGCCCTATGTTAAGGGTACGTTTTGGCAGCAGTTTTTCAGCATCTTCAACTTCAAAAAATACTTTGAACTCAAGGAGCTGGTATGGGTCAACCTGACTCTGGCAGCCTATTTCATCGCCTTTAACACCTATTTCACACACCTTGGAAATTACATGATCTACTACCTTGGATTCACCGCGGATTTCATGGGTTATATCGAGGGACTCTCCCTTGTGCTTGCCATGCTGACGGTGATCCCCACGACAAAGCTCATTAACAAAGGAGTTTACGAGGTGATCGTCTTCATTGCGGTTGCCTTCAATATAGCTGGTCTTTTGATGCTTGGTTTCTTTGTCCGTCCCGGATCGGTGGATACCTCCACCATCTTTAATCCCCTGATGCTTCTTGGGATCTTCTTTATAGGCGTGGGCTATGTGACCTTTCTGCAGACTATATCCGTCTGGGCCAAAGAGCTCTATCCCAGGGAAACTAAGGGACAGTTTGAAGGCATCCGGATCCTGTTCTTTGTGCTGATACCAATGATCGTTGCACCCCTCATCTCTAATCCCATCATTAAAAAGAGCGGCGAGATCACCAATGACTACGGCCTTAAGGAATATCTTCCCACTGAAACACTTTTCTTCGTGGCAGCAGGCTTAAGTCTTATTGTATTCATTCCTCTTGTCATTGCGTCAAGATACAGGAAAAAGAACGCAAAAAAGCAGTAACCCGGGGAGGACTTCATATGGTAGGAAAACAGATAGCGGATCTGATCATGCAGCCGAAAAAACAATCCTTTTCCGACGGTATCCTATTCCTGGAAAAAGAAGGGTTTTCGGATGCTTTGGAGGATTACTTCAACAAATGGGATAAGACCCGTTTCAGAGTGAAGAGCGAGGATATTTGGATCCTTGGGGAATATGTGAAAAATCCGGCTGCAAAGGATAACCGCGTGGTGGTGATATGCCACGGACAGGGAGCCACAAGGGCACTGGATATAGGCTACGGAAAGCTTTATTACGATCTTGGGTTCAATCTTGTTCTTTTTGATGAAAGATCCTTCGGTGAGTCGGGAGGCGAATACTGTACTCTGGGCATGAAGGAGCAGTACGACATCAAGGAGGTTCTTAAGTTTACCAAAGAGGTATTCGGTAAGGATGCGATCCTCGGAATGCACGGAGAGTCCATGGGAGCAGCCTCGGAGCTTTTGCTCCTTGATACGGAGAAACCTGATTTTGTGGTGGCTGACTGTCCTTTTGCGGATACCGGACTTTTGATCGACGATCTTGCAAAGAAATATGCGGGACCTCTTGCAAAGATGGGAACAAGGAGCGCAAGAAAGATAGGTCTCAAACGCTGCGACTATGACTTCAGGACCGTTCGTCCCATAGACTCCGTTAAGGACAGTTCCGTTCCCATTTGCTTTGTACACGGGAAAAGTGACAGCCTGATCGATTGTAAGCACAGTAAAATGATGTACGAGGCTTCTAAAAATCCCATGAGCGAACTCCATCTTGTGGACGGAGCCGATCATGCACAGTGCGTGTACAGGATACGCGAAGAATATTTCGATTTCGTAGCCGCTTTCGTAAAAAAGGTGCTGGCTTCAATTAAGTGATGATTAATTCCCTAAACGTATAATGATTCGAAGGAATAGAGCATTTACCGAAAGCCTGTGTCGAGGGACACGGGATCGGTATCAATAAAGATCGGAGGATTGTTATGGGTAAGTTCATCATCGCAGGGATCACACAGCTTGAGACCATAGTCAAGGTTGATAAGATCCCAATTGATTACAAGAGTTTCACCGCATTAAACGGTGCCATCCATACCGCTGCCGGCGGCGATGCCTACAACATCAGTCTTGCAATGAAATGGCTGGGAGATGACATCACCTTTATGACCGTGGTGGGTCGTGACCAGAGCATGGGCATCTTTAATCCTCCCGACAGAGAGGTAACCCTGGATACCAGATTTGTTCTTCCGCTCATGAGCGAGACTCCCATGGAAGTAATGTTCTTCGATGAGCAGCGAAAAGAGCAGGCTTTCGAGGATCTGAAGGACATTCGTGACGTGGGTTATGAAATGTCCCTGGTGGATTCAATTATCGATTCAGCAGAAATGGTATTTGTTTCCAATGCGAATTTCTGCCGTCCCATCATGCAGCTTGCAGGGGAACACAATAAGAAACTGGCCGTAAAGATCCATTCTTTCTGCCGGGAAAAAGAAAAATACAACGCTGATTTCCTCAGTGCCGCCAACATCGTTTTCTTCAGTGACGTGACCGGCGAGGATCCCTTCGAGTTTGCCCAGGGAATGGCGAAAAAGTACGATATCGACCTGATCATCATCGGTCAGGGTGCGGAAGGTCTTGTGCTTCATGACAATTTGAGAAACATGACTGTCCATTACGATCCCATCCGTACAGGTAAGGTAGTTAATACCGCAGGTGCCGGCAACGCATTGTTTGCATGTTTCCTTCATTACTGCATGAGGGGCATGGATGCCACCGATGCCATCCACAAGGCATTGCTCTTTACTTCCAACAAGATCGGATATATGGGCACTTCCAACGGATTTATGACGGAATCCCAGCTTGAACAGTGGGATAATCTTATCTGGGATCCCAGAGGCACTAAAAATATAGCGGAGCAAACCTAGAACCAAAAGAATACAAAAAACCCCGATGGGATCATCCGTCGGGGTTTTGTTTTGTGTCAGGGCCTGATAATTTTATTCGATCTCGTTCACAACGCCTACAAAGAGGGGTGCGCCCATGGCATTTCTTATTACGAACAGGAAGGGTCTGTCCAGCGTAAATTCGTAGGATTCCGTAATCAAACCGGTGGCCTTCATCATGATGGCGGTGTAGGCGGCGGCCTCGCAGCCCTCCTCGTCGATCTTTACTCTTGCACCGTGGAGGATGTCGGATACGAAAATCTCAAGATCCGCATCCGTGAGGGGTTTAAAGTTTGCTTTTTCCGGATCGAATACCTTGGATACGCCAAGGGCCTTAAGGGTGTCGGAAAGTTCTACCTGAGAAGATATATCAAACTTCGGTATGTTATAAAAGATCATCGAATGCTTTCCTTCGGGAGCATTGTCTGCGGAAAGGATAAACTTAAGGGTATCCTTGTCCTTTACAAGGTCGGAAGGAGTTTTTCCCTCATCGGGCAAAAGAAACAGCATGGAATATCCGTTATTCATGGACAGGGCCGAAGCGGTGTAATCTTTGCCGCGGTAAAGGGTTCCGCTGTCACCTTTATGCATAAAGGTAACGGTCTTGTCGCCGGAGGCTCCCTTAAAGGTTTCCGTGGTATTTGCTTCGGCATTGAACTTCTCAAGCCAGCCGTTTTTATAGTAGATAGTGGTAATGATGGAAGTTACCATATCGGGCGTAAGGGCCAGATTGGAGATCTGATCTTCCAAAAGGCCTCCGGTCATGGAGTTCATCCAGTTTTGCAGGGATGCGTTGAGGGAAGGGGATCCCATTTCTCCGGAGAAGGTGCTGGCGCGATGGTTTTGAGCAATTATATCAAGGGTTTCCGTATTGAAGGGTATGTAGCTGTTAAGCCACAGGGAGCTTCCCAGAATGCTGGTGGTAACCCCGTCGTCCATGTAGTTATAATTCCACAGGGCATTACAGTTGGTCCTCAGGCCGTCGATGTTTTTGGCTCCCAGTACCTTCAAAAGCTCACTTCTTGTGTCTTTGTCCGTTGTCTCTGCCAGGATGCTCAAAGCAAGATACACGTTAATGGGAGAGACGGTAAGGTTTTCTTTTTTCGGATCCTTAAAGAGTTCGGTCACCAGTCTGCCCGTGAAGCCGTCAGCTTCGTCATCCGCTGCAGGGATTATCTCCCTTTGCTTTTCTATGTCGGAATAATGGGCCTTGGAAAGTTCTTCATATTTTTCATAAGCAGAATCGCTTTCCCACATTTCGTCGGTGCTGTCGGGAGCCTTAGACATAACGGGAAGGGAGGAAGCAATGACCAGGTTGGGGTCATCGATAAAACTGCCTGTGGTTTCCATAGAATTTACTCCGGTCTCAAAATCCGCTGTTTTATTATCCAAAATGAAGCTCTCCTCCACTGAAGATTCCTCTGCCACTGCCAAGGTACTTGAAACTGCATCAAAAGATTTCTTTTTTTCAAATCCGCCGTTACGTATAAGGACGACTGCGATTATGAGAATTGCTGCGGCATTGCCTGTGAATCGAACTATCCTGGCGATCCTTTGGCGCTTGCCGGCAGCAGCCTCTTCTATAAAGCCGTCGTTAATATCGGTGACGGCATCAAACAGATCTTCTTTTTTCATACCGGTACTCCCTCCTTTTCGAGAGTTTCCTTCAACGATTTTCTGAGATTGAACATTCTTTGGGCCATGGTGTTCTGGCTGCATCCGTTTTCAAAAGCAAGAGTCTTAACGGAATCGCCGTACCAGTAGCGGCGCACAAAAAGGGTTCTTGTTTCCGAAGGAAGGGTCAAAAGCCACCCGTTGATGATCTGGGTTAGTTCTGTCCGTTCGATCCCTTCCTCCACAGTGTCTCCGGAGGGCAGGCAATCTTCCAGTTCGGAAAGAAGCACATCCATTCCGGAATAGCGCTTTGCCGCATGGTTCGCCCGGTATTTTGAGATCGAAATGTCTCTTACCAGGCGCCCCAGGAAAGCCTTAAGGGATTCCGGGATGACCGGAGGGATCCGGTTCCATGCCGTTAAGTAGGTGTCGTTGACACACTCTTCGGCATCCTCTTTGGCAGTAAGAATGTTTTTGGAAAGAAAGGTCAGAAACCTTCCGTATTTATTTTGTGACTCGGTGATCGCTTTTTCATCGCGGTTCACATAGAGCTCTATTATTTTGGTGTCTTCCATCAGGAGCGCTCCTTTCATCCAACACCATTATATTACTTCGGGAAGCAAATGTCGCCCCGAATTAAGGCCTTTACCCATTAGCCGCATTCTCACAAAGAACTATTATCGAATTTTTTAAACTTGTAAGAAAAGTATCTTTCGCGTATGCTTTATCTGATACCGAATAAGAAGCTTTTCCGGGAACTTTTCCCGGGACGGATCGATGAAAGGGACGGGATATGCAGCATTATCTATTTGTTCATTTTAAAGAAAAACGAACTCCGGACGGGGAGCAGATCTATTTTGCGGTAAGTAAGGACGGATTTCACTGGGAGGCAATTAACGACGGACAGCCCGTGCTTTGGGCCATGATCAATGAAAAGGGTGTGCGTGATGCGACGATCGTCCGGGCGGACAACGGAAAGTTCTATATCATAGCTACGGACCTGAGTCTGGCTTATTCCATGAAAAGCCTGTATCAGAACAACTGGCGCAACGTTCAGCTTAACGGGAGCAATTGTCTTATGATGTGGGAATCTGAGGATCTTTTGCACTGGTCGGAGGAAAAGGCGCTTCCCGTAAGAGAGCCGGGCTCGGGCTGCTGCTGGGCTCCCGATATCATTCAGGACAAAGAAACCGGGGAATTCATCCTTCACTGGTCCTCCCCCCAGATAGAGAAGGACATGAAGATGAGCATCTATTATGCAAAGACCAAAGATTTTGTGACCTTTACGGAACCTAAGATCCTTTATGAAAAAGCAGATGCGGGAGTGATCGATTCCTGTATGGTGGAAGAAAAGGGAAAATATTATCTGTGGGTCAAGTGCATGAAGGATCCCTGTGCGGTCATCATGCTAAGATCCGACTGCATTACCGGTCCCTTCGAAAGAATGTATGAATTCGATAAAGAAATGGAAAACCTGGCAGGGGGCGGTCATGCCTATGAAGCCCCTACGGCCTGCAGGCTTGAGAACGGAGGTTACAATCTGTTTCTTGATTTCTTTGGGGTCAAAGGGAAGGGTCAGGGATATGTACCCTTCAGAGCAGACGATATCTCCAAAGGGGTATTTAAACGTGCAGACGGAGATTTTTCTTATCCCTACGGCTTCAAGCACGGGACAATTCTTACCATAACAGAGGAAGAATACCGAAAGATCAAGGCTTTTGACTATGACGCGGAGTCTTATAACCGTTAGCCCAAAAGATTTGACATTATCTGACAAAAAATATATTATTAAGGAGAAATTAATAAAAATTTCATTATTTCAGATTTTTTATTTGAGGAGGAATTAAAAAATGGCTTTTTGTCCTAATTGCGGCACCGAAATTCAGGATGGCGCACAGTTCTGTCCCAATTGCGGCAAGCCCACCAACCCTGCTGCCGCTGCAGCAGCCGCAGCTGCTAACGCTGCAAACGGAAGCTCTTCCATTCAGATCATCAAGAAGGCTCTCGCAGTAGTTATGCAGAAACCCATTAAGCTTTGGGGATTGTCTTTACTTGTTGTTTTGCTTTCAACTCTGGCTAAGTCCCTGGGCGGTGCGGTTCCGATCATCGGTCTTTCCGTTGGACTTGTTCTTGAACTCGGAATGGCTTGGGTATTCCTTGACGGATATCGCAATAAAGATGTCAGTGTAGATCAGGTATTTGAAGGATTCCACAATTTCTGGCATTCTCTTGCATGTGTTGGCTGGAGAGAGATTCTTCTTGTTATCTGGACCGTTGTTCCCATCGCTATCGGTGTAGGCGGCGCATCCATAATCTTCAGTGCTTTTGTTGGTGACCTCAGTGCTCTTATTTCCGGCGCTATTACCTCTTTATTAATGGGTGGCTTCGGTAGAAGAGGCTTCGGAAGAAGCATTGACAGCCTTAACCTTAAAGCGATGACAGCAGGTATCGTTCTTGCCGTCATCCTTGTTCTCGCAGGTCTTATTGTTGGTTGTGTATTTGCCATCATCAAGTCCTATGCTTATTCCTTCGTTCCTTACCTTACCCGTGAGGATGAAACCCGCAAGGCTACCGATGTTGCAAGAGATTCCGACGCTCAGACCAAGGGCTACAAAGGCAAGATGTTCCTTACCGATCTTCTTATCGTACTTTGCATCGGCGTTATCGAGCTGGTTCTTTCACTTCTCGGAAAGATCCCTTATGCCGGCGGTCTCTTCCGTTTCGTGCTCGGTGCGGTCAAGGTTGTGGTATTCGCACTTGCTCCTTTGTTCATGGGTCTTGTTCGTGCTGCATGGTACGATGAGATCACCAAGAAGGCAGAATAATCCTGCTGACTTATCAAATAAGGATCTTAAAGGCTCCGCTTCTTTTGAGGCGGAGCTTTTTTACTTGTATTTTTTCCGGTTTCTTTTTAAACTGTAGTAAAGTCCAAAAACAGTTTGATTGGAGTGCTCAATGAGAGAACTTGACGTTGTTGAAATAACCAAAGCCGTAAAGGAAATGTGCATCGAAGCCAACCATTTTCTTTCTCCTGATATGAAGACTGCACTTAATAAGGCAGAAGAAAGGGAAGAATCCCCCGTTGGAAGAAAGGTCCTTTCTCAGTTAAAAGAAAACCTTCGTATCGCGGAGGAGGAAATGATCCCCATATGTCAGGATACCGGGATGGCAGTTGTTTTTCTTTCTGTAGGCCAGGAGGTTCACCTTGTGGGCGGTAACCTCACAGAGGCGGTGAACGAAGGTGTCAGACTCGGTTATACCGAAGGATATCTTCGAAAGTCCGTGGTAAGGGATCCGTTGATCCGCGAGAATACGGGAGATAACACGCCGGCAGTGGTCCATACCGAGATAGTACCGGGAGACAGGGTTGATATCACTCTGGCACCCAAGGGATTCGGCAGCGAAAACATGAGCAGGGTGTTTATGCTCAAGCCTGCGGAAGGAATAGAAGGCGTTAAGGCAGCAGTCTTAACAGCGGTCAAAGATGCAGGCCCCAATGCCTGTCCACCTATGGTAGTGGGAGTCGGAATAGGGGGCACCTTCGAAAAGTGTGCGATACTGGCAAAGAAAGCCCTGACAAGGCCTGCGGGAGAGCATTCGGATATCCCTTATGTCAAAGAACTTGAAGAAGAGCTTCTTGAACGAATTAACAAGACCGGTATAGGTCCCGGAGGTCTCGGAGGAAGGGTAACCGCCATGGCAGTCAATATCCTTACTTTTCCCACGCATATAGCCGGCCTTCCCGTGGCCGTAAATATCTGCTGTCACGTAAACAGACACGTGACCCGCACATTATGATACAGGAGAGACAGTTTTGGACAAATACCTGAAATTACCCCTTACAAGCGAAGACATCGCATCACTTCACGCCGGAGACAGTGTGTATCTTACCGGCGTTATCTATACAGCCAGAGATGCGGCACATAAAAGAATGAGTGAAGCCCTTTCAAGGGGAGAGGCTCTCCCTATGGATATAAAGGGTGCCGCCATCTACTATATGGGACCGAGTCCGGCCCGACCCGGTCGTGTCATAGGCTCTGCAGGTCCTACCACTGCCAGCCGCATGGACAAATATGCTCCCGCACTATTGGACCTGGGACTTCAGTGCATGATCGGTAAAGGAAAAAGAAGCGACGAAGTCAGGGAAGCCATTGTCAGAAACGGGGCCGTGTATTTTGCCGCCATTGGCGGAGCGGGCGCCTTGCTCTCAAAGGCCATTGACGCATCGGAGGTCATTGCCTACGACGATCTTGGGACCGAAGCCATCCGTAAGCTTACGGTCAAGGATTTTCCGGCCATCGTTGTGATAGACAGTACGGGCCGTGATCTGTATAAGGAATCTTTGAAGGAGTACTGCGTTGAGTGACCTTGCGGTCAGTGATGAAGAAGGGGCGGATACGGATATATGAGAATTGCGTTGATGATCATCAGGAACATTCTGTTTGTTCCATATTATATTATAAAGACAGCCTGGCTCGGTAAACACAGAAGCCGTGAGGAGGCCTTTGCTTTTATTAAGCACGTGGCACATCGCGCCAACGAAAAAGGCCGTGTGGAGGTAGTTTCCGAGGGGCTTGAAAACCTGCCGGAGAGGGATGGGTACGTTCTTTTTCCCAATCATCAGGGAATGTACGATGTTATTGTGTTCCTGGCAGAATTTCCCAGACCCTTTTCTTTTGTTGCCAAAAAGGAAGTCAGGAATTTTCCTTTTGTAAAGCAGGTTATGGGAGCGTTAAATGCCATTCCCATTGACAGAAAAGATCTTCGTCAGTCCATGCATGTGATCCAGGAGATGACAAAGCGTGTGGATGCGGGAGAGAATTTCCTTATCTTTGCTGAGGGCACCAGAAGCAAAATGGGCAATAAGATGAACGAGATGAAAGGTGGCAGTTTCAAGAGTGCGGTCAAGGCAAAGGCACCCATTGTTCCGGTGGCTTTAATGGATTCATTTGTACCCTTTGATGAAAATTCAATAAAGAAAGTCAAGGTAAGGGTTTTCTACCTGCCGCCCATTTATTATGATGAATATAAGGACATGTCGACTCAGGAGATCGCTTCCATGGTCAAGTCACGGATCGAGGCCAAGATAGCCGAAAATTCGTAAAGTCTGTCCGGATAAGGCTTTTTTGCGGGGCATCATTCGGGTGTTGACAAAGAAATGCCCCTTCGATATAATAGGTTTTGCGTCACGGCGCAGTTGAAATATTCAGACCATCATTAACATAGTTGGTAGGGTTTTCAGGCTTTGGAGAAATACTCAAGAGGCTGAAGAGGCGCCCCTGCTAAGGGTGTAGGTCGGGTAACCGGCGCGAGGGTTCAAATCCCTCTTTCTCCGCTATATAAAGGATTCGGGTTTCCGGATCCTTTTTCTTTTGCCCTTTATATCAGATCCTGCAAACCGGAAAAAGAAACTCTGTATTGACCTTACTTCCCGAAAAAAGTAAAATGGTGGTACGCAAGTGTAACTGTTTCCGCCAAATAATTGTGTATTGTGAGGCATTCATGAAAAACAAAAAGCTGGAAGAATACGGTTCTTACTTATTGATAATTCTCGGCGCGCTCATGGCGAGCTTCTCGGTAATTTGTATCCTGATCCCCAACGGAGCCATTGACTACGGAACGGCAGGTATTGCCATCATCGTAAGTCAGCTTACAGGCTTTAATCTTTCCCTTTGTGTCTTCGTAATATTTGCTCCCTTCGTGATCGCGGGATTTTTGATCCTGGGTGTTAAGTTCGGTATCAAGGCAACGGTGGGTTCCCTGTTTTATACCGTAGGTCTTGAGATATTTGAAAAAGTGCACTTTGAACTTAACACGGAGCATTTCCTGGCGGTGGCCTTCGGAGGAGCATTGCTTGGTTTCGGTCTTGCCTTGATCCTTCGCTTCGGCGGATGTATCGACGGGTCGGAGATCTTTGCTAACATAATCGTCAATGCAATCTCCCGCAAAACAGGCAGGAACTACAGTATGACATACATCCTGCTTGCTTTTAACGCATGTGTTTATCTGGCCGCGTTTCTTCTTATCAATCAGGATGCCGCACTTTTGAGTCTGCTTGTCTATGTTGTGGCCACTTCCATAATAAACAGTGTTACCGACCATTTCGATGCGGTCAAGCAGGTTACGATCATTACCAAGGATCCTCATGCGATCATCGCGGATATCAAAGAGCAGCTTAACAAGACCTGCACAATGATGGATTCCTACGGCGCCATTGCGGGGGAGAACAAAACACTGATCTGCTATATCAGTTATTTCGAACTTCAGAAGATGAAAGAGATCATTTCCAAAAACGCAGGTTCCTTCAGCACTGTCTCAACGATAGATGAGATACTCAGGTAAATAAGGCGGATCCCTCATCTGAGGAAGATCTACTCTATTATATATGACAGGAGGTATTTCTTAATGGCAAACACCAGCGAAACATTTTCTTTTTCAGCACTTCCCACCACGGTGGAAGAACTCAAGGCTTTTCCCGAGGCATCCCTGGACAGCCCCTACAAGACAGCTGCCCTTGCTCTTGCGGTCCTTGCAAACTACGATAAGAACGTTGATGCGACTGTAGAGATGCTGAATTTCCTTAAAGGACCCGAACCTGTAAGCACTTTTGAAAAGCAGTTTATCAAGGACAGGATCGCAGGTCAGCCTCACAAAGTACTTTCCTTCTTTAAGGGATCGAGCGTTGACAACAATTACACCCCCACCACTCCCTATACGATAACGGTCAGTTCAAATCCGTATTCATTCCCCGAGGAGAACTGGGCTACCATGTACGTAAAGAGTTCCGGAGCGGACAGCGATCGTCCCATCAAATTAAGAAAGAAGCCCTCCACCGGTCAGTGGTTTATTAACGAGATCCAGTGTCTTTCCGATATTCGCACTCCCAAGGCGGCAGATCCCTGGGCATAAGATTGTTTAATTTGATTTCTACATCTTGGCAGAAGAAATGCCCTCGGCACATCATGTTGTGGGAGCTCAAAATTGTCTGAAAAAGGCGTAAAATTAGGCATATTGAAAGCATTGACAAAGAAATCAAATCGTGTTAGATTAAAAGTCCACCGCAGGAAATGCGGTGGACTTTTTGAGTAATTAAACTTACTTAAAAAAAGTTAAAAAATGTCTTGACGAAAGCCATGACGCGTGATAGTATACCACTGTTGCGGCTTTTTAAGACGCACACGTACCTTGACAAATAAACAGCAATGCAACCCTGAAACTCGTCGAGTAAAGAACCGAAGGTTCTGCTCGACACGGCGACATGTTC